>ERZ506978.554-NODE-554-length-16958-cov-3.729634_pt1 | contig 16958 bp, 6 predicted proteins | sample MGYA00512888_ERZ506978 | MGnify/ENA metagenome assembly ERZ506978
GGCCTCTTCCTTGGTCATGCCGCCCAAGTCCACCGCTTCCACGGTGACGTTGGGATAGATCACGTCGCGGCCCGCCGCGCCGCATAAGATGCCGTACCCGACCAGCAAAGCCACGACGATCAGGCAGACAATAAGCAGTATTTTTTTCTTGCCGGACAGGCCGCTGCCTGCCCTACAGGTTCGATCCATAGTGCGCCCCTTTCCCCTGGTCTCTCTTCTGGTCTGCGTTCTCTTTTTTTCCAGAAAATGCACTTCTTCGACACAGGGATGATTGGTCTATATTATATGAAATCTACCCGGAAAAATCAACCGGCCCAAGCGGGATATTTTACATCTCAGCGTTTTTCCCGCGCCGCTCTGTTTTTTCGGAGCATCTTTACATTTTCTGACCCGTCTGCTATATTGAACCTAACAAAAAATAAGTACAGAAAGGGGATCTCTCCCATGCAGATCAACACCGTCTGGGCGGCCTATTTCAGCGCCACCGACACCACCAAAAAAGTGGTCACGCAAATCGCCCGCCGCCTGTCCCAGCAGCTCCAATGTCCCATGCAGACCTTCGACTTCACCCTCAAGCACGTCCGAAAAACCCCCAAGGCCTTCGCCGCCGGGGACCTGGTGGTCTTCGGGACCCCGGTCTACGCCGGGCGGGTGCCCAACCTGCTCATCAAGTACGTCGCGTCCGTCCAGGGAAATGGCGCTCTCGCTGTCCCCGTGGTCTGCTACGGCAACCGGAACTATGACGACGCCCTCTCTGAGCTGCGCCTGACCCTGACCGCCGGGGGCTTTCATCCCGTGGCCGGGGCCGCCTTCTCCTGCCAGCACTCCTTCTCCCTGACCCAGGGGGCCGGTCGCCCGGACATCAGCGACCTGACCATCGCCACCGGCTTTGCCGACCAGGTCTATCACAAGGTCGAGGCACTCCCCAGCACAGAGGCCTGCCCGCCCCTCTTTGTGAAGGGCAACGACCCCGTGGGGCCCTACTACACCCCCCGCGACCGCCACGGCAACCCCATCAACATCCTGCCCGTGAAGCCCAAGACGAAGGATACCTGCACCCAGTGCGGCCGCTGCGCCAAGGAATGTCCCCTGGAGGCCATCGACCCGGCAGACGCCCACAACATCGTCGGCAAGTGCATGAAGTGCAACCGCTGCGTCCGCCACTGCCCCAAGGGAGCCAAGTATTTCGACGACCCCAACTATCTTTACCACAAGACCGAGCTGGAGGAGCAATACACCTGGCCCCGCAAGGAGCCGGAGCTGTTCCTCTAATCAAAAAAACAAAATGTTTTCTCCAGGTGGGGTGCTCCCCAACAAGCGGCATGATATACTGCGCCACACAGGGAGAATGCAGGCAAAATAATTTTCCAGTGTCCCTTGTTGACTTTTCTGCCTATTTTGCATATAATAAAGATGGATAGAGGGCGTCATCCCTCTGGTGCGACTGGCACCTAAAATCCGAAATGGATGCCGGACTTTGGGCCGGAGCGTTGGCGGGCAACAGAAAAACCCGATAGAGATGCAGTAGAATGGTCATTGACCAGATGGAACTGAGCGTCGGCGGACGACAGAAAAACCAGTCATGTAAGAGAAGACGCGTGACACTGCGGTGTCGCAGTCTTCTCTTTTTTTGCAGATTTGGGGACTGATAAAGAGATGAAAAAATTCACAAAAGACGAAGCCATTAAAATTGTTGTCCAATGCGCGCAGGCATATCAAAAGGAGCTGGATGGAAAGAGTTTGTTGTTCCTTTGCACAGACAAACATAAAAGAGTCTTTCCCTTTGAATTTTCCTTCTATGGGAATAATTATCTGCATCTGACCGGTTTGAAAGCACCGAAAAGCGCGGATAGTGAGAGTGCTGGGCTGTTTGCAAATGACTTCTATCAAAAGTGTTTGGACCATAAGCTGAGTCCAGCAGATTTTGAGTTTTCCGAAGATGGTACGACACACATGAAACTTGAAGTACTGCCGACCGTAATTTCCAAAAATCTGCAAGCGAAAATGATTGGCGATTATAATTCAAGCAAGCCTCGCCTTTATACGGAAAAAGTTGCGGGCAGCACCAATGCCTGCGTTGGATTTATTCTGGATCAGACCATGCAGAAGTATGTACCGAATACAGTCTTGCAGGAGGATGTCCGAGATATGACGAAAAATGCGCTGCGCGTGATTGCGGTCTATCGGAAAGCAATTACAGCACCGCAATATGAAGAACAGACCTACACGGCGAAAAAGTTTGATTTTTCCGACGTTGAATTTCCAGAGAAATTCAAATATTTAATGACTGAAACTACATAAAAATACCAAGCGAGAGCATATTCAAGCGGATATGCTCTCGCTGTTTACTTTGCGGCAATTTCCAATTTACCTATTAACGCGGTAGGTTGTTATCTGTTACCATGAAACAAAAATGGCTGCTGAAAGATGCCATCCAGTAAAACAAAATCATCTCAGCACGCCCTATGGACGATGATATGTACCCCCTGCGGCGGGACTTCTGTTCTGCTATGGCAGCCGGCTCTCCAGACAGTACCCCCCGCCGCGATAGGACGTGATGACCACCGGAGCATCGTCGTCCCCCAGCTTTTGCTTCAGGCGGGAGATGGTCATGCGCAGGGCCTGGGGGTTGTCGGCCATGGGCTGCTGCCAGATCTCTTGATAAAGCTCGTCCGCCGGGACAGTCTGGCCCCGGTGGCGGGCCAGATAGAGGGCCACGGCAAACTCTTTCTGGGTCAGCATCAGGTCCCGCTCGCCCAGGTAGGCCTTGCTGGAGAGCAGATAGAGCTTGAGCGGACCGCAGTGGACGCACCGGCGCATCCGCTGCCCCGCCCGCAGGCGGGCCTCCACGCGGGCCACTAAGACGTTGAGGTCGTAGGGCTTGGGCAGGTAGTCGTCGCCCCCGGCGGTGAGGCCCTGGACGATGTCCTCGTTCTCCCCCAGGGCGCTGAGGAAGAGGATGGGGATGTCATAGTTTTCCTTGATCTCCCGGCAGAGGGTCAGGCCGTCCCCATCGGGCAGAAGAATGTCCAGGACGATCAGCTCCACGTCATGCAGGCGCAGCTGCTCCCGGCAGGCCTGCACCGTGGCCGCCTGCAAGACCCGGCAGCCCCGCATGGTCAGGGCGGCGGTGTTGATGTCCATGATGTGGGGGTTGTCCTCGACCAGGAGGACCAAAGGTTCCTTCATGCGTCATCCCTCCTCTGGGTGCGTTTGGTTCGGTCAGTCCGGCTGCGCGGCCTCCGGCGTGCAGGGCAGCAGGATGCGGAAGGTCGTGCCCCCCGGCCCCGTCGATGCCAGGGTCAGGGTGCCGCCGTGGTGCTTCACCACGTCCTGGCAGATGTACAGGCCAATGCCGCTGCCGCCGTCGCCGCTGTATCCCTTGTCGAAGATATAGGGGATGCGCTCCTCCGGGATACCCTCCCCGGTGTCCTCTACCAGCAGGCGGACGGTATCGAGCGCGAGATTCCCCCGACCGGGGAGCAGGCTGGCCCGATAGGTGATGGTGCCCCCCTGGGTGTGCTTGTTGGCGTTCATCGTGAGGTTAATGAGCAGCTGGAGCAGCATCCCCCGGTTCCCGGAGATACAAAGCCCCGCCCCGCCGGTGCAGACCAGGCGGTTCTGCCGTTTGTCCAGCAGGGGCTGACAGACCTTCGCCGCTGCCTCGAAGAGGGACGGCAGCTCGATCAGCTCCGTCTGCGTCTCCCGCCCGCCGCCCTGCGACAGCTCGATCAGCTCCGAGACCAGGGCCGACAGGCGCTGGGCCTCGGACGAGACCACCGTCATGTGGTCCTGCATCCCCTGGTCTGCCTGGCCCTGGGCCAGCTGCCAGTTGGTCAGCTGGGCGTAGCCGCTGATGACGGTCAGGGGCGTTTTCAGCTCGTGGGCCATCTGGTGCAGGAAGTCTGTTTTCAGCTGGTTGAGCTGGGTCAGGACCTGCTGCTGCCGTCGGCTTTCGGCCAGATCCTCCCGCTGGCGGTTGCTCTGGACGCCAATGGCCACCGCCATCAGAAGCACGAACAGCAGCATATAGGGCGGCGCCGTCCCCCGCCGGGTCACGGCCAGCATGATCCGCCCGAACCAGGCCTCATACACGTCCGCCCCCAGCAGCAGGGCGTAGCCCAACAAGACCAGCCCGTCTTCCCAATGCACCGTCCTGGTCCGGATCAGACGCCGGATCAGGCAGAAGATGAGATAGACGAAAAACGGCACGGAGACATCGTAGCAAAGCCGGGTCAGCTCCTTGACCTGCTGGGTGGGCAGGATAAAATGCAGCGCCGACAGCACGCCATAGGCCCCCACATAGCACCAGACCACCCACCGCTTCGCCGCCCCCCGGTAGAGGTTGGCCAGCAGGAGCAGCAGGGCAAAGGTCTGCAAGGCGATCATCCACACCAAAAAACGGTAGGCAAGCGCCCAGTTATACTCCGGATGCAAGAGATGCACCACATAAAAATTCTGGTTCCGCATCCCCATGAGCCAGCAGGTCAGGGCCAGGAAGCCATATTTCGGCCCCCGCTGGATGGCCGCCAGCAGCAGGAAGTAACAGCCAAACAGACACAGCCCGCCGCTGAGGGCCAGGGAATACAGGTCGTTCCCCCGCTGCATCTCCTGGGTCTTTTCCGGGGAGGACAGGTACAAGCGGGGCAGACTGCCGCCCTCCTTGTGGACGAAGTTGGCATACTGGCAGACGATCTCCACCCGCCCGTCCTCGCCGGTGTAGATGGGGATGTCCATGTAATTGATCCGCGCCTCAGACGCTGCCGCCGTGTCCGCCACCTTGCCGATCTCCAAGACCTGCTTGCCGTTGAGATAGACGCGGGTGCTGTAATCAAAGGAATACCCGCTGAGCACCAGATACTGCCCCGGCTGGGCCAGCAGCTCCAGGCGATAGGTCCCATAGGGAACGCTCTCGTCATGCGCCCCGGTCTCCCGGCCGCGCAGGTCTGTTTGGGTGCTGGCCAGCGTTTCGGGGTAGAACGTCCAGTCGCTGTCCAGGGTGTAGACGGTGTGGGCAAAGTCCGCCCCGCGGGCGTCCAACACGCCGTCCGCCGGGGTCAGCTCCCCCGTTGCGTCCTCCTGGCTGGAAAACAGCCAGACCATGGCGCACAGCACCACCAGCACCGCCGGGAGCAGCAGCAACCAGGTCTGTTTTTTCGGTTTTGGCATGGGACGCACCCCCTCCGGCGCAGGAAAGCCCCATCCTGTAGGAGAGTATCCTACAGGAAAAGGGGGATCCCCCTTTTCGCGCTATTTTTGACGATCCTCGGTTCAAAACCAGGGAAATCAAAATGTATAGGCACAGTATAACGAACCCCATCGAACTTTGCAAGCAGGGCATGTTCCCGATCGGGTTTTCACATGCGCAGTGGGGCAATTTTCTCCATAAAAAACAACATCCTCTCTCCGGATAGGGTCTATATCCAGAGAGAGGATATTGTTTTTCTTTCCCCGTGAGACAAACCCCACCGGACAGAGAGAGTCTCAAGCTCCCCTTCCCGAACTGTCCGGCACCTTCTGCCTCTTAGGTGTGTTTAGTATGCCATAAAAAGCGGAGCTTGTATATCCGTCCAAAGTATGAGAAGGCGATCGATCTCCGTCAAAATCACGAGTATTTATCCGCATGGACACTAGGTGACACTTTGTTTTTTGGTTTGCAAACTTTGTTAGTCCGTGCTATACTGACTTCAAGATATTAAACTTTATAAAAAGGGGGGATCCCCCATGGAAGCCTTTACATTCCTGTCCAGCCTCCGGCGGAGCCAGGCTCTGATGCGCCTGCTGGGACACCGGCAGACGTATCTGTTTGAATACTTTACCGTGCAGGACACCATGGTCATCCACAACAAGGATATGACCGTCTGGCGGAAGATCGAGCATTACCTCGGCGGGGACCAGAGCATCCGCCAGGGCCAGCTCCGCCCCGAAGACAGCTGGCAGATCCGGGAGCTGCTGACGGGCAGTCTCCACGGCCCCATGGAGCTGCGGGGCATCCGAACGCAGGGCGAGGAGACGGTGTACGAGGTGGACGCCGTCCCCTCTGAAGACGAGGCGGCCGGAACGATCTACCTGGGCTACATCCGGGACATCACCCTGGAAAAGGCCAAAGAAAAAAGTCTGCGCCAGCAGGCCCAGCGGGATTCCCTGACCCTGCTGTACAACAACATGACCGGCAAGGCTCTCATCGACCAGTACCTGCGGGAGAAGGACCCCTACGCCTCCTGCGGCCTGCTGGTCATCGACGTGGACTTTTTCAAGAATGTCAATGATCGCTACGGCCATCTCTTCGGGGATAAAGTCTTGCAGGAGCTGGCGCATTTGTTGCAGACGCTGTTCAGCAAGAAAGATATCCTCGTCCGGGCCGGCGGCGATGAGTTTCTGGTCTTTCTGAAAGACGTGGACCACGCCACCCTGCTCAACAAGACCCGACAGCTCTCCGAGTCCGTCCGCAAGATCCCCTTCTCGGAAAACGACTACTGCCTCACGTGCAGCATCGGGGCCTGCTTTCTGCCGGAAAACGTGTCTGGTTATTTATACAGCCAGCTCTTTGAAAACGCCGACTGGGCCCTTTACCAGGCCAAAGAGAACGGCCGCAATCAATACGTCTTCTGCGACGACCTCCGCCGCTACACCGAATCCACGCCCCACGTGGCCCATCTGGACGCCGACGGGCCGGAGCTGGACACCCGCTACCTGCACAACGACCTGATCTCCACCGCCTTCGAGATCTTTGAAAAGACCAGTCGTTTTGAAGACGCCATCGACCTCTTCCTCAAGATCGTCGGCATCCGCCTACAGCTGGACCGCATCACCATCCTCTCCACCAACATCAAGGAGCGGCGGCACACCAAGCTCTTCCAGTGGCCGGCCTCCAAGGCTTCCTCTGCGCTGGCAGATACGGTCAGCTTTACCAAAGAGGATTTTCTCACCCTCTTTCAAAGCTATGACGAAAACGGCATCGCCGTATTGCAGCACGACAACCTCAGTATGTACTCCCCCGCCGCCCAGGACCAGCTCATGCAGGGCGGCGTCAAGACCGCGGTCTACACCGCCATCTACAACGAGGGCGAGTATCAAGGGGCCGTGGCCTACATCGTCTGCGGCAGCAAGCGCTTCTGGACCACCCAGAGCCGCCGGGAGCTGGGGGAGCTGACCAAGATCATCACCGCCTACCTCACCCGCCACCTGGCCGCCAACGCCATCGACGGCGGCCGCATCACCGCGCCGGACTTCGACCGGCTCACGGGCCTTCTCTCCTTCACCCGCTTCCGGGAGGAAGTGGAGCACAAGATCGTGAGCGGCTACGCCGAGGGCTACCAGATCATCTACTGCGACTTTGAAAACTTCAAGTATTTCAACGAGGTCTACGGCTACGCCACCGGCGACAAGGTCCTGAAAGAGTTCAGCGACCTGCTCGTCGAGGCCGTAAAAACCAAGGGCGAGAGCTACCTCTGCCGCATCGTGGGCGACCAGTTCTGCCTCTACCTCCGCCACACCCCCCAGGGGCCAGACGACTCCGTGGCCCGCTTTGCCGCGGCCTTTGGCCAGGCCTTTTCCCAGCGCCAGGCCCTGGTCTACCCGGAGGCCCACCTGCGGGTGCGTTTTGGCATCTACGCCGTGGAGCCAACCTGTCTCAGCGCCTCCTCCGCCATCGACAAGGCCAACTTTGCCCGGAAGCAAATTCTATCGGACACCCGCGAGCTGGTCCGCCTCTACGACAAGGAAACGGCCCAGCGCCAGACCCTGACCAACGAGCTGATGAACGGCCTCATCCGGGCCATGGAGCACCACGAGTTCAAGCTCTACCTCCAGCCCAAGTTCTCTCTGGCTGACCTGACCGTCATCGGTGCCGAGGCCCTGGTCCGCTGGGAGAAGCCCGACGGGACCATCCTCTATCCCGACCAGTTCATCCCCATCCTGGAAAACAGCGGCCGCATTGTCGAGCTGGACCTCTACATGCTGGAGCAGGTGGCAGCCTTCTTAGAGCGCAACGCCAAGGCCGGGCGCAAGCTCATCCCCATCGCCGTGAACGCCTCCGTCCTCCTGGCAAAAGACCTGCGCAACGCCGAGACCTACAGCAAGATCCTCGCCGACCACCACATCAACGCCGCCCTCTTAGAGATCGAGCTGACCGAGACCGCCGCCGTCTCCGAGTTTGACTGTGTGAAGCGTCTGTTCGCCTGTTTCCAGGAGAAGAACATGCAGACCTCCCTGGACGATTTCGGCGCGGGCTACTCCCTCCTGAACTCTGTCGTGGACATCCCCATCAACACCGTGAAGCTCGACCGCAGCTTCCTCACCCGCTGCACCACGAACCAGCGGGGGCTTTACTTCCTCCAGGAGATCGTGAACATGGTCAAGGGCCTGGGCTACCAAGTCATCTGCGAGGGCATCGAGACCAAAGACCAAGTGGACCTCATGCGCTCCCTGGGCTGCGACGCCGCCCAAGGCTTCTGGTTCTCCAAGGCCATTTCGACCGAAGCGTTCGAGCAAAAATACATGACCGACTGACCAAACAACAAAGAACCCACCCCGGCGCTCCCCCCTCCAACCAGGATACAGGGAGCGCCGGTTTTTGTACTACTTTTTCTCTCTCATACTTTGGTCGGATTGACAGGTCATGTCGAATCCGCTAAGATATTCTCGAACGATTTCAACCACATTCAGAAGGATCATTAGGACAAGGGGCGTGCCCCTTGTCCCGTAGTGCGCACTACGGGGCGGGCGCTTTCCTTTGCCTTGTGCTAATTCAAACGAGAGAACAGGAGGTTTCCTATGAAAAAACGACTACTCAGCTTGGCCCTGTGCCTAGCGCTTTGTTTGGGGCTGTTCCCCTTCGGTGCGCTGGCAACGGACGGCAGCAGAGTCTATGAAGGTACAGGCGATCCAGAGGCTGCTTCGGTAATAAGCGTGAACGGCACGACCACCAATTATGCGACGCTCCCGGCGGCGCTGAATGCGGCGCAGGACGGCGACACCGTGAAGCTGCTGGCGAACCATACGACAAAGTGGAGCAACGTCGAAGCGGGCGACGAGCAGATGGCTGTCGTCAAAAAAAGGATTACGCTGGACTTGAACGGTAATACAGTGGATTATCTCGTTGTGGGCGAGGTGGTTCCTGACGAGGCAGGCGGAATCGTTGACTCCTACGACGGCAACCTGACCGTTAAGCGCAGCCTGAGTGGGGGAACAGCGATGGATGGCCAAATCACCACGCTCAAGTTCGTCAAAGGAACGCTGTCTGTTCAGGACGGAGTAATAATTGGATCATCATCTTCTTCCACGGGACTTATCTGCGAAGCGAACAGCGGCACTGTGACCATCAGCGGCGGCATGGTGTATAACGCCACAGTAGGCACGGGCGCAGCCGTCACCGTTTCTGGCGGCTCAATGCACCAGGGTGAGTGGGTTAACAACGGCACACTGAACATTACGGGTGGTACGTTCGGAAGCGTAAAGTTCAATAACAACAGCGGGACCATCGCTATCAGCGGCGGCACGTTCAGTACGCTTCAGAATTTCGACAACACCTCCGACTGGCCGATTGCGCCTATGTCCCTGCTGGCGCCGGGCCATGCCTTCTATGACACATATAATGAGAACATTGTAAAGGACGGCAGCAGCAGAGGTTATCTGCAAAATGTAACGGTCAAGGAACACACCCACACCATGGTGAACAACAAGTGCAAGTGCGCCTGCGGCGCTTCGCTCGTGGCCAGCATAACGACGAGCGGCGGCGAGAGCACCATCTATGCCTCGCTCGATGACGCGCTGGACGCGGCGGAGAACGGCGATACCGTCACGCTGCTAAGCGATGCAGAAATCACCAAGTGGCATTCTCTCTCAAAAGCGTTTACCCTGGAGCTCAACGGCAAAACAGCCACGACCCAATCAAAGGCAGAGCCAAAGGCAGAGCTCTATCTTCATGCGCGGGTCACCGTCCAGGACAGCAGCACCGGGAAAACCGGGGGGATGGCTGGCACCGCGCTTCTGAATGTGCAGTCGAATGGCGATCTGATCATCAAGAGCGGTACCTTCAACGGACGAATCGCGATGAACGATGGCAAGCTGACCATTAAGGGCGGAACCTTCAACCAAGAGGTAGACCTTCCTAGAGGTGATTCCGATTCCGTTTTCTTCTCCGGCGGCACATTCGCGAAGATCTGGTATCCCAATTCCAGCGGCTCTTTCCTCGATCTGCTGGCGGATGGGTATGCCTTCTATGACAATGACGGCAAGCTCGTCAACATTGCTGAAATTACCGGCAGGTATTTGTATAACGTTCACATCGGGACGCATGCGCACAGCTTTACCGACGGTGCGTGTGCCTGCGGCTACACCTGCCCGCACACCTCGGTAGACGCGAACGGCGCTTGCACGGTCTGCGGCAAGCAGTTTGCCGCCAGCATAACAGAGGACAACGATGTCACCTATTATGATACCTTCGGCAGCGCGCTCGTTTACGCGACCCAAAACAACGGCTGCACACTGAAGCTGCTGGCGGACGTGACCGGAACGACCGTTCAGATCAACAATCCGTTCATCTTTGATCTGAACGGTCACAGCGTCGATGCACTGAGCGTGGATGCCAAAGCGACGATCAAGGACTCCGGTACGACGAAGGGCAGAATTGGTAAGGTGACGGTTTCCGATACTAAGGTGCCCGATCTGACCCTCGGCGATCTGCTGGAGGAGGGCTATGCCTTCAAGTACGGAAACGATTACTGGGCGAATGACAGTTACCTCCAAACAACAGAGGGGTCGTTTGTCACCGTTGAGAAGGCTCCTATCCAGAGCGTCAATGTGTACGCAAAGGACAAGAACAATCAGGAAATCTTGACCATAGCATATGGTGCGACGGGAGAGGTAACACTGGTCTCAAGCTGCAAACTGAGCGAAACGAGCGGAGCGGACCTTACTTATTTGTGGTATAAGCTCGAGGGGGCTGCGGCGACAGCACCGCTGGAAGGGGCAACTGGCGCGAATTACACACTGCCCGACAATCTCGCCGCGGGAACGCACACCTATCTCCTCATCTGCACCAGCGACGGCTATTCCAAGAGCAAGGAGATCACCATTACCGTCACGCCGGTCAGCCTTGAGAACGCGGAGGTCACAGTTCAAAGCCCGACCTACAACGGCAAGCTACAGGAGCCGAAAGTCACGGTCAAGCTCGGCGATAAAACGCTGAGTAGAGATAATGACTACACCATGGAGGTCGCGAAGCAGACCGATGCAGGTAGCTACCAACTGACCATCAACGGTGGCGGCAACTACACCGGCACAAAAACGGTAGAGTGGAAAATCCTGCCTAAAACCATAGCAAACCCGACTATCGAGGTTGGCTCTGGCGGAATCTATGATAAAACCGCTAAAACACCTTCCGTTGTGGTCAAAGACGATGGCACTAGTATTCCTGATAGTGAGTACACAGTTTCTTACGAAAACAACACCAATGCAGGCACCGCTACTGTGAAAATTACGGACAAAGAAAATGGCAACTACACTGTTAATTGTAGCTCCACCTTCGAGATTCAAAAAGCGCCTGCACTGATACTGGAGACTATCAACGTAACAGCAACGGCAGGCGTTGCCAAAACTATCACCGTCCCGCTCACTGGTCTGATGCCTGAGGATGCGAACATATCTGGCTATGTGACTGGTACAATGAATGGTTTCGGCCTGGTAAGTGGCGATAACGTAAAGCCTCACTTCATTTATGATGTCACTGAAAACAGCAAAGAAGGCACAATAACAGCCACCGTAACCATTAAGTCACAGAATTACGAAGACTCGACAGCAACTGTCTCTCTTACTCTAACGCCTAAGGCAATCCCCGTTGGTGCCCCTACTCTGAGTAAATCGGTCCTGACTTATGGTGACAAATTAGGTGACATCACCCTCTCTGGTTCTATGATGGACGGAGAAGCAGCGGTCGAGGGCACCTTCTCCTGGGCATCTCCTGAGGACAAGCCCAGCACTACTGAAAAGTATGTTGCCAAATGGGTATTCACTCCGAAGGATAAGAATACTTATGCAACCGTCCATGGTGAAACTAACATCACCGTCAACAAGGCTACCCCCACCGGTAAGCCTGAATACACCGCTATCACCACCAGCGGCAAGAAACTGAGTGACGCAAGCCTGACGCAGACCGAAACTTCTTTCTCTGTCCCTGGCACGGTGGCCTGGAAGCTCCCTGCTGACACAGAAGTCACGGCCAACACGGCATATGAATGGGTGTTCACTCCCAACGACACTGACAACTACAACACCCTCACCGGCACCATCACCCTCTGGCACAAGTCCAGCTCCAGCAGTTCCTCCGGGGCGGTGACGCCGGGGACGAAGACCGACACGGTGAAAAATCCCGACGGGTCCACCACGAAGACGGAGACCAAGGCCGACGGCAGCAAGACCGAGACCACCACCGCCAGCAGCGCGGGCGGGTCCACGGGTACTACGGTCACCAAGACCGACAGCCAGGGCAACCGCACCACCGAGGCCGAGGCCAAGCTCAGCGAGAAGGACGTGAAGAACGCCCAGGAGACCGGCGAGGCCGTGCAGGTGCCCGTGAAGAAGATCGAGGCCGCCAAGGATTCCAACCGCGCCCCGGAGATCAAGGTCGAGCTGCCGAGCGGCGCGGGTAAGACTACGGTGGAGATCCCTGTGGACAATGTTAGCTCCGGCACGGTGGCCGTCATCGTCCATGAGGACGGCACGGAGGAGCTCGTCAAGGACAGCAAGCCCACAGAACACGGCGTGCAGCTGGAGCTCAGCGGCAGCACGACGGTCAAGATCATCGACAACTCCAAGACGTTTGACGACACCAAAGACCACTGGAGCCGGGACGAGGTGAACTTCGTGGCCGCCCGTGAGCTGTTCAACGGTGTGGGCGGCAACCAGTTCGGCGTGTCCCAGCCCATGACCCGCGGCATGGTCAATACGGTCCTGGCCCGCCTGGCCGGCGTGGACACCACCCCCAGCCAAGGGCAAGCCTGGTACGAAGTCGGCACCGACTGGGCCAAGAAAAACGGCATCTCCGACGGGACGAACCCCACCGCCCCCGTGACGCGGGAGCAGTTGGCCACGCTGCTGTACCGCTACGCCGGGTCTCCCAGTGTGAGCGGCACCCTGCACGCCGCCGACGCCGCCAGCGTCAGTGACTACGCCGAGGACGCCCTGCTCTGGGCCAATCAGAATGGCATCGTAAACGGCGTAGGCAGCAACACCATCGCCCCCAAGGACAACGCCCAGCGGGCGCAGGTGGCCGCCATGCTGGCGCGGTACCTGCAAAACCAATGATCTGATCCCCTTCTCTGAAAGAAATCAAGTAGGCGGCTCCCGAATTTTGGGAGCCGCCTACTTGATTTTGTTATCACGATCCGATCACGCAAACCGCTGGATCAGGATCATTTGGCCCGGTACAGGAAGGTCACGATCTGCCCGCGGGTGCAGTCACTCATGGGGCTAAACGTGGTCTCGCTGGTGCCAGTGGTGATCTTCTGCTGCACCGCCCACTGGACGGCCTTGGCGTAATAGGCGTCGGCCTCCACGTCGGTAAACGGCATCGTGCCGCTCACCTCCGGGGACCCGGCGTTCCGATACAGGAACGTCACGGTCTGCCCACGGGTCACCGTGGCATCGGGGCTGAACGTGGTGGCGGAGGTGCCGCTCGTCACGCCCTTCTCCACCGCCCACAGGACGGCGTCGTAGTAGTAAGCGTCTGCCTGCACGTCAGTGAAGGGGTTCTTCCCGTTCTCGACCTTGGGGGACCCAGCGGCCCGCCAGAGGAACGTCACCATCTGGGCACGGGTGCAGGAGGCATCGGGGCTGAAGGTCGTGGCGGAGGTGCCGCTGGTGATCTTCTGCTCCACGGCCCACAGGACGGCGTCGTAGTAGTAAGCGCCTTCCTTCACATCCACGAAGGGATTCTGTGCCGTGCCGCCGTTCTGGGTCCACTTGGCGTAGACCGTGGTGTTGGCCGTCAGCTTCACGCTGGTCACGGCCTTGGTCAGCGCCTTGTCGCTGAACCAACCGGCAAAGGTGTACCCCGCGCGGGTGGGCTTGTAGGCAGCCAGGTCGATGGTCGTCCCGCTGTCCTTCGTGATCTTGTCGATCGCGCTGCCGCCGTTGGTGTCAAAGGTCAGGGTGTAGGTGCTCACTGCACCGCCTCCCCCGCCGCCGCCGCCGGTATTACCGCCGCCGGTGCTCTTGAACGTGGCTTCTACTGCGACCTCGGTCACGCCGGTCTTTACCTTGTACGCGCCGTTCTCCTGCTTCTCTGCGCCGGTAACGGTCAGCGTATCGAGCGCGTAATTGCTGTTCGGCGTTGCCGTGATGGTCAGTTCATCCGCTTCCATCACCTTGTCGTTGTTCTTCAGCGCCGTACCGCCCTTCTTGACGGTGATCGTGCCGTTGCTCGGCGGCGTGATGCGCAGCGGGATGCTCGAAACAACCGTTACCTTTGTCAAGCTGATATCCGCCTTCACGTTTTTGACCGTGACATTGATGCTGCCGTCAGCCTGCGGCGTCGTCGTGACATCGCCGCACTTGTTCAGCTCAATCTCCGTGATCGACTTGTCTTTATCTTTCGCCTTCACCTCAAACTCGACCGTACCGCCTGCGCGGATCTGAGTCTCCGGTTTGGTGTCGTCAGGTGTGCGGTTAACGTTCTTGATCTCATACTTCTGATCAGTAGAGGCCGTCGGAATATTGAAGCCTCGATACGTTGTAAACTCTACGCTTACTTCTGTCTTACCCTCAAGGCTTGGGATCGTCAGCATATTGGCGATCGTGCTTAGTTCAGGGCGCTCTTTGCTATTTACCTTCACGGTCCACTGTGCAACCATCTGCGTATTGCTGCCATTGCTTCCCGCAGCAGGCGAAGCCGTAAATACCAGTTTACTGCCGCCGACAACGCTGACCGGGCTGATCGCACCAGGTCTGATCTCGCTGCCGTTCGCAGTCACTGCAACGGTCGAACCCTCTGCCCCAGTGATGTTTAGGGTAACATCATAGGCTCTTGCAACATCAAACACAGCTACTACATTGGTATCCTGACGAATCTCAGTCAGCGTCAATGCATTACTGCCGTTCGTATTCTGCTCAACATCATTAACCAGCCAATGCTTTAAGTAGTAGTTCTGTTCCGGCTTTGCCGTGACAATTACATTGCCGCCACGTTTAACACTGGTCATATTTGCAGATACACTGCCATGGCCTTGCGGTGTTGCTGTGATCGTATAGGTTGGGCGCTCTATAAGCTGTACTTCAACTTGAGTTTCTGTTGTTACATTGTTGATCGTATACGTAAACAGTGCATCAGATGTGCTATCCATTTTCTTTACTTCGTCTGTACCGACCTTCCAATAATTCACCACGCAATCTCTATCGGAAGGTACAACAGTAAACGTAACATTCGAGCCATAAGGCACTTTTCCGTTCGTAACCTTCTGACCATCCACCGTCATCGTCATTGTGCCAGCTTTTCCAACCACAGTTGACTCTACTGTGATCATTTTCTTTACGAACACCGGTTTTACCGTCGTATTACCCGTAACCGCCAGTGTCAGTTCGGATTGCGTCAAATCTTCCGCTGTACTGCCACTGATCTCCCAGCGGACAAATTCATGCGCAGCATCCGGTTTAGCTGTAAATTTTACCTGTGTATTTGCCTCTACTGTACCGCTGGGTGGATCCATTTTGACAGTACCACCCGTAGTATCAATCTTAGTAACGGTATACTGATTGGTTCCATAGGTGACCGACACAGTAACATTACCTGTAACAGTAACTGTCGCAGTGTTTCCATTAATGGTGTATGTACCACCCGTGATATTCCAGGCAATACTCTGATGTTCCATAGGTGTAGCCGTGAAGGTCAACACATCGCCTCCATGCACCGGAGAATTACTTGCCACAGAACCCTGGATATGTTCGTCATAGGTTACAGTGTAATCGCCCGCTCCATAGATTGCTTCGACTTTGTATTCCGTCACATGGGGAGTTACAGTATACCCATTCTGAACCTTCCACTTTAATTGATTCCCATCACCTGTAACATTCTGGCCATTGATTTTCCAGCCTGTTACCTTCTGCCCAGCAGGAGGTTCTGCCGTGAAGGTCAGTTCTTCTCCACCGCGAGCTACTGTCTCTGTAGCCTGACCCACAGTAACATAGTTGCCTGTTGTGATCTTATACTCTTTCTGTTGGAATCTCGGCCCAACGTAAATCGAGCTCTTGCCTTCCGTGTTCCGATAAGTATATGTTGATTGATTACCCGTCTTGCTATCACGCTCAGTATTCACATACCAGCCTTCGATCTCATAACCAGGTTTGATCTCTGCGGTAAAGTTAATCGGGATACCTGCTGTAATATTTACACCACTCGTTGCATGCTTCATGATCGAACCGCTGTTGTCAGTCGCTGCACTGATATAGCCGCCCTCATGATTCGGATCAATCGGTCCAAAGGTAAGACCCGTAACGTTTTTCACAAAACGCACTTTAACTGTCTCATCCGCACTTAAGCCAGTCAACGTCTTTGTCGTAGCATCTTCTGTCGTTGTCTTATTGCCAATCGTCCAGTCCTGCACGCGGTAGCCCTCGTCTGGCGTTGCCGTGATCACAATATTGGAACCATGATAGAACCTAGCAGTTCCACTGGTCGCTTTGGAAATAGAGGTAGTGTCTGTATAGTCCCCTAAACTTTTCCGCGTAATCTTCGCAGAAACTGTACCACCGTATGTACCACTGCTCAATTCCAGGACAGACAGGTTCAGCGTGGACTGGTCAATTTCCTTTGCGGTAACATGAATATTCACATCATCTGTAATTGGGCCCGACTGGGTATAAGTGGTGTTGTCGTTTGCGGCGTTATCGACCGCGGAGTACGTCAGGCCGTTCCAGCCCTCGGTCTCATAGCCCTTTTTCGGCGTCGCGGTAAAGACGATATC
>ERZ506978.557-NODE-557-length-16891-cov-14.266631_pt1 | contig 16891 bp, 15 predicted proteins | sample MGYA00512888_ERZ506978 | MGnify/ENA metagenome assembly ERZ506978
GGCGTACAATTGAGAACACTTCTCTTAGGCACTCCATCTTCTGTTCTGCCTGCTCCATTGTCATACAGTCCTTCTTATCCGTCATCGCACACCTCATTCTTTCTGTCCTTTCCTGCTACTCTTTTCTCCAAACATACTGTCTATATTTTAACATATAATCTATGATTTTTGAAGATGAGATCCATATGTACTCATTCTTCTTTTCTTCCGCCAGAAATAGTACGGGATCAGACAAAGTAACGTTGCCCCCCATGCCAGCGGATAACTGATCAGCAGAATCTCCACCTTATGATGAATCTTCGTAAGAATTATGATCCACGGAAGCCTTACAAAGAACAGACCTCCGAATGTAAATATGGTCGGCCAGAGGACATCTCCCAGACCACGCAGTCCTCCAGACAGATTTTCAAGCAGCACACTCAACAGATAACTTGGAATCAGGAAACGTAACATATATACTCCTATCCCGATGACCTTTGGATCTGTCGTGAACATATGGTATAACGGTTCGCAGAATGCAAACAGGACTATAATAATAGCTCCTGTAAATATATAAGAGATCACTACATTCACCCGGATACTTTTATATACCCTGTCCATCTTTCCTGCCCCGTAGTTCTGTCCGGCGAATGTGGTCACTGCCGCACCAAGCGCACTCGATACTGTCCAGAAGATCATATCAAGCTTTCCGTAAGCTGCCCATCCTGCAGCGGTATCTGTACCAAAACTGTTGACGGATGCCTGAATCACTACATTTGTCACACCGTAAGCACATGCCTGAAGTGCCCCCGGAACACCGATTTTCAATTCTTTTCTCAATACTCTGGCATCCATCCTGAGTTCCCGGAACTTTAATTTCATAGCATCATATGCCCTGGTCAGCGACCAGGTAACCAAAACTGCACTGACACATTGTGAAATAACGGTTGCGAGTGCTGCCCCCGCAATCCCCATCTTCATTCCTACCACCATGACAATGTCCAGTATGATATTCATCACACAGCAGATCAACAGATAGAGAAGTGGTCTTCTGGAATCTCCGACCGCCCTCATGATTGCCGATCCCATATTGTAGACCAGCGTAAACAGAATTCCCATAAAGTAAATTCTGAGATAAGTTATGGAATCTGCCATCATATCCTGTGGTGTATTCATGATTTTAAGCAGCCATGGTGTCAATACTGTACCGGTCAGTGATACGATCAGACTGATCACGACAGAGAACAGATATGCCGTATGTACCCCCACATGCAGGCTCTTCCTGTCCTTTGCACCATAATATTGTGCGATAATAACTGCTGCCCCGTTCGCCAGCCCATTAAAGAATGTAACAACAATTGTTGATAAGACGGCTGCCGGTCCTCCGACACTGGCAAGTGCCGCTTTTCCCACGAAGCGTCCTACAATGATCGTATCCACAGTTGTATATAACTGCTGGATCAACGTCCCAAGCATGATCGGGAAGAAGAAGATCAACAGTTGTTTCCAGATAACTCCTTCCGTGATCGCATTTTTCTCAATTGTTTTTTTCCCCATTTTTTTGTCCCTCTCCTACTTTTTCCACATTTTTTGTTTTTTCCCTATGTAATTTCCCCTTTATTCAATTTCAAATGAGTGATATTCCCACTTTCATCACTCCGGCCAGGACCATCACCCATATTGGATTCATTTTCACTTTCCGAAGTAATATCATACAAACTACAAAAATCACTACCAGACTCCATTTTGTCCCTGCAAGTGCGATCAGATCCCTGTTTCCCCAGAATGCCGTGATCAGGATTGTGATCCCTGCTGATGCGATCATCGCCACAACGGCAGGTCTTAAAGATCCCAGTACACCTTGCAATACCTCCATACTGCGATATTTTAAATATAGTTTTGCAATAACAGTTACGATAATACAAGAGGGCAGAATGCATCCAAATGTTGCTGCCAGGGCACCCGGTATCCCCGCAATCTTGATTCCGACAAAGGTTGCCGAATTCACCGCGATCGGTCCCGGTGTCATCTGGGAGATTGTAATAAGATCCGTAAATTCCGACATACTAAGCCAATGATGTCCCGTCACAACCTGTCCCTGTATCAGGGGCATCGCCGCATAACCGCCGCCAAAACTGAACATTCCAACCTGTAAAAAGCTTAAGAAAAGCTGCAGATATATCATTTGCCTGCTCCTTTCCTGCTCATACATGTGTGTAAGACACCCAGCAATCCACATATGATCACAATATACACAACATTTACTTCAAATACACAGGATGCCACAAATGCACCTGCCATGATCAGCAGCGAGATTCCGTCCTTTTCTTTCACTATGCCCGCGCCCATCTCATAGGTTACTGACGCGATCACCGCTCCGACTCCCGCCTGCATGCCTTCCAACATCTGACTTACCAGTTCATTAGTGCGAAACGCATTATAACAGACAGAAAGTAACGCTATAATGACAAATGGCGGAATGACTGTTCCAATGATCGATACCAGTACACCAACAATTCCTGCAAGCTTATATCCTACAACAATTGCTCCATTTATCGCGATTGCCCCGGGTGAAGACTGTGCAATCGCAACCAGATCCAGCATTTCCTTTTCTTCGATCCAGTGAAGCTCATCTACAAATTTCTTCTTCATCAGGCTCACGATCACATAGCCGCCGCCGAACGTAAATGCACTTAAATATAATGTTGAAATGAATATCTTCCATAAGACTTTTTTTCTACTGTTCATATTTGATTTCCCTTTTCTCCTGTGGTTTCAATTCTAATGTAACACATGTCATATTTATATTATACACTCTTTAAGATAATAAAAAATTTTTAAATATCCACAAACAGCAATTTTGATCTTCTTTTTCATATGATATAGTTTAAAACTATACCAAACCCACAATTTTAAGTATTATGCAAAAAACTATTACATCTGGCATAATAAAATCATCAACTAAGCAAAGACAAATAATCAAAAAATCGGAGGTTTTCATATGATAAAAGACACATTAACTTATGACATCGTAGGTTCTTTTTTACGACCTGCAGAAATTAAAGAAGCACGTAAAGCTTATAAAGACGGTAAGATTACAAAAGAAAAATTAACACAAGCCGAAGATCTTGCAATCGCATCACTGGTAGAAAAGGAAGTGGCACACGGTTTGAAATATGTAACAGACGGAGAATTCCGCCGCAGGTGGTGGCATTTGGACTGGCTCAAAGAATTTGATGGATTCGATACCATTCATTTCACAAAAGAAATCAATGGAACCAGTAATGAAATTGAGCTTGGAACCGTTACCGGTAAGTTCTTCTATGATAAGAACAAGGCACATCCTGAGCTTTGTGCGTGGGACTATCTTCATTCTCTGGCACAAAAATATGACGGTATTACGGCTAAAAAATGTATTTCCGGTCCGAATATGATTCTGATTGATCACTTCCTTCAGCTTGGTAATAAAGAGACACCTTATTACGGAACAGACATCCATGCACTGATCGATGATATTGCAAAAGCCTATCAGGATGCAATTTTAGATTTCTACGACCATGGCTGCCGTTATCTTCAGATTGATGATACATCATGGACTTATCTCATCGATGAGAACTTCCAGAAAAAGATAACTGCTCTTGGATATACAAAAGGACAGATTCTGAACTGGTTCCAGCTTGTATCAACAAAAGCTCTGGAACACAAACCGGAAGATTTCTTTATTGCAACACATTTCTGTAAAGGAAACTTCAAGGGAAATCCTCTGTTCCATGGATTTTACGATTCCGTTGCCCCGGTAATCGCTGAAATTCCGTATGACGCATTCTTCGTAGAATACGACGATGCCCGTTCCGGTTCCTTTGCTCCATGGTCTGTCCTGAAAGATAAGGATGCTATCTTTGTCGCAGGATTAATCTCTACCAAGAACCCGATTCTGGAAGATCATGATTTTCTTAAAAAACGTTATGCCGAAGCCCGCTCCGTAGTCGGAGAGCAGATCGCACTTTCTCCGCAATGTGGCTTTGCTTCCGTTGAAGAGGGCAACTGTATTGATGAAGAGACACAGTGGAAGAAGATTGATCTTCTGGTATCTTGTCAGGATTTTCTGTAAAAACGCAAGAGAAGCTGCCAGTGGCAGCTTCTTTCAAATGCATGGCAATCAAAACCAGTGCTTCTTTACTTCTTTACATAGTAAGAAGCCAGCTATTCATAACTTCCTTCTATATTCCCGCATTTCATACTATTTTTCAAATGGAATACAATTCCACAATTCCAATAATTTTATTTTTCCTGTTTCGTTTTCCCATTGTTCCTTACTCAGTATCACTTTATCAATTTTTTCCGTTTTAAGTTTCTCCGTCCCATAATGTCCCTGTTGTCTCTTACAATAAAGCATTTCAATCTTTCCAAAATACTCCGAATGTTCTTTCCCTGTTACAACTGCATCTAATGCCACATCCCTGGCTTCTGAACCATCAAAACTAATCAACAGAACATGATCACTCACAATATTCCGTCCAGCGATACTTTTTACTCTAAATTGATCAATACCATTTCGTTTTCCCCAAAATTCCAACTCCACAGGCTCTTCTACTGCTTTTGAAATAACGGAAATTTCTGAATTGTACTTTGATGTTAATTTTTCCGTTTCCTTCTCAGGTGTTTTTATTGACTTATCATTTTTCCCTGAAATCATCCAGGTTAACATCACCATGATTCCCAATATGACAATAACACCTATCAACCAGCCAGGTATTACATGCCACGATGATTTTACTCCTGCTGTTCCTGCAGCTCCCATAAATATCCCCCACACAATCAACATTGGATATCTTACTTTTCTCATTTTCTCTTTCATACTCTTACGCCCGCCTTTCTTCTACTTAATCTTTACACTTGCCTCGCTTTCATTGCGAGAAACTTCTTTTTCTTGCTTATAATGTAAACAATCAAGTAACTTGAAGGTCAATATTTTTCGAGAAAATTTCTTTGCATTTTTCTATTTTACAGTGTCAAAATATCCAACAATTCCTATATATCCATCTTTCTTTAAAGGCGACCACAACGTACGCAGTTTCAAATGATACATCTGACTGTCGTTCTTCACCTTCGCTTTTATCTGCAATGTGATTTCATTATTTTGTACAGATGTCTGATTTAACAAAAATCTAATGTGTTGAATGTCTTCCATGCTCACTTCGAACACATTGAATATATCAAATTTAGGATCATCTCTCTGACAAAGTATCTGCTGCTCCTCGTTTATTATGATTAGCTGCCCTGAAATTGCATTATACTCGATAGAATTTTTGCCACTGTGCGATCTGAAAAAATCTATCTTTTCCTGCATAATTTTAACGACATTCTGCGAATAGTTTTTGTTCGGCAAAGATTTTTCACTGAGTATTTCATTCGAAAGTCTCTGCGCCTCATAATAATATTTATTACTATCCATCTCTTTGCTGAGCATTTTTGAAAACTGAAGGCTCAATTCTTCCAAACACTTGAGAAGGATCGGATTAAACTGTCCGCATTGCCCGTCCAGGATCATCTTGATTGCCGTATCATGATCAAATGCTTTCTTATAACATCTTTCACTGGTAAGAGCATCATAAACATCCACAATAGACACCACCTGTGCAGAGATTGGTATTTCTTCTCCTTTCAGGCCATCCGGATACCCATTTCCATCCCATCTTTCATGATGCCATCTGCAGATTTCCCATGCGGTATGCACCAGTGGATGATTTTGCAAAAAATGCATATCCCGGATCATGGATGCTCCAATCTCACTATGGGTTTTCATAATTTTAAATTCTTCATCGGTCAGTCTTCCGGGTTTATTCAGTATTTCTTCCGGAATGCGTATTTTACCATATCATGAAGCGAAGATGCAGTTGTAATTATAGCAATATCAGTCTCCGTCAGATGATATGCATCCGTTGTTTTTACCAGTTGCCTCAGCATCATTTCCGTCGCAGTACGGATATGTAAAATATGTTCGCTACTCTCACTGTTGCGTGATCCTAATACATTGCTCAGAATCCTGATCATAATATTATTATTTTCTTCTTTTTCATAAACCTGATCAACGACCACATTGATCAGGCGCTTTTGATTTGCATATAGCCCCAAAGTATTTTGAACTCTCTTTTTTACGATAACAGAGTCAAATGGCCGTGTAATATAATCTGTGATTCCCATCTCATATGCTTTACGCATAGTCTCAACAGATTCTTCCGAAGATATCATAATTACAGGAGTTTCTTCAACGCATTGGCTTAGTTTCATCCATTTCAGGACTTCAAATCCATCCATCTGTGGCATGTTGATGTCTAAAAGCATCAGATCGATTCCCGGATTCTCTTCCATAATCTGGACTGCCTGATTTCCATTTTCAGCTTCCAGATAATCATAGGTTTCTCCAAGAAATTCTTTCAATATATCCCTGTTGAACTTTGCATCATCGACAATCAGTATTTTTTGTCTTTTATTCATATTTTCTGTTTCCTTTATATTTCTTGCATAACTGTTTATTTTTATACATATAAGCATCTGCATCATCCAATAACATCTGCATTGTACACGACATATCATCGGAGGATAATGCCCATCCGCATGCATAGTCGATTGGTATTTGATTTTCATAACTATTTAATCTATCTTTTTCTCTGTACAAGGATTTCAATATTTCCTTAATTTCCGCCTATATTAGGAACAAATACTTTTAATAGTCTTTTTCATCTTTTCAATATCCAAAGGTTTCGCCAAATGAGCGTTCATACCCACGGCAATGCACTTTTCAGCATCTTCCTGGAATGCATTTGCTGTCATAGCTATAATCGGTACTGTTTTTGCATCTGAACGTTCTAATTCCCTGATTTTTCTCGTAGCTGTATATCCATCCATAACAGGCATCATCAGATCCATCAAAATTACATCAAATGTTCCTGCCGGTTTCTCTTTAAATAGTTCCAGTGCCTGCTGTCCATTCTCCGCTCTGGTAATTAACGCTCCGACATCTTCGAGAACTGTCTTTGCTATTTCCGCATTCAGCTCATTATCTTCTACAAGGAGAATTCTTTTCCCTTTTATTGTATGAATTGCAGATGACTCTATGGTATCCTCACTTCCATATACCTCTTCTTTCAATGCTATGTCAAAAGAAAGATCTATCGTAAATTTTGTTCCAATACCCTGTCTGCTTTCTACCTGAATACTTCCACCCATCAGCTCTATCATAGATTTGATAATAGGAAGTCCCAACCCGGTTCCCGGCACTTTGTTTTCTGTGGTACTATGTTCTCTGGAAAATTCTTCATAGATATGTGGAAGATATTCTTCACTCATACCAATGCCCGTATCTTCACATGAAAAAATATAGCGTATCTTTGAAGGATTCTCTGATACCGCCTCATGTACTTCTACATAGATTGAATGTCCCTCCGGGGTATACTTTATAGCATTACTGATAATATTCAGCATGATTTCCTGTAACTTTGTCTGATCACAGACAACATAATGATGTCTTACATCTAAAACAGCATGATACTGCAGGTTCTTCTTTCTGACATCCTCTTCAAACACTGTATTTACTCTGTGAAATAATGCATCCATATCTTCAGCTTTTAACTGCAATACCGCAGTACCACTTTCAATCCGGGCCATCTCCAGAACCTGATTGATGATTCTCAGCAAAAGATTACTGGAAGACTGTATCTTTTCCAGATATTCTTTTGCCTTTCTTTCATTTTGCAGATTCTTCTCCAACAAACCGGAAAAACCTACAATTGCATTCATCGGAGTCCGGATATCATGACTCATGTTAAATAAAAATCTTGTTTTTGCCTCATTGGCATTTTTCGCCTGCTCAGCAGCTTTTTCCAGTTCTGCTTCATATTGTCTTTCCCTGTGTTTTTTACTGGATATTAAATAAAATACTGTAGCAATCAATAATGAGAATACATAAGAAATGACAATACACATAATCCAGTAAGAACGTGGACTCCATCCCTCTGAGGGCATAATATCAAAATACCATGTGTTATTGGGAACTGCACATTCTACTGTCAGAATATTATCCGACATATTATCCTGGCTCTCTGCTAAAATAATCTTGTCGCTGCTGCCTCTGTCATATGTCCAAATTCTGTAACAGAAATCTGCATCGCTTAAATAATCAAGATTTATCTCTCCAATGAAACGATCCCAGTCAATCACCAGAATCACAAAGCCCCAGAACTCACCCTGTTCTGAATTATTGTCCTGATAAACCGGATTAAAAAGCAATGCTCCTGTCCCTCCCTGCTTTAACTGGTATGGTCCTCCAAGCGTATATTTCCCGCTATCCCTTGCCAGAATTGCATCCTTTTTCCGTTCATGTTCCTGCAGCATATCCAGTCCAAAAGCCCCCTCATTTCCCTGTTTCGGATAAATGTCTGTAACAATCCCTTCAGGTGCCAGTTCAAATGCCTTTATCACTCCATCTTCATTAGGAATCTTTTCTGCCAGTTCAGAAAATGTATTCTCATCCAGATTCTCTCCTGCACTGATATAATTTCCCAAAAGAGCAGAGAGCATGCTATACTGATCCAGTCTTGCCCTGACTCTTTTCTCAGTAATCTGCGCCATATATTTTCCGGTTGTCTTTTCATCCTTTTCCAAATTATGAAGCAGAAAAACGCCAACAATCAATGCTGTCAGAAAAGCAATCAATCCAACAATATAGCAATGTACTCTTATTTTTTTATATAGTTCGCTGTCCTTTTTCATTCTGCTATCCCTCTGTTATTCTCTTTTCGGTCACTGACATATCTGCTTACCAGCACAGAATTTTCGGATTGTATCCATCAGTTCCTGTACATTTAAAGGTTTTGACAGGTGCGCATCCATCCCTGCCTCCATCGTCTTTCTTTTATCTTCAACAAAAGCATTGGCTGTTATGGCAATGATTGGAATCATTTCTGCATCTTTCTTTCCACTGCCACGAATCGCCCTGGCTGCCTGATATCCGTCCATCACAGGCATCATGATATCCATTAGAACCGCATCGTAATATCCTTCCGGCATTTTTAGGAAACATTCCACTGCCTGCTGTCCATCTTCCGCCTCTGTGACGGAAATTCCCTCATCTTTCAGAAGGAATGCCGCAATTTCCCTGTTAAGCTCGTTATCCTCTGCCAATAGAATACGGCACCCGGACAGATTTTCCTTTGGTAATTCAGACATTTCCTGTACAACTGCAGGTTCTTCTGCTATTTCAAAAGGTATGACCACATGTATGAAAGTGCCCTGATTTTCCACACTGTCAATCTGAATGGTTCCATCCATACGATCAAGCAGCTCTTTTACAATCGCCATTCCAAGTCCGGTACCTTTATAGTGTGATCTGGCGCCCTGATCAGCCTGAACAAATGGCTGAAATATATTCTTCAGGAAATCCTCTGACATTCCGATTCCCGTATCTTTTATAGTCACATCTACCAACACTCTATTATCGGATTGCTTCTCTTCTTTCAAGAAGCAATCCACTGAGCCATTTTTACGGTTGTATTTAATACTGTTTGTAATCAGATTTAAAAATATCTGTTTTACACGCAGGGAGCTTCCGGTAAGATTCGGATATGGAATCGAATAAGGATCATCCATAAAATGAATCGTAATACACTCTTTATCTGCCATCATCTGTGCAATGGTTTCCACCTCATGAAGCAGATCCGGCAGATAAAAATCTTCTTTCGAAATTTTTGTTTCTTCATTTTCCAGTTTACTCATTTCCAGTGTGTCATTGATCAGCGACAACAGATGGTCTGCCGCTACTCTTGCCTTAAGACGGCTGGAATCCACCAGTGTTCTGTCCTCCGGGTGCTTCATGCAGATATCCATAAGCCCGATAATTCCATTCAATGGTGTACGCATATCATGGGACATCCTGGAAAGAAAATCCGATTTACTCTGGTTTGCTTTTTTCTCGCTCTCCAGGGCAATGGTTTTTTCCACCAGTTCATTTTTATCCAGAATCAGATTCCAGTGTTCGATTACTCCATTCGGTTTGCAAATTTTGTGTCCCCTGTCCTCAATATATTTCCAGGATCCATTTTTGCATTTCATTCGATATGTGATTTCATAATGATCCGATTTACTATACTGCTCCAACGCCTGTGCAATTCCCTGTTCCAGATCGTCCGGATGCGCCAGGTCAACAATCGTCCCTCCAGAAGCTTCCATCAATTCCTCCGGAGTATCATATCCCAGCATCTGTGCAAAATGCTCTGAAACATACTTAAAAGAATATTCCGGATCATCATTGCTGATTTTCACACCACCCGGCAGTGCAGATGTGATCATGTCCAGCTGATGCTTAAGTTCCTGGTTTACTTTTTGCAAAGAATCTTTATAAAAACGCTCTTTCTGTACGATCTCATCTATACTTCGGAAACCAAGGAACGCAAAATGGCTGCCTTCCTCGTACTCTTTTACAATATGTGCCTGAAAACAGGACAAACCTGCTGCATTTGGTGACGTCTCAAAAGAAAAATGATATTCGTCTTCTGTTTCAAAATGCTTTTTAATCACATTACTGTCCAGTTCCCGACGCATTACGTCACGAAATTCCGGAAGTGCAAATGCAGAAGCATAGGCATCCACATAATCTGAAAATGCTTTGAACTCTTCATGTTTCTGAGCATGATTTGTCTCCTGATTAAATACAAACTCATACTCATCCGTATCCAGATTCAAAACAAAAGCTGTCGTATAATCACGGCTCAGTCCTGACAAAATCCTGTTCTTTTTTATCAGTTCCTGCTTATAAGTAATTTCAACCTGTTTTTCTTTATCAATCTGCCGGACAACATACAGAACATTTGTAACCTTACCAGATGGGTTCCGTTTTTTTACAATAAATCTTGCCAGATGCCAGGATCCACTTTGTGCCCGGTATTCGACCGCAATACTTTCCGTGTCTTTCAGCCTGTCAGCCAGAGTCGATGTATCAAGGAACTTTTCCATCATTTCCTGATGCTCCCCATCAACAATTGTATTGATAGCATGCTGGAAAGCTTCTTCCGTTTTTCCATGCTTGCCTGTAAGTTTATGCATCTCGTTGCCGGCAGATATTTCTTCATAAGTTCCTGTTTCCAGATTCATTCGGTAGATCAGCCAGTATAATTTACTGATGGAATCAATGATTTCTCCATTCAGATTTGCAGTTTCCAGTGCATCCTCAAGTGCCTTCATCATTCTCAGGTTTTCACGGACACTTCCCATATGGCACCCCACATCAGATAACAGATTCATGGACACCATATTCTGATTCAGATCCGGGTTATCCAATCCAATGAAGCCTATAAATTTATGATTTGTATAAATCGGCACAGCAATCAGAGCATGAATATTCTGAGGCTTTAAAATTTCATATTCCTGTGGGGTTTCTTCTGCTATTTCTTCCAGGTCATAAATGATGATATTTTTCTTCTGGATAAATGTTTCCACCCAGTTCTGCATCAGGCAGACGGGAACTTTCTGCAGATTCTGTATCTGCGGTTCGATTCCCGAGGCACACCATTCAAATGTATTTTTAAAACTTTCTTTTTTTTCTGAACTCCATTCAAAAATATACACTCTGTCTGCTGCTGTGTATTCTCCAACGCTCTTCAGTATAGATGGCGTAATGTCATCCAGTTGTTTTTCATTCTCTGCCTGACTCATGGAAGAAATCTTATGAAGGATTTCATCCATGTAATACAATTTACTTTTTTTATCATCTCTGTATTCTTCCATATCACTTTTCCCCAGTTTATAATTATTAGCCGCCTGTCTTCTTGCTACTTACGTATGCTCCAATTGAGAAACAACAACTTCTATACACCAAACACCTGGTCAAAAACAGCAAGTATTGTATTTATATCAATTGGTTTTGCAATATGAGCATTCATACTTGCTTTAAATGCCTTCTTTTTATCTTCTTCGAATGCGTTTGCGGTCATGGCAACGATTGGAATATTTGCTTTCCTGTTATTCCTCAGAGTGCGGATTTCCCTGGTTGTCATATAACCATCCATGGCAAAGAAACCGACTTTGACAGTTTCATGCTGCGAACTGTCCTCGGCCGCATATGCAGTCAGGGGAGAAAATATCATACACACGCATACAAAAGCCAGTAACACTGCCACATATTTCTTTGCTCTCGAAATCATATTAAATCTCCTGTCTGTCAAATATATTTCTCTATACATCTCCTTGTCAACCTCTTGGTTTAATAAATTTTCACCTGTCCCTACTGCTTCCCAATTCTTCGCATATAGTCTGCTTGATTGTTTTATCATCTAATGGCTTTGCCAGATGTGCGTTCATTCCTGCTTCCATACACTTTTCTGCATCTTCCCTAAATGCATTTGCAGTCATAGCAATAATAGGGATTGTTTTTGCATCCTGCCGTTCCAGGGATCTTATTGTTTTTGTGGCAGTAAGCCCATCCATCACCGGCATCATGACATCCATTAAAATAACATCGTATGTTCCTGATTCGCAGGCTTCAAAGTGCTGAACAGCTTCTAACCCATTTTTCACTGTTTCTACTTTAGCCCCATTTTCCGTCAGCATAAATTCTGCTATTTCCGCATTCAGCTCATTATCTTCAACCAATAATATCCGGACACCTGATATATCTGCATTGAAATCTTCTTTTTCTTCCGGCCGTGCATTCGTATCAATTTTAAATGGAAGTATTACAGTAAAACAGCTTCCTTCACCCAGCTTACTTTCAACTGTTATGGTTCCACCCATCTTTTCTACAAGTTGTTTCACAATAGGCATTCCCAGACCTGTCCCATTATAATCAGAACGTGGGGAATTATCTGCCTGTACAAATGGAGTAAACAATTCATTTTTTATAAATTCTTCTGACATTCCAATTCCATTATCTTTTATTTTAAATTCACATGTCATGTGATCTTCTGATCTTTCAATCGTTCTCATACTCATGTAAATAGAACCATTCACCTTATTGTACTTCATACTGTTTGTAAACAGATTCATCAATATTTTTTTCAGATGAACTGCATTGCTCCAAACATATATACCACTGTAATCATCATGTTCTCCTATAACATGAAGTCCTTTTTCTTCTGCCTGAAAAGATAGTGACTCCGTGATTTCCTGACATACCTGATCCAGATTGATGGATTCATCACTAAAAACCACGGTATCCGATTCTAACTTTGCCATATCCAAAACATCATTTACCAATGATAATAGCAGTTTCGAAGACTCATTTATTTTATTCAGGCAATCTTTTGCCCGCTCACCATCATTTCCGCTTTTTTCAAGAATTGTAAGCATGCCCATAATGCCATTGATCGGTGTCCTGATGTCATGAGACATGTTATTTAAAAAGGAAGTCTTAGCCTTATTGGCACTCTGTGCTTCTACAAGTGCATTTTGTAATTCCTGCTGTTTTTCTTCAAGCTCCTGATTCAGCTTCAATGCTTGCTCAGCAGACTTCTTGGATTTTTCTTCCGCACGTTTTGATTTTTTCAAAGAATCAAGAATTATACACAGAACAACGAAAAAAGAAATTCCAGCGATAAGTGAAACTGTCAGTAAATTGTCCTGAATAAAATCCTTCGCTGTAACTTTTCGTGAGGAAGCATTATACGAAACTACTGCACCTGAAAATTGAGTTGTAGGCATAGATGTCAGTGTTTTATTCAGAATGGACAAAAGAACCGGTTCTCCCTGCTGAATAGCAAATGGAACATCAGCTTCTTTTGTCAGGAAAACACTATGAAGCTTATTATTTTTCAAATAGTCTGAAACAGTACCTGAATTGCTTACAATACAATCCGTCTCCCCTTTCTGCATTGCTTTTACTGCTGCATCTGATGTTTCATATTCCACAACCTTCCATTGCGGATAATTGTATGAAAGATATGCTTTCAATGCAAAATCATCTTTTTCAACGGCAACTGTATTCTCTTTATTTTCATCAAAAGAATCCTTTGCCGTAATTGCTGCCATATTGAGAGTCAATAGCGTATCCGACAAAGCAAATCCATTTGTTTCTGCAAAGTATGGATTCTGGTTTGCATGAAAAATCAGGTCTATTTTTCCATCCTGCAATGCCTGAAGCAGTTCACTTCTTGTATCATACCCCTTTAATTCAAATTCCAGAGTCTGACCTTGCAGACAATTTTCTGCAAGATCCACATAATCTGTGATAACACCTGTCAATTTGCCTGTTGATGGATCTACACTACTGATACCTCCATCCTGATTCAGATACCCTATCCTGATTGCTCCATGCTGCCCGATCCACTCCCTTTCTTCTTTTGAAAGAAACGAGCTGCTCTGTGCAGAAAGATAACGCCTGTAGAGATCATCAGTGTAAAATGGATTGTCATCCTTGATTCTGCGCATAGCACTATCCAGTGCTTCTTTGATATCCGGACGTTTGGGATTTATGGCAAAATAGATTTCTGTCTCTCCAATACTTGTAACAGGCGAAATATCAAATTTTTCCCAACGGGATTCTTCTACTGAAACGAAGCAGTCAATTTCATGTTTCGACAGTTTGTCCATAACTTCTGCGGTATTAGAAGCATTGACATGCTGCGTATGCAGACCATACTTTAACTCCCATTCGTTAAGCACATCCTCCGGTATATGATCTTTAAGCACACCAATATTTTTTCCCTCAAAAGAATCCAGATTTCCTGCTGTAAGATCCATATTGGATGCATCCGTATAGATGTAATATTTCTCTTCCCCCATAGGCATATCGGAAAAAAGCATATTTTCAGCACGTTCGTCTGTATAGGAAATGTCACCAAGAATATCAATCTCTCCATTTTCCAACTGTGTAAAGCAGTTTTTCCAATCACTTGTTATGTATTTATATGTCCATCCTGCATAACCTGCAATATCTTGAAGATACTCATAACCATAGCCGCTTCTTTCTCCCTTTTCATTGACTACATTATAAGTTTCCTCAAAAGATCCTACCCGGATAACATTGTCAGAGTTTTCTTTTGCAAACGTAGGAACGGATAAAACAATAAAACATATAATTGTGCAAAATATAATGTAACAAAATTTGAAATTCATTATATTCTGTACTAATTTGCACTTCTTCATCTTTCTCCCACCCTCCAGGCTACAGTCGCTTGCTTGCTTCCAGATTTTAATTTTACATTCATTAATGTTCAATACCCCCACAACATTTTTATAAATATCTTTGCGACAGCTTCTGCTGTACTTTTACTATAATTATACTCTACAGCCAACTTGTGTCAATTTACTAACAGAGTAATTACATTCTTTTACTCTTTATTATATAATTCAATTGTATGTTCACAAATCGTTTTTTTCACTTTTTCAATATCCAAAGGTTTAGCTAAATGTGCGTTCATTCCTGCATCTAAACATCTTTGTAGTATAATAATTTTCAATCGCATAACAAGGTGTCTCAAACATTTCTTCAGATTTTATACACGTCGGATAATAATCCCTATCTATAAAAAACATCTTTTTTACAAATGAATATATCGAATTTCCAGAAATTTTTTTATGAAGCTAACATCCACTATTTTCTACCTCTTCAATACACATTCCCATATCTGTTGCCAATTCATCATATTCATTATCAAAAATAAACGGGGAATGTGTTACTGTAATAAGCTTAGTACATTTTTATTTCCGTTAGTTAAACCATTAAACTCATATTCAGCAAATGCACGTATTTCTTCATATGCAAGTCGAGTTGGAATCCGAAATGCATCCGACACTCTATAAATAAACGGTTCTAATTCAGATCGCAACATTATTCCAGATTCAGCTATATTTTGAAGATTGTCAAGCTCTTTTTCCGAAAAAAAACTTTTCATCACCTCTAATGGAATACGTCTTCTTCTTCCTCCAACTATGGATGTCTCTTCTATCAAAAACTTACCTGTCAGACTTCCACTTCAAACGGCAGCCTGTCCAAAATATCTTTCTGTATATCCACGCCCGGATATACTTCGATCAGTTTTAAGCCTTTCGGGGTCAGGCGGAAAACGCAGCGTTCTGTTACATAAAGGACTTTCTGGCCATTCTCGATCGCACGTTTTGCCGAAAAGCTTACGCTTGATACTTTCTCTACAAACTTGGAAATTTCTCCTTCTTTGTGGATCGTCACAACACCTTTTTCCTGCGTAACTTCCAGTCCTTTTGCATTAAATGTCATGCAGAAAACCACAGTCGGTGTTTTTGCTGTAATATTTGCAAAGCCACCAATACCAGCAAATGCTCCCGTGCCACGGTGCGCATTGATATTTCCATGGCGGTCAACTTCCAGTGCTCCCATAAAACAAACATCCAGGCCACCGTTATCATACAGGTCAAACTGGTGGCGCTGCGTGTCTTTTTTGGAAAAATATCCCCAGGCTATGTCTACAGGAAGAACCCCTTCCATAGCGATACCGTTTTCCACATGCAGTTTCTTTCCGCAGCGGTTGCAGTATAACTCTGTGAGCATGCCCGTTTCCTTTTTTTCGTATTTTCGCATAATCTTTATCCTCCTGCTTTGAGCTTGTACGCCAAACCATATCTGTCTCTTCTCTGTCATTATACAAAAAATATGTGCAGAAACCCAGTGGGAAACAGTTGCAGATATAGAAAAAGATAGCAGCTCTGCTATCTTTTGCACATTACGACGGCGTGTTCCGTGGGAGCCTCGTAGAAGTTTTTTCTTAGTCCTGCCTCTTCAAAACCGCAGGAACGGTACAGAGCGATCGCTCTTTTGTTGCTTTGGCGCACTTCCAGAAAGAAGGAGGAGACCCCTGCTTTTCTGCCTGCCTCCACAAGTGCCTCCACAAGCTGACGCCCTATATGTTTTCCCCAGCAGGAGGATCTTAGATCGGAAGAGCGTCGT
>ERZ506978.559-NODE-559-length-16757-cov-4.115495_pt1 | contig 16757 bp, 20 predicted proteins | sample MGYA00512888_ERZ506978 | MGnify/ENA metagenome assembly ERZ506978
CGCCTCAATGAGGATAGAAAGGCTATCCTTCACTTTCTTTTGCCCCAAATACTCGTCAAGGCACGTTGGCCTCAGGCTGCGATCAAGGACCAAGTCGTCCTCGATAAGGGAAACCGAACAAGCACGCGAGGCGGCATCGCCATCGCGAGATGAACCAGTATCCTTTAAAGCTTCCAAAGGCGCTTCGAACAGCGCGCTTTCTATTTCAAAATCGTCAGACAAAGATGAGTCCACCTTTTATCGATTATTTCCCTAAACGCTTTAAGGCGTATTGCAATAGTATCGTTTCGTTTGCTTCCTCGGGAGCCCCCTTGAGCGCAAGATCTGTTTCTTCCGAAGTGAAACCCATGGAAAGAAGCGCTTCCACTGTGCCCTTACGTGCATTTGCTGCTTGCGTTGAAATGCCGGGCAGAGCGATCTGAGCCTCGGAGCCGAACGATTCTTTCAATTCGAGCGCAATGCGCGATGCCATTTTCTTTCCCACGCCAGGAATTTGCTGGATAGCCCCCACATCTTGCGACACAATAGCGGAGACCAACGCCTCTGGCTCGTAGGTAGAAAGGGCAGAAAGCGCAACCTTCGGCCCAACGCTTGAAACTGAAGTGAGCTTTGCAAACAGCCTTTCTTCGTCATGGTTCAAAAAGCCGTATAGCACCAACGCATCGTCGCGAACTTGCAAGCGCGTTAGAACCTTGACCTCTTCGCCAACACGCCCCAATCGGGAAAGGCTCTTCCCCGACATGGAAACACGGTACCCGATGCCACCCACTTCTATCACGACAGAATCAACGAACAGTGCCGCAATCGTTCCTCGCAAAAACGAAATCACCGCACAGCCCCCCTTTCCCAGGAAACCGAATGAGTGGTGTAGCAAATAGCAGCCGCCAAGGCATCGGCAGCATGATCGGGCGAAGGGATTTTTTCCAAGCCCAGCAACTGCTGAACCATATATTGGACTTGCCCCTTATCGGCAGACCCCGCCCCTACAACAGCCAACTTGATTTGGCTGGGCGAATACTCGGCAAGCGCCATGGATGCCTGACCGCAAGCGGTTAAAGCCGCACCGCGAGCCTGACCCGTGGCAAAAGCACTTTGGGCATTCGAGCCAAACCACACCGTTTCAACAGCAACGCATTCTGGCTTGTAACGTAAAACCACTGCGGAAATCTGCGTATAGATTTTTGCCAAACGCTCATGCAGGGGCATCGTGGATTGGGTTGCCACGCAGCCGTACGCTACGCAGGAAAGCGATGCTCCTTTTTGGCGAACTACCCCCCAGCCTGTATGCGCCAGGCCTGGATCGATTCCCATTATGATGCGAGTTGCCGCCATGCCATCCTCTCAAACAAACATTTGTTCGTATAATAGCATAAAAGAAACGGGGGCATACAGCCCCCGTTCTATTCAGCCACTTATTACAATCCCTACAGCCCTATGGCTTTAAAATACTCAAGCCATTTGTCAAAAGATTCGTCGCTGATAGCATGCTCCATCTGGCATGCTTCTTCTTCGGCAACCTCGAGACTAAGGCCAACTTTTTCGTGTAGGAAACGGGTGAGCATTTCATGGCGCTCCAATACCGATTTGCCATAACTATACCCGTCTGCGGTGAGGGTAATATCGCCATAATAAGGCTGATCAAGCATGCCCGAGGCCTTCAGGCTGGCAACAGCCTTCGAAACCGACGCCTTCGAAACGCCAAGCTTTGTGGCAACATCTACCGAACGCACAGACTGCGTATCGGAACCGCCCAGCATAACGATGGCCTCAAGATAATCCTCGTGAGACATGGAGACTTTTTCCATACTATCCCTCCCCAGCAGAAGCTGACGTTGATGGTAAATGAAATGATTCGATCCCTTTTGAACAGAACGATCCCGCAATCCGTCTAAAGGGACCACGCGTCTTTCGATGAAATGCGCGTTTCAAATACAGCACGTACTTGTAGCTACATAGTATACTTATGAGACTAATATTACCCCACACGAAAGATGGATTCATGGCTACCAATCGCTATATCGACACGCGCGGACGGTGTGCGGCTCCGGTCACTTTTACCGAAGCTGTGGTTAAGGGACTTGCCGAAGGCGGCGGACTCTTCGTCCCCGAAACGCTTCCCAAGCTGAGCCTGGAAAGCATCCTTTCATTGGCAGAAATTCCCTATGCCAAGCGTGCAGCCTTTATCTATCGCTCGTTTGGCATCGACTTACCTGACGCCAAGATCGATGAGCTGATGGACGCAACGTACGGCGACCGATTCGATGATGAGGCAATATGCCCTATTACGTCGCTCGACGAAAACACCCATGTTCTCGAGCTATGGCATGGTCCCACCAGCGCCTTTAAGGACATGGCGCTTCAGTGCTTACCCCATTTCTTTAGTGCAAGCGCATCCCAGCTGCGCGAGCAGGGAAAACTGGAAAACACCTTCCTTATCCTGGTCGCCACTTCGGGCGACACCGGCAAAGCAGCTCTCGAAGGGTTCCGCGACAAGGAAGGCGTCCAGATTGCGGTAATGTACCCCGACGGCGGCGTTAGCGACATCCAGTACAAGCAAATGGCAACCCAGGCAGGCTCCAACGTTATGGTCTGGGCAGTAAAGGGCAATTTCGATGACTGCCAAACGGGAGCCAAGAACGTTTTCGGAGACGAAGCATTTGCCGAAAAGCTGATGGCCTCCAACCAGGTTGCCCTCTCTAGCGCCAACTCCATCAACTGGGGTCGCCTGCTTCCTCAGGTGGTTTACTACGTTTCCAGCTACGCTGAACTGGTTGCCCAGGGCAAACTCGAAGCTGGCAAGCCGCTTGATGTCTGCGTTCCTACCGGTAATTTCGGCAACATCCTTGCCGCATGGTACGCAAAGCAGATCGGCACTCCTTTGGGCACCTTGTTCTGCGCAAGCAACGAAAACCGCGTGCTTACCGATTTCATCAATACCGGCAGCTACGACATTTCCAACCGCGAATTCGTCCTGACCCCGTCCCCCTCGATGGATATCTTAGTTTCTTCAAACGTCGAGCGTCAGCTCTTCGAGCTCACAGGGCGTAACGCCGACGCCATCGCAGCATGGATGGAAGAGCTCAAGGCAAACAAATCCTTTACGGTCGATACCGAAACCCTCTCCAAACTTCAGGCAGATTTCAAATCAGATTCCGTCGATAGCGAAACATGCCTCAGCACCATCAAAGAGGTGCTCGATAAGCACAATTACCTTATCGACCCCCACACTGCCGTTGCCTACAAGGTCGCAGAACGACTGCACGGTGAAAACCCTGTGCTTATCGCCTCAACCGCGCATTGGGCAAAATTCGGCGAAAATGTATACCGCGCACTGCACGGCATAGCACCTGGTGAGCCTCTTCCCGAGTCCGTGGCAGAGCTTAGCGGATGCGCCCTAAACGACCTCATTGCCAACGAGGCCAACAGTCACAACATTCCCAAGGGTCTCGCAGAGCTCGATTCGTTGCCCATCCGATTCGAAGATGTTATTGAAGGAAACACCGCCGCAATCGAAGAAGCCGTGCTCGATTTCTTGAAATAGGCGAAATATATCAATCAACACGAAAGCCCCCGCTTCACCGTGTTGATCTGCTCCCCGAATTTGGATTGGCAAATGAAAATCCGAGTTCGAAGGGCGCAGATCAACGGAAGAAGCAGGGGCTTTTTCTATCTTGTTTCTATCATTACGGTTGGGGCCATCTCTCCATTCTTGGAACAAGGGCTTTTCGCAAAGGAGATATTCACTATTACTTCCACTCCTTTACCAAGACTCACGAGGGATGTCTTCGCATTGTCGGCGGAATCCTCGCATTCGGCGATCCTAGCCCCAGCTGTTTCATCCATCAACGACTTAGACCCGTTTCCGCTGCTTTGCAAATTGCATACACCTTCCTCCCTGCCCGAAGATTCAGAATCTAGCGCAGGACTGCAGTCCGCATCATAGACCGCAGTCTCAAACCGCCCATTTTGTTTTCGAGAAACTTCCCTTGTTTTCGTCTTGTCATGCGCAAAAGAGTGGAGGCAGTTGTAACAAATATCCATATCGGAAAAGCAACGAGCACCGCAAACGGGACAGGTTTTCACTTCCAGGCGCTGAGATAGCCGAATTCCCTCAGGGTCAACTCCTAGCTCGTTGTCGCACGCATTCTCGCTTGCCAAAGGAATCCGCAAGGGCTCTCCTTCGCTTAAGCACTCCCTCTCCTGAGGCAGCTCGCCAAAACTCATTTTCTGACGCATAATTCAATCTCATCTCCTTCTTTGAACCAACCAACAACCCGATCCTCCCCTGAGGACCCGCTCAAATCGCTCTTCGCTACGGCCTTTCGCTCTAGAACCGCATAAGCACCAGGGCATTTTCTCAATTGCCAGGGCGGAACATTCTCATACGACTCCATAACCCTTCCTTCTCTTCCGACAAATGCGATATCGATTGCATATCCCATTCCAAACGTATGAACGGAATGACAAGGAGCAATCAGAAGAACTTCGTTGCGCAATCGACGAGAGAACAAACCTGTCATCCTGTCCCAAAAGGTCGCCGCAAGACACAGTCGCCGCCCTATTCCGTCATCAACCATTCCCCCTCCTTGCGTTCACGACCACAGAAGTGCCCGCTCCTACCGATTCGCAGTTAAGCATCAACCAGCGGAACTCTCCTTCTTCTTTAACGAAAGTCTGTACGGTTTCCTGTCCGCTCGGGACAGTTCGCCACCCCCGCTCTTCAAGCAAGGGCCTAATTTTGCCAATCGCGGAAACCCTGTCACACGAAAGCACGCAACCCGCGATCACCCCATCATCAGAAAGGGAATACCAATCGCCCCATCCATCAAGAACCTCGGCATTAAAGGAATTTGGCGCATCCTGGTCGAACCTTGCCAGCACCTTATCGGGATCAAGGCGCAAAATGCCCTTATCGGAATCGACTGCATTCTCGATAACAACAGCCGAACTAGCAGAATTCGCAATCGAAGCGTCACTCAAACCGGCTCCCAGCCACGCAAACAGCCAACTGCTTAGCACGACGGCAAAAACACCCAAGGCAATCAAACCAAAGGCACGGCAAGCACGCGGATAAAGCACTTTTCGCATAAAATGGCGGGTTTTCATCATCATGTCAAAACACCAACCCGGGCTTATAGGCAGAAACCGACATTCGCTCTTCATGGCTAAGGGGAGGAAAGCTAACCCCAAAAGCCCCCGAAAGCTGTCCCTTCCCAAAAAGAGTAGGCTCAAAACACATCTCAGCAGAGAAGGTAACCATACCCCCTTCAACGCCAGACGACGAAACCTGAAACTGCAAATTATCGCGAGAAAGAGACTCTTCCAACTGGCTTTGAATTAGTCCGCAGCTCTCATTTGTTCCCTGTTCATAGGCAGGAGAAGCAGCATAGGTGCACACCGCATTTCTAAATACACGGTCGAAAGAAGCGCAATCGGAAAAAAAGAGGACGGCGTTTATCGCGACAAAAGCAACAGCAATCATTGCCGGAAAGGCAACAACAAACTCAATCGTCATCTGCCCTGAGGTCTTATTTGGCATTACTCCCACTGCCTCACCCCCGTCACACTCGAAGCAATTCCCCTCAACGAATCGAGGCCGTGCTGCACGGCTTGAGCCAAGCCCCCAGTAATCGCCTGAGGCAAAGCCACAGTTACAGGAACCTCAATCGCTCCATCGAATAAAATGATGGTGGCAATGGTAAATTCGCCGCCCAAGCCGGCAATCGCATCTACAGCAGCAGACTGGACGCAGGAAAGAGCACCATCGATTCCACCATTTCCCTGCGACATCAACGCCATTTCCTTTGCAGACAATAACCTGGCAGAAAAGGCAGAGTCATCAGCCCTCAAAACATGCTGAGAATTAACCAGAACAGCTTTCCTTGCAGCAAGATCCACTGGGGCAAAACCGAAACCTTTAACGGCATCTTGCAGCGCATCCGAAGCCCAAGGCCCAAGGCCGCTGGCTCCCATAAGAGGAATTCCGCTCAGAACCGATTCAACGGTCTCTAGCAACGCATCATGTCCTTGCGTGTATACATCAAGAAAGCCAGACCACATTCGAAGGGCAACCTTTGCAGCTCCAACTGCCGCCGAGCCCTCGCCCGATAGCCCATCGAGAAACGAGGTGACGACGTTCTTTCCCTCGTCGGACGATTCCCTTACTAACGTTGCCGAAGAGAGGGCGATGCGTACGCCGAGACCCCCAACGCCCTCGGAGGCAACAAGAGACGAGGGAAAACGAGTCTGCGGTGCCCCTGTATCGGAAACAAGCGATATCACACCATGGTGACCAGGGGGCGTAATATCGATTCGCTGATTGCAAGCCTCGACAAAAGCCTTGCCCACCGAATCGAGCAAACCCCCCGCCATGTCTTTCGCCTGCTGGCTTAAAGGATCGAGTTCCTTCCTTGCCTTTTGGTATTCATCTGCCGCCTTAGCCACTTCGTTGTAGTGGTATTCAAAGCCGTTTTGAATCGACGAAGATGCTGCAGCGACCTTTCCCATACTGCTTGGAAGAAATTTGCAATGAGGGCAAGGCGTATAGGATCCCACGGCATCCATTTCCTGTATTGAGCCCATCCCGATCGAACCCTGGACAAGTCCTGGACACCCATTCCAGGCATGCAGAACCGGAAGCCCCTGCGCGTCAATGGTTTTGGGATACACCATCTCGGTGTACAAGGTCGTCGATCGCATTTCATCGGTGTTCTTGGGCAGCCGCGGGAAGAATGCGTCAAACGAAGACTCCGTCTCGTGAACATAACCCTGCCCAACTGTCTCTTGGGCATAAGCATAGAAACGCTTCCTCAAAGCAGAGTTGGACAGCTCATCTACCGATTGCCCATTTGGGACTTCAGCCTGATAACGAAGCCGGTAATAGGTCTTTGCGCGCTCTAAGGAGGCGGCAAAATTCCAGGTATCAACCGAGGAAAAGAATGGATTATCAAATCCCGCCATTCCTGCAAGTTTCGCTGCTCGCTCGTACATACAGTAAGTATCCGGGCTGATAGAGTCATGCTCGTATCCATGCTGCTTCCACTCATTCGCCCGCCTCGCCGCCTCTTCAGCTTGGGCAGCGACATCTTCCAGGTTATCCCGCGATTCCTCCACTTCACTCAAAGCCTCATCCGAATCGCTGAAAGAGAGCGAATCCCCCTTTTCCACCTCCCACGGAGAAAGAACAACGAGTCCCTGATAATGAGCCCCATCGGATAGCGAGGAATTTGCAGAATACACCTCTTGCGCCTTCACTGCGGCGACAAAAGGCAAAGCCTGAGCCAATCTGTCAAGCGACTCGTTTGCTGATTCCGAAAAAGAGTCTCGGGCCTTCTTGGTTTTTTGGGCCATTTCCAAAAACGTTTTTGAAAAACCCGAGGCAGGAGGAACACAAGCGCAAACAACGCTTAAGCCGAGACATCCCGCAGTAGTAAGAGATAGCGACAAGATCACGGCATCGCAAACACCAGCAACGAGATAAAACTCGCCAACGGTGTTTTCCGCAGCAAGAGCAGCAGCATCAGCAACTTCCTGAACCCTAGACGAACAGCTATTGATCTCATAAACACGCGCAGCAGTAAAAATAAGCGAAATCGAGATAAGGAGAGCAAGGACCATCCCTACCGTGGAAAATCCCTCTTCGGCCCAAAAAAGAGAAGACGAACGCATTCTCTTCATCGCGCATTCCTTTCCGCAGTTGATCCATTCTGAGAAACCCACACATCTGGATTCAATCCCTGTTCATTTCCAACCACCCAAGCGCTCTTGCTTCTCGCCGAAACCGACACCTCTTGGACGAAGTTTCCTTCCTCATTCACTAGTCCAAGGGAACGAGCCCCAAAATCGAAAAATGGCAAAGGCTCCGCCTGATTTTTGATCGTCACCGTAACGACATCGCTTTCTTCGCCGCCATCAAAACGAACCTCCCATGTGCACATTCCTTCATGAACATGAAAATTCTTTTGCTGCGGAACCGATCCCAGCCTCCTGGTTACATACCCTTCGTAAGCATCAAGCGAATCACCTGACGATCGCGTGGAAATAAGACGACAACCTTCCGATGCGGCAGACTGCATAACCACACGGTTGTAAAGAAGAATCCCTGGCTGAATCAAAAGCATCAGCATCAGAAGAATCACTGGTATCAGGAAGGCGCCTTCCACCGTCGACTGACCACGAAGGCAGCAATGAGCAGAGGGGGCTCTTCCCCTCAAAGCCCCAGAGCCGAACGTCGTCAAGCGCAACACCAAACAGCGAAAGCGTAAAGCCGAAGAGGGGGAGATCTCCCATAGTCTGCCCATTTCGTCCTTCCTTAGTACAGAAAAATGTCTGCCCATGCCGCAGTCGGAACATTGCTCAAATGATGAGATGCCGACTGAAGCGCATGCTCAAGCACCAAACCAGATTCGAGCAAATTTGCCACAGCCCCCAAACCGATAACCATGGCAAGAAACGCCGCAAACACAATGACGTACTCAACGCTCGATTGCCCTTCAAAATGCCCCATTTAACGCTCCTTGCACCTCGAGCAGGCAAGATTAGAGTCCGTTGATCCCAGAAGAAATTGCATCCCATAGCTCTTGGATTTTGGGACGAAACACCGTAATGGCAATAATCGCTATAACAACCAGAACGCCGACCAAAATCGCATATTCCGTCGTTCCCTGCCCGGAAAGAGCCACACGACTCCGTCTCGTGCTCCAAAGAGCGCGCACCAACGAAACATATGAGATGGCTTCGCTTTTCGTACGATCCAGCGCGTCTTCAACGCGCAACATCATCGACATGCGCTTATCCATCAATATTTCCCTGTTCATGTCTTCCTCCTAAAATCCTTCCATCAAATCAAGCATGATCGGGCCCATTACCAGCATGAGCATGGCAGGCAATATCAATGTCGCCACAGGGAGCATCATTTTCACCGGCGCCTTTGCCACCCTCTCCTCAAGTTTTGCCTTCCTGATCGCACGAGCCTCAACGGCAAGCAAGCTAAGGCTCTCTGCCATCGAAGTGCCGAATCGAACGGACCTGATAACGTTTTCAGCAAATCTGTCGAAGAGCAAAGAATCATACGATCGCGCAATCTGACGCAATCCCTCGCTTCGATCGATAAGACTATGAGCCCATTGCTTTTGCGCAGAACCCACCACCTCACTCAGAGAACCCCCGAATGATTCGCAGTAAAGGAGCAATGCCTTATCGAACGACATACCGCTATTCAAACCAAGCACTATCACTTCGATCATTTGGGAAAACTGCTGCTCGGCAGAAAAGGCACGACAACGAACCTCTTCCCTTATCGCCGCTGGCAGCCTACCCCAACCCCATATCACTCCCGCAATTGCCCCAATAGTCGCAAGAAGAGGCGAAAAACAGGAGCCGATCAAACCACCCACAAGTAAACCGACTATCGCGAAATAAACACGTGCGCAGGCATAGCCGTCCTCTGTTAACACCCTGTCAATCCCTGCTTTCTCGAGCAAACAGGCATTTTTTGAGAAACCATACGAACCAACCTTCAACAAAGGCGAAGGCAGATTGGGCTCATCAACCGAAAAAAGAACCGCCTTCTCTATCAGCCACGAACCAAGCCCTCCCGATTCAAGGGAGACCAGCGAAGCACGTAGTAAAGAACCGTTCCCTAGGGCTTCTTTGGCTCGCTTTTTTCTCTGAGCCTCGCAATGCCTCTCGTAGCAAGCAAGACCGAAAATCGTCCCGAAACAATAACCAGCGCTCATCGAAGCCGCAGACAACCAAGTCACCATTATGCAACCTCAACCCTTAATAGCCGTCGGACGATAGAAACCCCCAACACCTGCATTCCAATTGCACTCATCAGCATGACAACACCAAGGGGACTTTCGAAAAAGGGATCGAGAAATCCAGGAGAAAGAAGGGAGAACACCCCCACCAAGGCAAAGGGCATCGCAGTGACGATTTGCGCAGACAACTTCGCTTGGGCAGTTTGCGTCCTTAGGTTTCTTTTCAACTCCAACTCATCGCAGACCGACTGACGAGCCGCCTCCAATATTCTTTGCATGCTGCCGCCGGTCTTATGCTGAATCTCCAATGACGTTGCAAGAAAAGCCAACTCAGGCTCAGAATGCTCGGCACGCATAACTGCCAGAGCCCGATGAACCCCACTGCCAGTTTCAAGGTTTCCCTCAACCTCCGAGAAAAGCTCGCTAAGCGGCCCCTTGGTGTGCTCTGCGACCTCATGAACCGTTTGAGACAATGAGTAACCAGTCTGAAAGCAGGCTTTCATTGACTGCATCGCTTCAGGGATCTCCTCCCGCACCTCTTCCTTTCGCTGATCGTTCCTCTTATTGACCCAGGCATTGACCATGAGGAAAGCGCAAACAACAGAGGCCAAGCCGCCTATGACGGAAAACGAAAATGCGTAAGCAAGCGAAAACACAAGACCAGAAGATGCAAGAAGCACCGTCCCCATGGGAACAAGATCGGTGCGATAATCCAACCTGCGTACTTCCCTAACCACGCCCTCGACGAACAGGCCGAAGAAGGTGATGCGCAATACAGCCTTAGACAAGCCTGCCAGAGGGGTAATCCCCTCTGCAAGAATCCGACCGATAAGACCTCTTCCTCCAGTTCTGTCAACCGCTCTCTGCGACCGCCACCGATCTAACCCCCTTTCAAAAAGACAGGAAAGTCCTAATAGTCCAAACGCAATCGCAAAACAGGAAGCGAGCATTAATAGGATGCTTGACGTTTCCACTTCGCCACCTCTTCCCTCGTCGCTATGTTCAGGTAAGGAAGATCGTCAAGCCACCTAGGATGCGCCAACCATTCCTTCGTCCCTGTTACCGCGTCTCGCCTGAAATAGGTCTCAACCCTACAGCTCGATGACCCCTTGTCCCAGGTATATCCCGCTAATTCGCATACGCCTCTATCGCCATTGGGATAACGTGCAATTTGAACCACCAAATCGATCGCGTTGGCTATCTGACTTTCAATTGCCTCAATGGGAAGCTCGGCGCCATAGCGAACCATCATCGTCAAACGCGAAACCGCCTCACTAGGAGAATTCGCATGCAAGGTAGTAAGAGAACCGTCGTGACCGGTGCTCATCGCTTGAAGCATATCCAGAGCCTCCGCACCCCGGCATTCGCCAACAACGATACGGTCGGGGCGCATGCGCAAAGAGTTAATGACCAGATCGCGAATCGACACTTCGCCGATCCCTTCAGCATTCTTTTGGCGGGCTTCCAGGCGCACTACATGAGGATGCTCATCGAACCTAAGCTCAGCTGAATCCTCAATGGTTATGATTCTCTCGTCTGAGGGGATAAGGGCAGAAAGCGCATTCAGTAAGGTAGTTTTCCCGCTACCCGTACCACCAGAAACGGCGATATTGCATCTTCTCCGCACCGCCCATCTCAATAACCGATCCACTTCATGGTCAAAAGAACCAAGGTTCCTCATCTCATCAAGGGAAAATGCATGTGCTCGAAATTTTCGGATCGTAACAACGGGGCCATCTAACGCAAGAGGCGGAATTATCGCATTGACACGATGCCCCTGGGATAGCCTCGCATTAACCATGGGAGAGCTTTCATCCACACGACGCCCGAGAGGTCCGACAATTTTGTCTATCAGATTAAAAACTTGCGCATCGTCCTCATAACAATCGCCCGATTGGTAAAGTCGACCATTCCTCTCGTAGTACAACGACTTCGATCCATTGACCATGACCTCGGTAATGCTGTCATCGCTGAGCATCTCTTCAAGAGGGCCTAGCCCAAACACCTCATCGAGATATTTCCCAACCACCTCGTCTGCCGAATAACGACCGGTAAGAAGCCAAGGCTCTTCAGCTATCACCCTTTCGCAAGCAAGACCTATTTCACTGCGGGCTTGACGTGGGTTGCTCACAATAAGGCGAGCCGCATCGGCGGGAGGAATAATTCGACCTACTTTCTCCCGCAAGCTGGTCAAAAGCGCATCTTCTGTCGAAAGGCCAGAGGAAGGCCTCGCCAATGCACGCTCCATCAACGTCATGCCGTCCTCCTTTTACGTATTCCGGGGAAAAACGTTCTTTTTTCATCAGGAGTTTCTTGCAGCTCGAGAGACTTTAAACGTTCTGGAACCAGCTGGGGGACAATTTCTTTTAGGCTTTCAATAAACGGGTTCTTCGAGGAAACAAGCTCAAGCGGAAGGCCAGCTCCAAGCAGTTCACCTACCTCTCTTCCTCCATCCCTCAGCTCCCCAACCTGAATCCCGTGAAGCGCACACGAAACATCCAACGAGGTCAATAGCGCATGTTTTGAACAAAGATTAAGAAGGAATCGAAATGGCTGGACTGCAATACCGCAACGAGCGCAAAGATCAAGAGCACGCGAGCAAGAGCGCACTGAAGATGGACGCTGATCAAGAATGAACAAAACCCGATCCGAAGCCTCAGATACCTGAATATGGCTGTCGGACCAAAAAGACCCCGTGTTAACAACCACAGCATCAAAATGAGCCTTTAAGAGCGAAAGTAGTTCTGACGTATAAGCAACAAGAGCCTCTGATTCCTCGAGCCTCTCGGGAGTACCGACAACAGCCGGCAATCCCCCTGCAGGCTTTACTTGATTGATTCGCTCAGGCTGACGAACAAGCTCGTCGATACCCACCGTATCATCGAGCCCAAGCAAGAATCCTGCATCCCCAAATTGAAGGTCCAAATCAACTAAAACCGTTTTCAAACCTTTTTCCTGCAACAAAACCGCAAGGCAAGCCGCAACGGTGCTTTTACCAACGCCCCCATTCCCACTCAGAACTGAAACGACAAAACCGGATTGAGCTTTCTCGCCTCTCAAGGCGATGGCATCCGATAACCTTCCTGAAACGCTTTTGGGCTTTGGTTCGGATATGGTGCTGAGCCTGCCCTGAGACGCTTCTTCAAAGTCCGAGGCAGAGGGCTCAGGCATCCTCATGGAAGACAACTCTTCATTGCTGCTCGCAGCAGGAGAAACCACCTTATCCCCCGCACCCAGAAAAGCCTGTTTGCTTTTCTGTTCCGAATATCGCCTAACAAACTCCGCTTTACCCCGGATCAGGCTAATTCCCGCAGCCTGGCATCGGCCTACCTCAGAGCCGGTTCCGCCGAAGGAAACCAGTTCAATGTTCCTACTCAAGTCGTCGTGCTTAAGAGCAGCAGCAAGATTAATCCCCTCCATGTCGTCGCAAGAAACAACCCACACGTTATCTTTTGGCCCAATTCCCGATAAAGCCTGCCGCGCATCGTAAGCTGTACAGTATGTCTCGAGCCATTCTTGGGAAGTAATATCCTCATCATTTAACCCTATTAATCCGGGATATCTCAATGACTCGGTATCGACACATAGCATGGTTTTATTGCTCATATCTCTCACCTTTCCCGTTTCCTTTCGAAAGCTCTTCCGCGTCAAAACCGATCGCAATGATCAACCAGATAAGCAGATCCCTGTTTCTATCCTTCGCGCAATCCCAAACTGGATGGATCGTCTTGCTCCTCGTTTTGGCTTTGGTCAGGAGATTGCCGATCAATTTCAGGGGCTGGCAGCACGAAATAGATATCCATTGACTGCGAAGCTGTAACGAATTCCTGGGATTGCTCGAGGGGAACAGCCAGGGTAACCCAGCTCACCTTTCCTTTTACCCCGTTCGAATGTTCGACATTGGTCGCCAAAACCAAGATTCGCCTACCAATACATGATGTCTGCGAGCCGGTTGCATAAACATCGACAACATCACCTGCAGACAAAACCCCACCAACCGCCTGAACATCCTCAGCGGGAACCGATAGGGCAACACAACCCTGTGGGACATCTATGCCAGACCCACACGAATCAAACCTACGCTGAGAGACTGCCTCGCCCGAAATAATCAACGAAGCCGCTTGCATTCCCTTTACGTCTTCGAAGGATGTCACACAGTCGCTAGGCAAAAGATCGCTCAACCATGTTTTAACCTCAGCATTAGAAGCATCTACGACCTCTCCTGGATAAATGTCTTTAGTAGCAACAAGAACATCAACCTGCTCTCCCCCGTAACGCTGCATAGCCTCAATTCGAGCATCATCCGCCTCCTCGCGGACTTGCACCGAATAAGCAAAAATGCAGCCAGCGCAAAGAACACCACTCAAAAGGCCAGCTATTAGAGCACCACGTTTCATATCTCATCCTTTTCCCGATAGGGGAATGATCTCAGGCGTATCTAACATCACTGCGAAAGCAGTGAGAAAGAAAAGAGAAAATGAAGTGAAAAGACCGAAAAACAAAAAAGCCAGGGGACAAACCCCTGGCTAAAGAAGAATTATCAAGATTAACTACGGCGTTTTCCGCATTGCGAGCAGAATGCACCCGCTTTATTGCTTGCGCCGCAAACAGGACAAGACCAAGAAGAAGTCTGACCAATTCCATCTTGCTGCGATGGAGCCTGAACAACAGGAAGCGGGTTGGTTTTCGAAGAATCACCAGTCATAGGAGCAGCAACCGGTTGATTTGCAACTACGGCTTCAGGTGCAACGGCAGAGCACTGCGAGTTAACGGAAACATGATGATCCGATACCGGAATAGACCCACTGGAAACTGGGGCAGATTCTATAGCGTCATAACCAACAATAGCCGAACGAATATCCTGCGTGTTTCGCCACATCTTAACGATCAGCATGAAAAACTCATAGAAGAGTCGATTGAGCACTTCCCCAAGAGCAAACATCACAACAACAGTAAGAATTCCGAAAAATACGCTGCCAATATCGTAGCTAAGCATCGACAAAAGACTTATAACAGCCGCAGCGCTACCGAAGGCAATAAAGCACATGTTGTAGATAAAGAGAACGATCAGGATCTTTTCGGACCAAAATTTCTCGAACCTAAGAAAAGGACCAAAGTCGTGTTTCGCGCTCTTCAGCTGAGCTTTATCGAATGAGTAAACATATTTCCTATACAGCAAAACGGTACAAACAATCGCCGCAACAAAGGCAATGAAAGTAAGAGAAAGCCAAATCCCCCCTGCGAAACCAAGCAGACTGAACAAGTCAAACCCATAAGAAGAATATCCGTACATCAATAACTCCTAACGGTAATAAACAAAGACGAACAAATCAATGCTGTTCCTTAAGCTTCAAAATATAAGAAGCTGAATTTTTATGCTGTAGGTGATTGCGGTTTAGCTGAAGGATAGGTCTGCTTAAACTCCGTGTAATACTTGTTGTTGTCTCCGGATCGGTCACGAGAAAGCGGTGCGCAGATCTCATCTTCATGTCCAGTAGGATCTGAATATTGAAGACTGATATCCCAAGACTCCGAAATCGCTCCGATCCTTTGGGTGCAGTCGTAATAGCATGTGAGCATTGCGGAATAGCAAGAAGCATAGCGTGAAGTTGATGGAACGGATAAGTTCTTTAAAGCGTTGTAATCATCTGCGATTTCCTCAGCCAACGCATAAGCGCTACTAGCATCAGCGGATCGTACGCTCATATTCTTAGATACGTAATCAGCATTGAAAGTCTTAGCAGCAGAAGCAATACGCTGATCGTAATCACCTAGTCGAGAATAATACGAAGAGAGAGTTGAATAAAGTTCCCTATCCGCATCGGTAACCTCGGAAGATGGGGTATTGGTAGTAGTCTGATTGGAATTTGTAGGCTGAGACTCCTCTGTTGTGCTCGAAGAGGCAGAAGAGGAATTCTGCTGACCGCCAAATAAATTAGACAATAAAACACCAGCAAGAATAAGAACAGCAACAGCAAGAACAACAATCAGAACGATAAAAATAGGTTTTTTCGTGTCCGAAGCCTGATCCGGGGATACGGATACAGAACCGAGTGAAGGTTGACGATATTGCCTATTTTGAACATCCTGCGAATTAAATACTTGCGTATCTCTCGGATAAGATACTGCTTTAGGACCCACAGCCGGCATCGGAGAAGTATCCCCAGATAAAGTAGAACTTGGGGAGTTGGACGGCAAATTGGAAGAGGCCTCAGTAACTGCCGCTCCGCAGGTAGTACAGAACCTTTGACCAGGATCAAGTGGGGAACCGCACGAGGTGCAAAACTTTGGATATTCAGACATAACGTAAATCCATTTCGGATCGCTTGATAATGCCTAATCATTATGCCATTAAATGCAAAAAAGACCTATTTAGGTTAAAACGGATGCCTGCCCGTGGACATAGAAAAAGGGCCCTGGGGGCCCTCGGGAAACGGAAACGCCCTGCATGAGCGGAACGGCCTATCCTCCCACGGACTGCACCGCAGTACTTTCGGCGATGGGGAGCTTAACTGCCGGGTTCGGCATGGGACCGGGTGATCCTCCCCTCCATGGTTCCGCTCATGCAGGGCGTTCGCCCGCACGAGATGCGTATCACGTTTTCAATCCAGGGGCCACCCTGGGGGTTGCATGGCGCTCAGCGAACCTTTTCTCACTCATATCAGATCGAGAAGATGAATCGAGATGAAGAGCTCGGCCGATTAGTACCGCTCGCCTGAGCCCCTCGCAGGGCTTGCAGCTGCGGCCTATCCAACTCCTGGTCTAGAAGTGGCCTTACCGAAGAGAGAACTCATCTCGAGGCCGGCTTCCCGCTTAGATGCTTTCAGCGGTTATCCGTTCCGCACGTAGCTAGGCAGCTGTGCCGTTGGTCGACAACTGCGGCACCAGAGGTGCGTCCATCCCGGTCCTCTCGTACTAGGGACAGATCCTCTCAATTCTCTTGCGCCCACGGAGGATAGGGACCGAACTGTCTCACGACGTTCTGAACCCAGCTCG
>ERZ506978.601-NODE-601-length-15960-cov-4.213015_pt1 | contig 15960 bp, 16 predicted proteins | sample MGYA00512888_ERZ506978 | MGnify/ENA metagenome assembly ERZ506978
CTGTATATTTGGTTATTCGATCAGGACTAGTTTCTTCCTGATTTCATAATAGAAAAAAGATTAGATATCAAACAATCTAACCTTTCATAATTGTTGGAAAATCTGCATATGTAATGATTCCTAATGGTTTTTCATTTGTTTTTCCATGTTCTGTAATCAATATCGCAAGTAATGAATTTCCTTCTCTTACCGCTCTATCAAATCCATGAATTGCTAACTGAACATTTGAACTCTTAGGAAGAAACAGCACTCTTTCATTCTCTCTATGTATCATTGCATCTTTTACGCAGCCTTCTTCCTGATGATATAAAGCATATTTTGCAATCATAGGTGCTGTTAATAGACCGACGTAGCGATTTTCTTCATACACTGGAATCTTACTGGAATCCATCTGTTCCATTAAGGAAAATGCATGTTTGATAGAATCTGACTTTTTCACTGTTTTTACAGGTGTACGTGCAAAATTCAGTATTGAATCATCCATATCTAATAAACGTGCAATTCTTTCAATATTTTCTACAACAGAATCACAAGGCTGTGCAATGATTTCCTGCTTCACACCACGCATATGTACTAATGCATTTCTAAGTTCACTATATTCTCTTAGTTCTTCCTGATTATTTGCAATGATACGATTGTGTGGTGCTAAACGAGATAATAGTTGTGAAAATGGAACATATCTTGTCTCTTTGGCAAGTGAAGCCATTTTTGTTTCCAGCTGTGCATACGCATCTAGAAATCTTTCCGCATTACTTTTCAATTCCATAATAGTTTTTTATTGCCTGATAGTAAGCTTCTGCAGCTTTTTGATAGCCAGCTTCATTTGCCCACGTATCAATATCCGTCTGATTCGTTACATAGATTTGATTACAGATCACAACAGGAACATCACACTTTTCCATCATATCCCATGTTTCTAATTTATAATCATTCGTGTCATCACTCGCTACCGTTTCAATCTGATATGAATCATCATCAAATGGCTGATAGTAAAGATAGTTGACGGAAGGTGTCCATGTATCACTTGTAAATGCATCATGGATGCAATTTGCTAATTTCAAAGAAGCATCGTGTGTTGTTTTTGTTGGAATGTCTGCATAGATCTGCTGCCCGTTTCTTGTTGCATCTGGTGTACCGGTTGCACGAATACTCAAAACAATATCTGCACCATCCTGTTTGATCTTATTCACTCTATCTTCAACAGTCGCAGAAGTAGAAGCATCATGTGTTAATACAACATCAAAATGACCATCATCTGTTAATAATACCGCAAGCTTTTCAACAACGCTTTCTGTAAAGTCAGCTTCATTGATAATGCCTTGATACCCAGTATCTTCTCCACCAAACGCGGCATCTAAAGCAATCACTGTTTTCCTTCCTCTACATCCAGAAATTGCAGTACCGCATGTCAAAAAGATAAGCAATGCAGCCAGAATAATGATCATAGGGTCTTTTAAATTTTCAATCAGTTGATTACGCTTCATCACTTTTCCTCATACTTTTTCAATACTTCATCGGCTTTCATGTGGTCTAGAATACTCTGTACGATCTGTTCCATTTCACTTCCACTTGAATAATCAGCCTTTGCGATATAGTTGACTCTTCCAACATCTTTGAGTGACTTTGCAACTGCATCGTTACTAGAATATACCGCAATAGATTTACCACCATATTCTTTCACAAGACGCATGCAAGGAACATCCGTTAAGCCATCTGCAATATAAATCATTCTTTCAAATGGAATTGGACGTTCTGTCTTTGGAACATACTTGTTTAAGTCTGCATCATCATTCACATCTAATACCTGCTTATTGATACGGAAGATATATTGTGTTTTCGCTGTATAGTTGACAACCTGTGCAGGCCATGTCGCTGTATGTGTTTCATCATAATAGTATCTACATGCATAAATTCTTTTAAATTCATCTGCAATCGATGTTGATTTTATGATTTCTCTCATTCCAGAAGAAATAATGTAGTGTTCTACTAGAAACCCAGCTTTTCTACCATAGTCATTGATTCTTTTGAACCATGTATCCACACCTTCAAACAAGACAATATCTTTTCCTTTATCATAAAAATATTCTTTTCTTAATGGCTGTCCAGCTTCCAGGAATTTTTTCGCTAATAAATACAAATATGCAGAAATAGAATCCATTTCATTTCTAACTGCAACTTCAGTAACTTCATCCCAGAAATCACTTGCCTTAGAATAACCAAGAGATGGAATTAAAGAATATTCCTGCATATCTTTTGTGCATAATGTTTTATCAAAATCATATACAATTGCTATCTTTTTCATATGGACAATATTATATCACAAACAAAAAGTGCTCTTTACAACAAAGAGCACTTATCATTAAAGTTCTAATAACTTCAAGATTCCAGCAACATAGATTTCAACCTGCTTTACAAGATCATCTACTGGACACCATTCATTTGCATTATGAATCTTATAATCCACATCAGGGAATGCACATCCAAAGGCAACAGTATTATTGATACCCTTTGCATATGTACCACCACCGATAACAAGTGGATCACGTTCTTCACCTGTCACTTCAGTATATGCATCACATAATGACTGAATGAGTGGTGAATCTGGAGAATAATACAATGGATCATGTGTTGAATCAACGATGATTTCTCCACCTTCATCTTCCAGATACTTGCTGCATGCTTTTACAATCTGCTTGCCAGTCATTGTAACTGGGAAACGAACATCAATATTACCACTGATAACACCATCATTCATATGAATATATCCACAGTTCAATGTTAAATCACTGTATTCATCTTTGAGATTTAAACCTAAGCCTTCCCCATTTGTATTTAAACCAATTCTACTGCAGTAGAAATCTACAAATGGATCCTGGAAACCAGCTTCTTTCAAGCCTGTCAGCAGGTAAGAAATTGCATTCACTCCAAATGTTGGTGTGCTGGCATGTGCAGCTACACCTTGTACTGTAATCTTTACAGCTTCATCCTGATCTACAACTTCAAATTCAATGTTGTTATTGTTGAAATGATCTTCCAGCTTTTTCTTAGAGAAAGAACATTTTTCAACAACGATATAACAGCTGCTGCAAACGATGTTTCCTGCAGTACCACCATCAATATCAATAATATTTGTTTTTCTGGATACATAGTGTGCACCCATGATACCCTTTTCACCATTGATACATGGGAAATCACCATCTGGTGTAAAACCATAATCTGGCTGTTCATCATGATCAACATAATATTTCAAGCAGGCAGAACCTGTTTCTTCATTACATCCCATGATCAAACGAATTCTCTTATTCACTGGAATATTCATATCCTTGATGACTTTCATTGCAATCATGCTGGCAACAACGCCACCCTTATCATCAGAGACACCTCTTCCATAAAGAATGCCATCCTTTTCAACCATTGTATATGGATCTGTATTCCATCCATCTTCACGACGTGCAGGAACAACATCAAGATGACCAACAATTGCAATCAACTGATCTCCTTCACCCATTTCACCATATCCAATGTAGTTATCTAAATTCACAGTCTTTAGTCCATCTTTTTCAAGCATATCCAACGCAGCATGTAATGCTTCTTTTGGACCTTTTCCAAATGGTGCATCTGCATCTGCTTCTGACTGTTCACTATTAATAGATACCAGTTCACCTAATCTTTTAATGATTTCCTCACGGTATCCTTCACACATAGATTTAACATCCATATTCCAAAACTCCCTTCCTAGAATTTTAATGGCTCTATTTTACTCTCTTTTTCAAAAAAGTGATATATCTAATCCAACAGGACAATGGTCACTTCCTTGAATTTGATCATAAATCATTGCATCCTTTACATTTTGACGGATTCGATTAGAAACAAGGAAATAGTCAATACGCCATCCCGCATTTCTTTCACGTGCCTTAAAACGATATGACCACCAGGAATATTTTACTGTATCTGGGTAGAGTGAACGAAATGTATCTGTAAATCCAGCATTCAGCAGTTCACTCATCTTATTTCTTTCTTCATCAGAAAATCCAGCATTTTTGCGATTTGCCTGTGGGTTTTTAATATCAATTTCTTCATGGGCCACATTTAGATCGCCTGTGTAAATCACAGGTTTTTTTTCATCCAGTTTTTTCAAATGATTTCTTAAAAGATCTTCCCACATAACACGGAATGGAAGTCGTGTTAAGCCATCTTTTAAATTTGGAACATATGCACACACAAAGTAGAAATCTTCATATTCAAGTGTAATGACTCTGCCTTCTTTTGTATCATCACCTTCAATCCCATAAATACATTGGATTGGTTCTTTTTTTGTATATACCAGAGTACCAGAATACCCTTTTTTCTCAGCACTGTTCATATACAAATGATACCCTTGTGGTTTCATCGTTTCTTCCAGCTGTTCTTGCTGCATCTTTGTTTCCTGTATCGCAAAGATATCAGCATCTACCTCTTGAAAGAAATCCATGAAGCCTTTCTTCATGCATGCACGCAATCCGTTTACATTCCAAGAGACACATTTCATTTTACGATTTCTCTTGTTTCATTCTTCAGCCAGGCTTTTTCTTCTTCATTCAAGAATGGAGACAGCTTTTCATATACCATCTTGTGATAGTCATTGATTACCTTGACTTCACAATCTTCTAGATAGTTTACATCAATTGCATCAAGATCATATGGGCAGTATGTCATTGCTTCAAATTTCAGCCACTGGCCATAGAAATTCTTGGTATCCTTAACAACTAAAAGATCATTTTCAATACGAATACCTAATTTATGTGGCAGATAAATACCAGGTTCATCTGTAACGATCATGCCATCTTCTAATGGTACGGATGGTCTAGCAGCTGTTGGCATGCCCCAGCGAATACCGTGGATACCTTCATGTACACCTAATACATGTCCTACGCCATGACCTGTTCCACACTGATAATCAATGTTAATATTCCACATTGGTCTACGTGCAAGAATATCCAGGTTATTTCCTGTTGAGCCCTTTAAGAATACAGCTTCCTGTAAATCAATATGTCCCTTTAAAACAAGTGTATAGTACATCTTTTCTTCATCTGTTAAAGGACCACATGCGATTGTACGTGTGATATCTGTTGTTCCATCTTTGTATGTTCCACCAGAATCTACAAGCAGGAATCCCTTTGGATGAACATAAGAGAATTTTTCTTCAGTAGCAGTATAGTGCATCATTGCACCATTTTCCTGATATGCTGAAATTGTTATGAAGGATGGTTCAATGTAATCTTCCTGTGCTTCACGCAATTCATACAGCTTATTCTGTGCAGATACTTCACTCATTGTATCTTCACCAACAGTATCTTTGATCCATTTGATGAACTTCACCATGGCAACGCCATCTTTTACTTGTGCATTATGCATCACTTCAATTTCAGTTTCATTCTTAACAGATCTGAAATGCATAATTGGGGAAATTTCATTTATGATCACATTATCAGAAGCAATATTTGTATATAGCTTAACATTTAATGAACTTAACTGAACCCAGATTGTCTTGTTATGTAAAGAAGCAATGTCTTCACTCAAAGCATTGTAAGCCTTGCATGTAACACCATTTTCAGTCAGGTAATCTTTTACATCTGCAATCTTTTCTTCATCAACATAATAGAAAACATCATCATTTGTTACCATAGCAAATGCATATGTTACTGGAGTACATGGAATATCATTTCCACGAATATTCAACAGCCAGCATGGATCTTCCAATAAAGTCAGAATCAATACATCTGCATCTTTTTTCTTCATTTCTTCACGTACCATTTCAATACGCTGTTTTGCATCTGTTCCTGTATATTTTGTATCAAGAACATAGACTTTTTCCATAGGAAGAGAGGGGCGCTCATTCCAGATCATACCAACAAGATCTTCATCAACGTGCATTTTTGCATTCTTCTTTTTCAATGCATCAGAAATCATCAATGCATCTCCACTAGAAACAACAGAGCCATCAAAACCTAGAAGACCATTTTCTGGTGTATTCTCGATTGCAAAAGTAACTGCTGCAGGAACACCTTCCTGTCCCATACGCATTAATTCAACACCTGTTCCTTCAAGTTCATCTTCTGCCTGTGTAAAGTATCTGCCATCTGTCCATAGACCTGCAAAATCCTTTGTGATGATTGTGCATCCAGAATCACCAGAGAATCCAGACATATAGCTCTTGCATTTAAAGTAGTCAGCCGTATATTCATCAGATAGATGATCATCTGCATTTGGCATGTAATAAACATCAATGCCTCTTTCCTGCATTAATTTTCTTAGTTGTTCAATTCTTTCTTGTACTGTCATTTTTTATACCTCACGTGACTATTATAATCACGAAAAGAAAAAGATTCTACAAGCAATAGAATCTTCTTACCCTATGACACCTTTATCTGCATTTTTCAATACTTCAACTTCAGTTGCATCTACATCATCAATATGTTTTCCTGCATATTTCTTTGTTTCTTCCACAACGATTCTGCTTAATAAAAGTACCGCAACAATATTTGGAATTGCCATTAAACCATTCATCAAATCTGCAAAATCCCAAATCACATCAATCGAAGTAACTGCACCAATAAATACACAAACGACCCAGATGACTTTATATATCTTGATTGCTTTTTCACCAAATAAATACACAGCACATCTTTCGCCATAATAATACCATCCAAGAATCGTTGAAAAGGCAAACGTGATCAAGCCCAACACAAGAATTGGCATCCCAATGACTGGTATTGTTGAAAAAGCCTGTGAAGTTAGTAATGCACCATTTCCACTTAATGCATCAATATCTGGATAGCGAAGAATACAGGAAACAAGAACCAGTCCAGTTAACAGACAGATAACTACTGTATCCCAGAATGTACCTGTCATTGAAACAAGTGCCTGTCTTTTTGAATTTTTTGTTTTTGCGGCAGCTGCAATGAGTGGAGCACTCCCCATACCAGATTCATTTGAAAATAATCCTCTAGCAAATCCATATCTGCAACATACACTGATTGTTGTTCCAACAAATCCGCCACCAATTGCATTTGGATCAAATGCACCTTTTACAATTGTTACGATTGTTTGAGGAATATATTGAATATTCATAATAAGAATAGCAAAACATCCAATCACATAGAAACCTGCCATAAAAGGCACCAGTTTTTCAGAAACTTTAGAAATACTTTGAATTCCGCCAAGAATGACAAGAGCAACAACAACTGTTAATACAATTGCGGCAGCAATCGATGGAATTCCAAAATTCTGATTCAGATTTTCTGCGACGCCATTCGACTGCACCATGCATCCAATACCTAAACCACACACTGCAGTCAAACCAGCGAATATAATTCCAAGCCATTTCATATGCAAGCCACGATCTAAGGCATACATTGCGCCACCAATCATGCTTCCATTTTCACTTTTCACACGATACTTCAATGCAATCAAAGTTTCAGAATACTTTGTTGCCATTCCAAAGATACCCGTGATCCACATCCATAAAACAGCACCCGGACCACCTAAAGCAATCGCAGTTCCAACACCAATGATATTTCCTGTTCCAATCGTGGAAGATAATGCAGTTGTCAAAGCACCGAATTGTGAAATTTCTCCATTTTCTCCATCATCATCAGTAACAGATAATTTAATTGCATGCAAGATTTCTTTTTGAATAAAGCCTGTACGAATTGTCATAAATATATGCGTACCAATCAAAACCAAAATGAGTGGCCATCCCCAAAGAAATGTATCTAACGTATGTATCAAATTTCCCATAAAAACCTCTTTTTAATTTTAAATTATACACTTTGATACTGCAGTTGTAAAAAAACCAAGTCATTTCCACTTAAGGAAGCGTCCTTGGTTTATAACATTATTTGTTACATTTTAAATCATCCAGGAAATATTCTAATATATTTTCTTGATAACCACTTTTTTTAACTTCTCGCATTTGAAGTGCAGTTTGTTTTAAAACAACATTTTCTAAATGATCTAATTGTTTCAATCTATTTTCAGATATTGTTTCTTGAGATATGCTGTTCTGGTAATCACTTGGCTGCATTCTCCAGACATGCAACTGCTTTGGATACTTTTGAAATAATTTATCACAAATCATCAAACCTTCTGGATCACAATCTCCACTGTAATAGATTTGATTGTTACTTTCCGCAAGTAAAGAAATGATTTTTTGAGCAGTAGAAGACAATTGTCCAGAAGTACAAATGATAGCAATATGTTTATTTTTCATTTCTTTCACAAGATATGAAAATACCATTCCATTCTCAACTACATAAACTTTGTTTTCATCTGTTGTAATTGCATTTATATCCATGATATTGGCATATGAAGCCATAAATGGTTGTTCATATGCATAACATGCTTCACTCTCTTTATGAAATCCATCTACCCTGTTTAAATGCACATTATAAATTGCTACACTGCCTGCAATTTCATCTTTACTTAAACCTGCTTTTTCCATCAATGCATACCAGTCTTGTGCACTTTTTATTTGTTCAATTTGGTAAATATATGTCAAAAAAGACACAAACAGGTTTGCAGATTCACTGCCTTTATCAAGAAAATGAGGGTTTCCACTGATTCGTGATGCGAATACCGCGATAGGAACATTGGTCTGATTTTCTAATACAGCTTCCGTTCCTAAAATAATACTTTTAAAAATGTCATACACTCTTTCTTGTTTTTCTTTTTCCAGATGAACAAGAATTCTATATCCTGATTCTTTATCAGAAAACAAATGCTTGAACCAGTCAAATGTAATTTCATAAGTACTATTATCTTTCAGAATTTTATATAAATTCGATTGAAATTGATTTATTTCATCTTCTTTATTTTTCTGCAAATCATTTTTCGTTATGATCGTATAACCAAAGTAGCAATCTATAACTTCTTTTAAATCTAATGGTGCAAAATCACTTTCCTTCAAAGAGTTTTCAAAGTCTTTTACAGATATTTTAATCTTATCACGCTCAAAACGAATACCTGTAATTCTAGTCAAATCATTGATTTCTTCTTTTGTAGCATCTAAAATCGTTATTTTTCCTGTAAATCGGCCATAAGAAATCCATCGCTTTTTAATCTCATTCATACATCTTCCAACATTTTTCGTCAGAAGATATTCTGCACATTTCTTACTACCTTCCATTTAAAACTTTCTCTTTTCCATTCCACAAATAATTGACTACAGTAACAAAATCAGCACTGAGTGGTCTTAATAACTCACTAATATGCAGCCTCTGAACGGTTGGATAACATCCCCACAATACTTGCGAATTCATAATATAGTCAAGATCTAATGCTTCCACCATTTCAAACATACTTGCTATATTTATTTCATCTACACCAGCGAAAGCTTCATCTAATGCAATCAACCTTGGATGATCATCTTTTTTACACTTCTGATATTGTGCATTGACAGAAGCAAACAATGGAACATACATTGCCATTGCTTTTTCACCACCGGAAAATCTATTAAATGCAGCATTTGTTAAATCCTTCTTTGGTTCATTTTTTCTTGTATAGCTCATTCTAAATGTATACCATTTGCGATAATCTAAAGCATTTCTAACAAGTTCCATATAATTAACGATCAAATTATTCATTTCTAATTGTTGTTTTTCTCTTTGAATAATACTTCTAAAATGTTTAGATACACGTGTTATATCATCCGAAGTAATCAATTGTTTGTCACGAATTAAAATTTTCTCAAGTTCTCTAACATCCATTTCATCAATATCTTCAGGTGTCTTTTCTTTCCACTCCAAGTAGAAAGTCAACCCCCATTGAAGTGTCCATTTTTTTCATCAGACGCGACATTTCTTTTACCCAAGTTCGACTTTCTTCAATACGATCCGTTAATTTTTCAGAAATCGTTTGAGATAGTATTTCTTCAAATATCTTTCTATCATTTTCACGAATTAATTCATTTTGGTTTTCTATTTTCAATCCTAACTCTTCTATAAACTTTTGCAATCCCAGTTTTTCACCACTAACAACACCTTCTACGATCTGTTTTTTGTTCTTGTTCTTCTGCAAATATTGGTTTAATTGTCACATTGTAGTTCACAAGATTACTTGTGTTTCGTTGTGAAGTTTCACGTAATCTTCCATCCATTTCTGTCGATGGTTTCATTATGAAATTCTTTTCTTCCTGACTAATTGCCTGTTTTGCAGATTGTTCAAGAGATTGTTTCTGATCAAGGATAACAAATTTCAATTTTACTTCTTCTTGGAAATATTGTTGTACAACTGCAAGATATTCTTGTTTCTCATTCTTATCGTTTTCTTTTTGATCAATCGTATCTTTAGATTTATTTAGATCATGTTCTAAAATTGCAAGATTTCTATTTAAATTTTGAATTTGCTCCTGCAATGTTTTTTCTTGTGCTCTCAAGGCTTTCACCTTACGAGCATTCTCTATGATTTCTGGATTATTCATCAATTCTTGAATTTGAGATAATTGTTTTTCACAATATTCAATTTTTGATTTATAAATATCTCTTTCAAGGCACAAATCATCAATTTCACTCAGAGCTGTATCTCTAATTGATTGCTGCATTTCTATTTGTGCTATATAGCTTTCTTTTTGAACGAGAGTTTCTGAAAGATCATGAACATATTCTTTATAAGAATCTATTGCATTTAAAATATCTTCATAAGTATCTATATTTCTAGCATATGGCAACGTTTTACAGATAGACAACATTTCACGTTCTGCTTCCTTAAACAACTGATACGAACGATTCATTTTTTCATCCAGTTTATCTTGTTTATCATGCAAAACCTGCAATTGTACTTCCAATTTATGAATGCAATCTAATATAGAATTCAATCCTTTTGTATCAGGTATCAATGAATATTCTTGTTGCATCTCAAGTAAATCATTTTCTTCAGAAGCCATTTCTGCTCTTTTGTCATCCAAAAGCTGTTTTATTTCATTGATCTGTTTTTCAATATTTAATAATAATTGTTCCTTTTTTCTTTTTCTTGCATTGACACCAATATATTCACTACATTCTTTTTTTACATGACCTTCGATCATCCCATGACGATAATATCCATCTTTTTTTTAAACAAGTGTTCCATTATCATTTGTAACATTAGATAGTATGTTTTTTACAGATTGCTTTACTTCATTTGGAAGATTTTCTTCAACAGTAAGATCATGAAAAACATTTTTTCCGAAGCTTTCTTCATAAATCAAAGTATCTATCAATTGTGGAAATTCATTTTGAATACGTAGATAATCATATTTAGATACAACTAATGCATCCAATAAACCAGCTTTAAATAATTGTTGTTTCAAAATAGCCTGTTCACTCTCAGACAATGAATCAGAAAATTCTACTGTTTGATAAAAAGGAAATGCCTGTATGCCTGCCTGCTTCAATTTTTCTCTAGAAGCAATCGCATTTTCATCACGGTAAGGCTCAACTTCTTTTTGATTTTCAACTTCTCGATATTCGTCTTTCTTTTTATTGTATTCAGAAAACAATTGTTTTTCTTGAGCTTTTAATTGTGCAAGATAATATTTTTTCTTTTCTTATTTTTTGGAATAGTCATTATAGAAAATTTCTATCAGCTTTGTTGCATCAGATGGTACTTCATAATCTTCAATCACTTTTGAAGCATCCCTCATTGTCAGATCATCCAAATGCCAGAAATGGTTTCCTGACAATTTAGAGATATCCAGCAATAATGCATCTTGCACCTTTTCTTTATCATCCGTGAACTTTTTAAATTGAAACTCTGCATCATTATATAATTTTCTGTTTAAATCATTTTCTTCTTTATCTGATGCATATTTTTTCTCTAAATCATTTGATTTTCTCAATAAACTGATTCCTTGTTTAACACTATTTTTTAATGCATCTAACTTTGATAAATATAGTTGTCCATCAAATGCTTGATGTGTTGAGAGCTGTTTTTTTAAAGAACAGTGGAAATCATCTTTTATTTCTTCATGTATTTCTTCTAGATAATTGATATCATCATCAATCTGTTTTTGTGAATATTCTTCAAGATTTTTGAATTTTTTCATTTCCGATTCAGCTTCATATACTGAATCATTTTTCTGTTGAATTTGTTTGTGTTTATTTTCAATGTTTCCAGTATATTCATCCAATTCTTTTTTGGCGTTTTGATATTTTATATCAAGATTTTCAATTTCCGGATCAATACATTGTTCGATTTGCTTTTGTACAAAATCTTCTTCTATTTTTAAATCTTCTAATTCTTTTTTCTTTTCTAATTGATCTTTTTTCCATTGTTCCACTTCACGAAGAATATCAAAGTACTCTTTTTCACTTGCTTTTGATACTTTTAATGCTTCCAAATAATTGTGTGCTTTTTTGAAATCATATAACGATTGTAATGGTCATATTCTTTCATAATTGCATTTGCATCAGCATACGCTCTCTTCAACGCTTCTAATTGCTCTTGGATGTAATCCATTTTCTCCATCGCATCAACCATTGGACGAAGGTCATCATCACTCAATACTTGTAACGACTCATTCAAGATTTCATACATCCTAGTTGGTTTGAATGTATTTGATAATTTCGGAGCTCTTACCTTGATCAATAATTATATATATTGATCATATTGCTCAATTCTATCAAAGCCGAATAAATACTCGTTTACAAAAGATTTATATTCTTTTGGAGAAGTAGTAAATGGAGTATCTTCAGATAATGCCTTTTTCATTTCTTGTTTTGACAAAGGAATTACAATATTATCCCCTGATTCTCTATATAATTTCAGATCTTTTCCTATTCTTCTTCCATCCAGTAATACAAATCCCCAGAATGTCATTGGACGACCTTTATGAGCATTTTGTCCAATTGCAATCGTTCTATATTCATTTTCTTTTTTAAACTCTAAATATAAATATCCTGTGGACTCTTCTTTTTCATTGTCTCCTAGAAAATAATAATCCATCGTTCTGCTTCCCGTACCAAATGGATCCAAACGTGAAGGAGATCGATCACCATCCAAAATAAACGGAATAAAACTTTGTGTTGTGATTGATTTGCCAGATCCATTTTGACCACGCAAAAGAAGTTTTCCATCTTCTAGTTCAAAATCTTCATCGTCATATAGCCAAAAATTCACGAATCCAATTCGATTCATTTTCCATCTTTCACTCATGTATTTTTTCCTCCACATCTTTTGTATAATTTCCACCAGTTAGTACACATGCTGGATAAATTATTATTTCTTCACCATTTTCTTTAACCATCATCCATTTCTTCATATATTCTTTAACAATCAAAACAAATTTTTCATTTTGAATTTCCCTGAATTCTTTTGTCCACAGTGTTTGATATTCTTTCTTCACTTTTAAAAGAATATCTTGGAATCTCTCTTTAGAAATAATGATTGTTTGATCTTCATTCAAGGTCATCTTTCTTTTATCTATAGATGCTTCATGAATCCATTGTGAAATCAGCAATACAATTTCACTAATCATATTTGTCCTTGGATGAAAATCACCAACTGGTTGTGCGTCCACATAAACAACTGATGCGTTATGAGAATTCACTAATAAAGAAGCCTTTAAATAGTGCATCATTTCTCTTTGGATAAATTATCTTTTTGTCTTAACATACATTGCTTCTTTTTCATTATCATCATTCCAATGCATAGCTGGTGATGTTATCAAATCTTGAAATACAGCTTGAGAAGTTTTCTCATTTTTTTGATCATTACTATTTTCATTTTCAAAATCAGTCCAGTCACGCATATTTTTTATTGATGATGAAAAATTAGTAGCAAAATAACTTGATACTCCTGTATTTTCATACAAGACCTCACTACTAGCCTCATTTGAATAATTACTTACATTTCCTTCATAGTTTTTCAACATATACATTTTTTCTGCATATTGAAGAACACGTACCAATGATTTTCTTTGATTATATACAGTCCAATCTACTTCCATATAATCTTTCATTACCATTTCAATATAGTGAATTAATTCCGATAGCAAAAATTGACTATTCTCTTCTTTATCTTCTAAAAACATTAATAATGCGCATAGAAAGCAATAATCCTTCACTTCTATAAACTCTTGAATTCCCATAAAGGCTTTTGCATGTGCTGGACATTTTTCCATTTTAATCAACTGTTCTGTATGAATTAATTTCCATCCGAGAACTTCTTGAATAAATCTAACTGTATTTTTATCAGATAATTCTTTTTTTACCTGATAATACTGCTCTTTGTTTTCATTTTTAATAATCCAATATTGTCCAAGTAATATTTCTAATCCACTCATTTTTCAAACTCCAATATATATCTTGGCATTGTAATATCGCCATCTTCACAATGTAAAACGCAATTTCCTTCTTTTCTTTTCAAAATATATTTTTCACCAAATTCTGTATTTCCAGTTTTTGAAGGACTCATATTCGCAAGTGAAATCCATTGTAGAATCGAAATCCTTAAATCTGAAGAAATGACATCATGAATTTCTTCAATGCACAATCGATTATCCTTAATGTACTGATACACTTGATTTTTCTTTTTATTTGCGGCTTCTTCATATTCTTGAAGCGCTATTACTTTATACATTGTTCTACGGATCACACCTTGTTTCTGCCTTTTTTCACGATAGTTTCTTGAATGAGACTGCAATTGGACAACATCACATTCTTGAATATATGCACTTTTTTAATATCTTCTGTATCAATAGATTGGTACATTCTAAAATGTTCAATATTTTGAATTCCAAACACATGTGCAGATAAACAATGTGCGTCATCAATGTTGTTACAATTTCCAAACATTTGGATAAATTGCTTATAGTCATCTTTTCTACTAACTCCATAGTTGGATAATTGTACAATCCTATTTGCATTTTCAATAACTGATCGAATTATTTCATTTGTGATATCTAATATTCTTTCACACTCAGCTTTATGTCCATCGATTGCGATAAACCATTTTTCAAAGGACATCCATTTTTTTTGAATCGTTTCTTTCAGTAATTGTTCATTTTGGATTTTATTTCCTAGATGAGGAATAGCCATTTCGCTCTTCCCAATTTTATTTAATAAACTTGTTCTAAATAAAACTTGAATTGTTAAAATTTGATTTTTAATTCTCTTAGATTTTAATTGCATCTGTCTAATGAAGATTGAAGATATTGAATCAATTTATCCTTATGTAAAATAAATTCAACAGATTTCATCAATGTCATTGTATCTGCAGAATAAAATTCTCTTAAATAACTTTTATAGTTTAAATCCAGGTTCTTAAAATCGTCTTGCAATAAATGCCACCATTCATTAATTTCTTGTAATGAAAGTGAATTAACTTTTTCTGCATTTTTCAATGCATCTTCAATTCTCTGGAAATATCCAGTAGATAAGCTACTTGTTTCAATTTCAAGATTTTCCAGACGAATTGTCATTCTTTCCACTTCAATCGCTCTTTCACTCATAGAATAGCGATATTGTCTATTTTTATATTCTGCAATTGTATGGACAGTTCCAGGATCTTGTATTGCAATTAAATTACCCCATGTTACTAATTGATCTAAATCTTGCTTTATATCTTCCAAACTATAATCTTGAAATTCTGAATCCTCTTTTAATTTCTGAAATATTTCTTCTTTATATAAATGATTATTCATTTGTTCACTTTCAAGAAACATAACGCGCATAATACTTCTATAGGTTACATAATTAGGTGCGGTTAAATAGGAAGATTCTAATATTTGATTTTGATAAATTGCCATTTTATTTCCCCACGATTTCATCATTATAAATGATATGAAAATCTTTTTATCTTGACACTATTATCGCACAAATCCAAAGATTTTAATGTCCGTTTTTTTAGACAGTAAAAACCTTTTCATAATAAAAGCTACTCACTATCTCATTCAGTAAGTAGCTTCATTTTGAATATAATAGATCGGAAGAGCGTCGTGTAGGG
>ERZ506978.612-NODE-612-length-15832-cov-4.123344_pt1 | contig 15832 bp, 13 predicted proteins | sample MGYA00512888_ERZ506978 | MGnify/ENA metagenome assembly ERZ506978
CGACGCTCTTCCGATCTGTTTATCAGCACGGCCAAGGTCAGCGCCCGCGATGAGATGATCGGTGCGCCGATCTTTAAAGAGGTGAAGGAACGGCTTGGTTTTCTGAAAAGTGTGGGCCTTGGCTACCTGACGCTCTCCCGCGGTGCAGCATCCCTGTCCGGCGGTGAGAGCCAGCGCATCCGTCTGGCAACCCAGATCGGCAGTGCCCTGACCGGTGTGCTGTATGTGCTGGATGAGCCGAGCATCGGTCTGCACCAGCGTGACAATGATAAGCTGATCGCCACGATGAAGCGTCTGCGCGACCTTGGCAACACCCTGATCGTGGTGGAGCATGACGAGGATACGATGCGTCAGGCGGATTATATTGTGGATGTCGGCCCCGGTGCCGGCGTCCACGGCGGTGAGATCGTAGCCGCCGGCAGTGTGGCGGATATCTGCAAGGTCAAGCGCAGTATCACCGGTGCATACCTCTCGGGCCGCAAATATGTCGAGGTGCCCGAAGCGCGGCGTCCCGGCAACGGGAAATTCCTGCGCATCGTCAAAGCACATGAGAATAACCTGCAGGACATCACGGTGGATTTTCCGCTGGGCAAGATGATATGTGTCACGGGTGTGTCCGGCTCCGGCAAGTCCACCCTTGTCAATGAGATCCTGTATAAAACGCTGGCAGCCTCGCTCAATGGTGCCCGCAGCCGCCCCGGCCAATGTGAGGAGGTTCAGGGCATGGAGTGGGTCGATAAGGTCATCGGCATTGACCAGTCGCCCATCGGGCGCACCCCGCGCTCCAACCCGGCTACCTATACCGGCGTGTTCGGGGACATCCGCAGCCTGTTTGCCAATACGCAGGACGCCAAGATGCGCGGCTATGGCCCGGGGCGGTTCAGCTTCAATGTCAAGGGCGGCCGGTGCGAGGCCTGCGAGGGCGGCGGCATCCTGACCATCGAGATGCACTTCCTGCCCGATATTTATGTGCCCTGCGATGTCTGCAAGGGCAAGCGCTACAACCGCGAAACACTTGAGGTCAAGTACAAGGATAAGAATATCTCCGATGTGCTGGACATGACGGTGGAGGAGGCCTGCGTATTCTTCGCCAATATCCCGAAGATCGCACGCAAGCTGCAGACGCTGCAGGAGGTCGGTCTGGGTTATATTCAGTTAGGACAGGCAGCCACAACGCTTTCTGGCGGCGAAGCCCAGCGCGTCAAGCTTGCCAATGAGCTGGCCCGCCGTGATACCGGCCAGACCGTCTATATTCTGGACGAGCCCACCACTGGTCTGCATGTGGCGGATGTTCACCGCCTTGTCAAGGTGCTGGATAAGCTGGTCGATGCAGGCAACACGGTCATCGTGATCGAGCATAACCTCGATGTCATCAAGCGCGCGGATTATATCATTGACCTCGGCCCGGAGGGCGGCAGCGGCGGCGGTACCATCGTGGCCACTGGCACCCCGGAGGAGGTCGCGCAAAACCCCGACTCCTTTACCGGGCAATACCTCAAGCCGGTGCTGGAGCGGGCAGCAGAACTTAAACAATCACAAAAATAACACGGACAGCTCTCCTGCGGGAGGGCTGTTTTTTGCTGTGCCGATTTTTTACGAGCACCATTCCATACATTGGGATTTGCATACGGCGTGGTTTTGTGGTATAATACCCGCAAGTAGGCTTTAAGGAGGGCGGCACTGTGACCGTTTTGCGCTATACCGTGCCGCCGGAAAACGATGGCTGCCGACTGGGACTTTTTCTGCGGATGCAGGGGGTTACGGCCGGGCTGATCAAATCCGTAAAGTATGACGGGGACGGCTTTTTTGCCGATGACCGCGCCATCCGCACGAACGAGCCGGTGCATACCGGCCAGTGTATCCGCTTCGCGCTCCCGCCCGAGCGGGAGACCAGCGTTGTACCGCAGCCTGTGCCGTTTTCCGTCGCCTATGAGGATGCGTTTGCCGCGTGCTGGACAAGCCGGCGGGCATCGCCGTACACCCCACACTGAATTACCCGGACGGCACGCTGGCCAACGGCTGGCTGTACCGACTGCATCAGCAGGGGAAAGACGGTATTTTCCGTCCTGTAAACCGCATTGATAAAAACACAAGCGGACTGGTGCTCTGCGCGCAGAACGCTTTCGCCGCCCCGCTGCTGGCAGGCAGCGCCCGTAAATGCTATCTTGCGATCGTGGAGGGCACGATGCCGCTCGGTCCGGGCCGTATCGAGGCCCCCATTGCGCGGCGCGGTGATTCGATCATCGGCCGCTGTGTGCGCGCGGACGGCAAGTACAGTCTGACCGAATACACGGTCTTGGCTGCAGGGCACGGCCACAGTCTGGCTGCCTGCATACCGCGCACCGGCCGCACCCACCAGATCCGGGTACACATGGCCCACATCGGCCACCCGCTGGCGGGCGATTCTCTCTACGGCGGCTCGGATAAGCTGATTACCCGCCATGCGCTGCACTGCGGAATCATCTGCTTTGCACACCCGCTGACAGCAAAAATCGTCCGGGTCGAGAGCGCACTGCCTGCCGATATGACCGAACTGGCCGAAGCTGAAAACCTGCTGCAGGGCTGGACCCTGACGCAGCTGCCCTGTGAGTAAGGGCTGCAAAACCGCTTCACACGGAAAGGAGCTTCCGTATTTTGAATCCCACGCAAACTGAAAAAGAAAACCGCATCGAGACGGCGGATAAGCCGGCCGAGCGTTTTGCGCATACCAATCAGGAGAAAAAGCGCAGTGAAAACCGCCGCAGAGCCTCCAAATATATGAAGGATCTCAACCGCCGGAATGCGATCGGCGACATGCTGTACATGGTCGGCTTCTGGGTCGAGTATGTCGGTGTGTGTGTCCGCCGTAAGGTCAGCACTGTGGTGCGCGGCATCGCGGATACCGTGCTGAATCTGCTTCTGATCGTATTGCGCCCGATCCTGATCGGCCTGATCACCCTGATCGAAGATCTGGCCGGCCCCTTTGTTCGCATTGCATCGGGCATCCGCCATATACATGAACTGCCTGCGCAGTTGGAGGACAGCGGTGCCGGGGAGGTACGCGCAGCCAAGGCACGCTATCTGGCCAGCGGTATCCGGAAGTATTCGGTCCTTCTGTGGAACGCTATTACCTACATACTGCCCGCTGTGGCAGCGGCGGCGCTTGTGGTCGTTGTGCGAGGCGGTCTTGGTCTGCATTTTGTGCTGAATGTTCAAGTGGACGGCGAGCATGTCGGTGCTGTGGAGAGCGAGCAGGTGTTTGAAAACGCCCGCGAGGATGTGCAGTCCCGTATCAATACGGCCAAGCGTATGCTGCAGGCCGCTGGCTCCGATGCGGCGGATACAAACTGGGATGTTTACCCGACCTATACGCTGGCTATCGGCGGTCAGACGATGACTGAGAGCGAGATTGCAAACGCCATCCTGCGCACCGCCAGCGATGAGATCATCAACGGCACGGCCGTCTATGTGGACGATCAGCTGCTCTATGTCACGACTGAGGGTGACCATCTGCGCACCTATCTTGAGAATGTAAAGGCACCGTTTGAGGATTCGATGGACAGCAATGTCTACACCGCCTTTGCGCACAATATCCGCCTTGTGGACGGCGTTTATCTGCAGAAATCCATCAGCTCTTATGCCGATGTTATCAGCGCCCTGACGGAGGGCGGCGGTATCCACACCTACACGGCCGTGGAGGGGGATACGGTGCAGAGCGTTGTCTATACGACCGGTGTTTCCTTTGACTCTCTGGCGCAGATGAACCCGGAGCTGCTGACGCTGGATCAGGAAATTCCGGAGGGTACTGTTCTGCTGACCGGTGCCTCTTCTGCCGAGCTGATCAAGGTCAAGGTCGTGCGCCGCGATACCGAGACGGTTCCGATCCCCTATGACACCCAGAACTCTGAGTCTGACCAGTACGATTTCGGCAAGGTCGTGACGCTGCAGGAGGGTGTTGACGGCTCGGAGGAGATCACCTATGAGACCACGATGATCGACGGGACCGTGACGGACCGTCAGGCCGTGGCCTACAATGTGCTGCAGGCCGCCACACCGAAAATCACCGTGACCGGCACAAAACTGAAGAGCGGCATGGTTGCCAAGATCGGCTCCGGCTCCTTCATCTGGCCGGTGCCGGGCTACAAGTATGTCAGCCGCTGGGCAAGCCTTCCGGGCGGACACCGCGGCGCGGACATCTGCGCTGCCTACCACACGCCGATCATCGCCTCCGACTCCGGCACGGTCATTGCAGCGGGCTGGCATTACTCCTACGGCAACTATGTCGAGATCGACCATGGCAACGGCTACAAGACGCTGTACGGCCATATGTCCGAGATCGCGGTCACGCAGGGGCAGGCTGTCACGCAGGGTCAGACCATCGGCTATGTCGGCTCTACCGGCAACTCCACCGGTAACCACTGCCACTTTGAGATGCTCCGTAACGGTGTTTTGTTCAGTGCTTACACCCTGTTCCCGGGTATGTGATTCTGTAAAAAGCTTTCACCGCCGGGCCTGCAACTTGTACGATTTTACAAATTTATTGCAAATATATAGAACAGGACTTTTCAACCATCGCAAAATGTTGTATAATCTAGGAAAGTGTGTACTATAGGTTTGCCCTGCAATGAGGGTCGGACAGACCGCCGCACAAAGGAGAGCTACACTTGGAGAAATATGTTATTCGCGGAGGGAAGCCGCTGGTTGGTGATGTCAACATTGGCGGCGCAAAGAACGCCGCGGTTGCAATACTGCCCGCCACGATTTTGGCAGGCGGAAAATGCCTGATTGAAAATCTGCCCTGCATCAGCGATGTGATGGCATCCCTGCAGATTTTAAGCGAGCTGGGTGCCAATATCCGCATGGTCAGCCGCAGTACCTATGAGATCGATACGACCCATCTGGAATGTACCGAGGTATCGAACGAGCTGTCCCGCCAGATGCGCGCCAGCTACTATTTTCTGGGCGCGCTGCTCGGGCGCTTCGGCTCCGGTCAGGTTGCCATGCCGGGCGGCTGCAATCTTGGCCCGCGCCCCATTGACCAGCATCTCAAGGCCTTTACCGCCTTCGGGGCAGAGGATTCCGTTGAGTACGGCCAGATTCATGTCAAGGCGGAGCATCTGACAGGCGCACATGTCTTTTTTGACACGGTTTCTGTTGGTGCCACGATGAATGCCATGCTGGCTGCCGTGCTGGCCGAGGGTACGACCATTCTGGAAAATGTTGCGCGTGAGCCGCATATCGTGGATCTTGCCAACTTCCTGAACATGATGGGTGCTGATGTACACGGTGCCGGTACCGATGTCATTAAGGTCCACGGTGTCAAGCAGATGCATGGCTGCAACTATTCCATCATTCCTGACCAGATCGAGGCAGGCAGCTATATGGTGGCCGCCGCTATCACAAAGGGTGACATCATGCTGCACAATGTCATCCCCAAGCACATGGAGCCTATTACGGCCAAGCTGCGGGCTGCAGGCTGTGAGATCGAAGAATTTGATGATGCACTGCGCATCACCCGCAGCGGAGAGCTGAAGCCGCTCAAGCTCAAGACGATGCCGCATCCCGGCTTCCCAACGGATATGCAGCCTCTTATGACGGCGCTGCTGACGCTGGCAAAGGGCACCTCCATCGTGACGGAGGGCATCTGGGAGAACCGCTTCCGCTATGTGGATGAACTGGTCCACATGGGGGCTAACATTCAGGTGGATGGTCAGGTAGCCGTCATTGAGGGTGTGCGTGAGCTGCACCCCGCGCCGCTGCGCGCAACCGATTTGCGGGCCGGTGCTGCGATGGTCATGGCAGCGCTGGCGGCCAACGGTGTGAGCGAGGTGGATGAGACTATCCATATCGAGCGCGGCTACGAGAATATCGTAGAAAAGCTGCAGGCGCTGGGGGCGGACATCCGCCGCGTCGAGATTCCGGCCAACGCTGTGAGCCGGGCAATGTAAAAGCACTTTGGGCCGCTTCCTGGCGGCCCAGTTTTTATGGAAAGCGTTAGGAAGAATAAATGGCATATTTCACCACCCTGTATTCAGGCTCCTCCGGAAACTGCGGGCTAGTCCGCTGCGGGCAGCAATATCTGCTTATTGATATGGGAAAAAGCTGCCGCACGACCCTTACAGCCTTGAAATCTCTCGGTCTGGCGGTCAGTGACTGTGTGGGCATCCTGATCACCCATGAGCATTCTGACCATGTCTCCGGCCTCGATACCTTTCTGAAAAAGCACCCTATCCCGCTGTACGGCTGCGCCGACACGCTGGACACGCTTGCCTCCCGCGGTACGATCCCGCCGGCAGTGGACGCCGTTCCCGTGGACGGCCAGACGCTGGAAATCGGTGATTTCACGGTGACAAGCTTTCCCACCAGCCACGATGTGCCCTGCTGCGGCTATCGCATCCGCACGGCGGACGGTCATGTCATGGCACTGGCAACAGACCTCGGCTATTTGACACCGGTGGTGCAGGACAGGCTGATGGGCTGTGACCTTGTGGCGCTTGAGGCAAACTATGATGCTTTCAGCCTGCACGGAGGGCCGTACCCCTATTATCTGAAGGTGCGCATCGCCAGTGACCGCGGCCATCTTGACAATAAGGCCTGCGCAGCTGAAATTCTTGACCTCATTCAGGACGGCTGTAAAAAATTCGCGCTGTGCCACCTGAGCCAGACGAACAACTCACCCGAGCTGGTGATGACCACCGTGTACAATGTGCTGCTTGCGGCGGGCATACAGCCGGGACGGGATGTGCTGATCCAGACGCAGTCCCGCAACGAGGTAAGCCCGTACATCGAGTTTTAAGGGGGCTGCCATGCAAAATATTGATTTGATCTGCATCGGCAAGATGAACGCCGCCTACTTTGCAGCGGGTGTAGCCGAGTACCAGAAACGATTGGGCGGCTTCTGCAGCTTCCGTATCGTGGAGTTGCCGGAGGTACAAATCGCGGACAAAAATGCCAGTGATAAGCAGATTGCCAAGGCTCTGCAGAAGGAGGGCGAGGCCATCCTTGCATCGGTGCGCAAGGGCGCGTACCTTGTCGCGCTCTGCGTGGAGGGCAAGCAGATATCGAGTGAGGAGCTGGCCGGCATGATCGCCGACCGTGCCATGAGCGGTGCAGGGGATATGGCCTTTGTCATCGGTTCCTCCCACGGGCTGGATGACAGTGTGAAACGCGCGGCGCAGGCACGCATCAGTCTGGGGCGCATCACGCTGCCTCACCAGCTTGCCCGCCTTGTCTTGACGGAACAGCTCTACCGCGCCTGCACGATCAATGCGGGAATGAAATACCATAAATAATTTTTTGTAAAACAAAACGCCCTGTGGAGCGAATCACTCCACAGGGCGTTTGCTATTTATAAATTAGTAGTGCAGCAGGTTGAGAGAATCCTGATACGGGGTCTCGGTGGCAACCTTCATGCTGGCTTCGTTCTTGTACTTGTTCAGCATGGCAACGCTCTTGGCGGGGTCAGCCAGCGTACCGGCACCGGCAATGCAGCCGCCGGGGCAGGCCATACCCTCCAGCAGGTAACCGTTGTACTTGCCGGCCTTGGCCATCATCATCATCTTTTTGCAGTCGGCCAGACCCTGTGCGCTCATGACCTTGACCTCACGGTCGGGATCCATCTTCTTGATAGCGTTCACAACGGCCTGCGCAACGCCGCCGGAGGCAGCAAAGCCGCGGGCATCGGCACTGGCATTGTTGAAGGCGTCTGCCGGGTTGTCAGGCAGGGAGGCAAAGTCAACGGACTTGGCCTCAAACAGGCCCATCAGCTCCTCAAAGGTCAGAACGAAGTCGACCTCACTGCGGACGGAGCGGCGGCTGGCCTCCAGCTTCTTGGCGGCGCAGGGGCCGACGAAGCAGATGCGGGCATTGGGCCTTTCCTTCTTGATGAGGCGGGCGGTCAGCACCATGGGGGTCATGGCCATGCTGATGCACTCGGCCTGCTCAGGGAAGAGCTTCTTGGCCATAACGCTCCAAGCCGGGCAGCAGGAAGTACCCATGAACGGGATCTTGGCGGGGACCTCTTCCATAAAGTCCTTGGCCTCGTCGATGGTGCAAAGGTCAGCACCGATGGCAACCTCGTCCACATCGGAAAAGCCCAGCTGACGCATGGCTTCCTTCAGCTTGGAGGGGGTCATGCCGGGGAACTGGTTGATGAAAGCGGGGGCAACGATAGCAACAACCTCATCGCCGCGCTTGATGGACTGGATCAACTGGAAGATCTGGCCCTTGTCAACGATAGCGCCGAACGGGCAGTTGACAAGGCACATGCCGCAGGAAACGCACTTATCGTAGTCAATCTCGGCACGGCCGTGTGCATCGGAGTGGATGGCACCCATGCCGCAGGCTGCAGCGCAGGGACGCTCGGTCTTAACAATGGCACTGTAAGGACAGCTGTTGACGCAGCGGCCGCACTTGACGCAGAGGCTCTGGTCGATGTGGCTCTTGCCGTTGCGGAAGCTGATGGCATGCTTCGGGCAGACCTCCTGGCAGGGGTGGGCAAGGCAGCCCTGGCACATAGCCGTAACCTTGATGACCTTCTCCGGGCAGGCGTTGCAGGCAAACTTGATAACATTGATCAGCGGCGGCTCGTAGTACTTGTCTGCGATGACGCTGTGCTCCAGACCCTCGCTGGCAGGGACGCTCTCGTCCAGCGGGCGCAGGGACATGCCCATGGCCAGACGGACGCGCTCAGAGATGATAGCTCTCTCCAGAAAGATGCTGCTGCGCAGGGACTTTTCCTCACCGGGAATAATTTTGAAGGGCAGCTCACGCATCAGCTTCTCGTAATCGGAAAGCTCGTTGACCTCATAGGCCATGCGGGCAACCTCAGTGAACACCTTACGACGGATATCCGTTACGGGTGTATAAATGCCTCTCATTGTTATTGCTCCTTTTTAATTGCTCCGTTTGCTACAAAAGTGACTTGTCGGCGGGCAAACCCGCTCCTGTTAAAATTTTACCAAAAAACCGTATTTATTGCAAGAGGGCAGGCAACAAAAAAGCAGGAAAATCCCTGTAAAATCCAGAAATTTTCCTGCGCGTGGGTAGAATTCTTTTTGCTGCATGGCGGCATCCTGAATTTGCAGGCATCGATGCTAGCATCAGCTCCTGCAGCTACATGGTTTACACAATCGCTGCGCGGCAGCGCTTGCCGTCCCATTCGCCGAGTGTTACCTCTACAATATCGCCGGTCTTGCAGCCCGGCGCGTTGACCAGCACGGGCAGATACTGCCGCGTATAGCCGGTGAACATCGTGGCGGACAGTGGGGTCTCCAGCAGCACACTGGCGGTGCGGCCCTGTACGGCACACACCTCAGCGGCGCGCACCTCCTCCACAGCGGCGGTCATGCGGCGGCTGCGGGCCTCCTTTTCATGCTCGGGCAGCTGGTCCGGAAAATCGTAGGCTGCCGTACCCTCGCGGCGGGAGTAGGGGAACACATGCACCTTCAAAAAACGCATACCCGTCACAAAGGCCATACTGGCTTCAAAGTCCTCCTCCGTCTCGCCGGGGAAACCTACGATGACATCGGTGGTAAAGCTGACATTTTCCGCACCGAAGGCTTCGCGCAGCTTATCAGCGATTTCTGCGTACTGCGCGGTAGTGTAGGGGCGGCGCATTGCGCGCAGCGTCTTATCACAGCCGCTCTGCAGGCTCAGGTGGAACTGCGGGCAGAGCTTTTTCACCGCAGCCATCCGGCGAATATCCTCATCGTGCAGCATATCAGGATCCAGACTGCCCAGACGGATACGCTCAATACCGGGCACGGCGGCTGCCTTCTCAATCAGCTCTGCAAGGCTTGTGCCGCTGTCGGTGCCGTAGCTGGGCAGGCTGATGGCCGTCAGCACGACCTCCTTGTAGCCGGCATCCGCCAAGCGGCGCAACTCGTCCAGTATGCTGGCCTCGTCACGGCTGCGCACCGGCCCGCGGGCGCGGGGGATCACGCAGTAGGCACAGCGGCGGTTGCAGCCGTCCTCCACCTTGACAAAGGCGCGGGTGTGCTCGGCAAATTTGTCCATCGGCAGTTCCTCGAACCGCTCTCCCTTTTCGTGCGGGCGGATATCCACCACACGCTCAGCCTCGCCGTCCAGCACCTTCTGTACATCGGCCAGAATGGCGCGGCGGTTGCCGGAGCCGGTCACGACATCGGCCTCGGCAATTTCGGCGGCCTCCTCGGGGAAGGCCTGCGGGTAGCACCCGGTCAGCACCGTCACGGCACCGGGATTCTCGCGCTTGGCGCGGCGCAGCCACTTGCGGCTTTTCTGATCGCCGAAGTTTGTCACAGTGCAGCTGTTGACGATATAGACATCGGCGCTTTCCTCATTGGAGACAACGGTGTAGCCGTTCTCCTCAAACAGCTGCGCCAGCGCGCCGGTCTCGTTCTGGTTTACCTTGCAGCCCAAGGTGTAAAAAGTTACCCGCATGGTTTATGATTCCTTTACTTTCAATAGAGTGTACAGATACAATTTATTATAATGGAATCTGCAGCAAAGCGCAATACTAATTCGGAACATGACCGCATAGCTTTATACAAAGCGATTTGCGCCGGAGGTGTGCTGCGATGAAAAACCGTGCTGTGACTCTGCTGCTCTGCCTGATGCTGGCAGCGCTTTCGATTCTGCGCGCCTTTCCGGCCTCGGCGGAAGGCATCACCCCGGCAACGGCGGCTGATTTTGACCTGCCCTGTGCGGCGGCTATCCTGGTCGATGAGGACTCCGGCACCGTATTATATGAAAAGAACGCCGATGACCGCCGCCCCATTGCTTCTATCACCAAGGTCATGACGCTGCTGCTGACCTTTGAAGCGTTGGAGGCGGGCAGGGTGCGGCTTGACGATGCTGTCCCTGTCAGTGAACACGCCTACCATATGGGCGGCAGCCAGATCTGGCTGGAGCCGGGGGAACAGATGACGCTGAAGGAGATGCTCAAGGCGATCTGCATTTCAAGCGCCAACGATGCCGCCGTGGCGGTGGCTGAATATATCGGCGGCAGTGAGACTGCTTTTGCCGAGCAGATGAATGCCCGCGCCGCAGAGCTTGGCATGACAAGCACCCACTTTGTCAACGCCTGCGGTCTTGATGCAGAGGGGCATCTGTCCAGCGCTCGCGATGTAGCCCTGATGAGCCGTGAAATACTGCTTCACCATAGCGAGGTACGGGATTACTGCTCCGTCTGGATGGACACCCTGCGCGGCGGCACTACACAGCTGGTCAACACAAATAAACTGCTGAAAAGCTATACCGGCATCACCGGCCTGAAAACCGGCACGACCGGCAAGGCGGGCGTCTGCATCTCGGCCAGTGCCGAGCGGGACGGCCTGCGGCTGATTGCGGTGGTGCTGGGTGCAGCCTCCGGCAAGGAGCGGTTTCAGGCAGCCACTACGCTGCTGGACTATGGGTTTTCACACTTTGAAAGCGCCGAGGCAGAGCTGCCTGCCGATGCGCCCCAGACCCTCCCGGTCAAGCGCGGCATTACGGACGCGGTGGCACTGACCTATGCAGCACCGGGGCGCTACCTGATGCCAAAGGGGGAGGGCGGCACGCTGCAGGCGGTCGTGGAACTGCCCGAAGGTCTGACCGCCCCCATAGCGGCGGGGCAGACGGTGGGCTGCGTGACGATACGAAACGGCGATACTGAGCTACAGTCCTACCCCATCACAGCGGCGCAGGACGCTGAAGCGTTAAGTTTCGGCTACTGCCTGCGCAGACTGACCGAAAGCCTCATCCTGCAAAACTGATTTTGTGCAAATTTCATGAAAAAGTCGAAAAAAGCCCCCGGGTTTTGCTTGACAATACCGACAGAAAACGGTATGATTGGGATATAAAAATAACAAAGGAGGAGTTCAAGATGGCTGTTACTTTTAACGGTAAGCATCTTACAAAATTCATCCGTCCTGAAGAATATGAGGCAATCTATCCGCAGGTCGAGTTGGCCCATAAGCAGCTGGAAACCAAAACCGGTGCCGGCAATGACTTCTTGGGTTGGCTTGACCTGCCTGTTGCTTATGACAAGGAGGAGTTTGCCCGCATCAAGGAGGCCGCACAGAAGATCCGTTCCGACTCCGATGTGCTGCTGGTCGCCGGCATCGGCGGCTCCTATCTGGGTGCCCGCGCCGTGGTTGAGGCCGTCAAGGGCCTGTACCACAATGAGGTTGATGACGGCCTGAAGATCTACTTCTGCGGCAATACCATCAGCCCGACCGCGCTCAATGACATCATCAAGCTGACGAAGGGCAAGCGCTTCTCCATCAATGTCATCTCCAAGTCCGGCACCACCACCGAGACTGCCCTCGCTTTCCGCGTGCTGCGCAAGCTTTTGGAGGATTCCGTTGGCGTCGAGGAGGCCAACAAGCGCATCTACGCTACCACCGACCGCGCCAAGGGCACGCTGAAGCAGCTGGCCACCGAGCAGGGCTGGCCGACCTTTGTGGTTCCCGATGATGTCGGCGGCCGTTATTCCGTCCTGACCGCCGTGGGCCTTCTGCCTATTGCCTGCGCCGGTATTGACATTGACGCGCTGATGCAGGGTGCTGCCGATGGCCGCGAGAAGTTCGGCAAGCTGAGCATGGATAACGATGCCTATCGCTACGCCATGACCCGCAATATCCTGTACCGCAAGGGCCGCAGCGTGGAAACGCTGGCCTGCTTTGAGCCTGACTTTACCATGATGAACGAGTGGTACAAGCAGCTCTTCGGCGAGAGCGAGGGCAAGGATCAGAAGGGCCTGATGCCCACCTCCTGCATCTTCTCCACCGATCTGCACTCGATGGGCCAGTTCCTGCAGGACGGTGCCCGCGTCATGTTTGAGACTTATGTGGATGTGAAGAACACCCGCGAGGACTTCTACATTGAGGAGCTGGAGGGCAACTTTGACGGCCTGAACTTCCTCGCAAATCAGAATATGAGCGTTGTCAACCGCAAGGCTATGGAGGGCACGATCCTTGCCCATACCGATGGCGGCGTGCCGCTGGGCTTGATTGAGATCGACAGCCTTTCCGCCCACGATGTCGGCGAGCTGATCTACTTCTTCTGGAAGGCCTGCGCAGTCTCCGGCTATCTGCTGAGCGTCAACCCGTTTGACCAGCCCGGCGTTGAGAGCTACAAAAAGAATATGTTCGCCCTTCTGGGCAAACCCGGCTATGAGGACCGTAAGGCAGAGCTGGAAGCGGCCCTGAAAGACTAAGGAACTACGCGTTATACGCGCTGACGAATATAAGGAGGTAACCCCCTATGCTGAAACTGATTGTTGGAACCAAAGGCTCCGGTAAGACCAAGACCATGATCGACATGATCGACAAGGCCGTCAAGACCACCTCCGGCAACATTGTTGTCATTGAAAAGTGCATGAAGCTCACCACCGAGATCAACCACTCCGCCCGTCTGGTAGACGTTGACGAGTATGGCGTTGCCGGTGCTGATATGCTGTATGGCTTTGTGGCAGGCGTGCTGGCAGGCAACTACGATATTACCGAGCTGTTCATCGACGGCATCCTGCGCATCATCGACCACGATATGGACGCTGCTGTCAAGGTTCTGAACGCAATCGACAAAATCACCTCCAACATCGAGGTCGTTGTCACGGTTTCCGCTGACGCAGCCGACCTGCCGGAGGAGCTGAAGAAGTTCGTCATCTGAACGGTCTGAACCACTGGATTTGAGATTTCAGGGCGGGGAAGTGCTTCCCGCCCTGATTTTGTGCAGAAAATCTTAAAAAATATCAAGTTTTTGTGTTTTATGTGTTGACAAGACCCCTCAGCTTGTGTATACTATTTAAGCAACCTTTTGAGGTGTACTATGCAATTTGATCTTCGTTCATTTCTGGAAAGTGGCCGAAAGCCCTATGCGGCACATTATGAAGCTGACTTTTCACAGGCGGATTTCGGGGGATACCGCGTAAACACCCCGGCTATATGTGACTTTACGGCGACGCTCACCGAGGAAGGCGCAGCGTTGCTGTTGCATGTAAAGGCACATGTTGATGCCGAGTGTGCGCGCTGCCTTGAGCCGCTGAGCCGTGATTACGATTTTGAGCGCGAGTATTTTGTGCGGGATCGTGATTTGGATGACCCTGATTTTGAACTGCCGTGCAATGAAAAGGATTGTCTTGACCTTGAGGAACTGGCTTATCAGGAGCTGATCTTTGAGGTCCCCGCAGTGCTGCTGTGCAGTGCTGATTGTCAAGGTCTATGCCCCATCTGCGGCAAGAAGAAGGCGGCAGGGTGTTCCTGCCAACCGGCAGACGATGCTGCCCCTGCAGATGCAAGGCTTAGCATATTAAAACAACTATTAAGTTGAATTTCACCAAGGAGGTGTCCGATTATGGCTATCGTACCCAAGAGAAAGCATTCTCAAGCCCGCCGCGATAAACGTCGCTCTAATGTCTGGAAACTGGAGGCGCCTACGCTGGTGAAGTGCCCGCAGTGTGGCGAACTGAAGGTTCCCCATAAGGTTTGCGGCAAGTGTGGCTACTACAAAGGCCAGGAAGTCATCAAGAAAGAGGCGTAAGTCTCTTGCGTGGGGAGGGCGATGCCTTCCCCATTTTTTGTTGAATAACCATCGGAAGAGGAGTGTGACGAATGGCCCTGTATGTGACGGCAGTAGATGAAAATTCCCCCGCAGAAAGGCTGGGTATTTCCGTGGGCTGCGCCCTGCTGGCCATCGACGGCCACCCCCTGAACGATGCACTGGACTATCAGTTCTATACAACGCCAGCTCAGTTTTCGCTTGCCCTGTGCGAGCATGAGCAGCACCGCACCGTGCAGGTAGAAAAAGGGGAGTATGAGCCGCTTGGCTGCAACTTCAAGACCTATCTGGGCGATGAAAAGCACAGCTGTTCCAATCACTGCATGTTCTGCTTTATTGATCAGCTGCCGCCCGGTATGCGGGAACCGCTCTACTTCAAGGACGATGACGAGCGGCTCAGCTTTCTGTTTGGCAACTATATCACACTGACAAACCTGTCAGAGCATGAGATCGACCGCATCATCCAAATGCACATCAGCCCCATTTTTGTATCAGTCCACACCACCAACCCGCAGCTGCGGGTGCGGATGCTGGCCAACAAGCGCGGCGGTGAGGTACTGCAGTATCTTCCCAAACTTGCGGCGGGCGGCATTGAGCTGAACTGTCAGCTGGTGCTGTGCCGCGGCATCAATGACGGTGAGGAACTGCGCCGCACCCTGCAGGATCTTTTGGCCCTGCACCCCCAGGTGGGCAGCATCGCCGCTGTGCCGGCCGGCGTGACCGATTACCGCAAGGGCCTGTACAAGCTTACCGCGTATGATAAGGAAAGCGCCGCCGCCACGCTCGATATTCTGGAAGAATTCGCAGCCCGCTGCCGCGCCGAGTACGGCCGCAGCATCGTCTATCCCAGTGACGAGTGGTATCTCACCGCTGAGCGCCCGATCCCCCCGGCAGAATTCTACGATGAATTTGCCCAGCTGGAGGACGGGGTCGGCATGTGGCGGCTCTACCATGACACCTTCATGGAGGAACTGGATAACTACGCGGGCCTTGTGCTGCCGCACAGTCTTGATGTTGTAACAGGCACGCTCGCTGCACCGCTCATACAAGACTGCGCCGAGGCCCTGATGCGGAAATATCCGCAGGTGCAGGTCACAGTCCACGCGATCCGCAATGAATTCTTCGGCGGCAATGTCAGCGTGGCGGGGCTTGTGACCGGCACCGACATCATCAAGCAGTGCCGCGGCAGGCTGCAGGGCGACCTGCTTGCCGTGCCCGAGGTCATGGTCCGCGATGAAAAGGGCCAGTTTCTGGACGACATCACGCTCGAGCAGCTTGGCAGGGAGCTGGGCTGCCGTGCTATCAGCATCCCCACCGATGGCGGCGGGTGCTG
>ERZ506978.618-NODE-618-length-15748-cov-3.468617_pt1 | contig 15748 bp, 16 predicted proteins | sample MGYA00512888_ERZ506978 | MGnify/ENA metagenome assembly ERZ506978
GCGACGATCGTCAAGTTAGTTTCCTTTACAGCCGCTGCATCCAAAAGACGAGCAAAGGCTGCCGTCACCCGCCGGATAAACTGGGCTTGGCTCTCGCCGCCGGGGCAAGGCCCCTGACACATCGTATCCACCCAGGCGCGGTAGGCCGGGTCGTAGGCCATGTCGTTGGCACTGCGGCCCTCGAAGTCGCCAAAATCCATCTCCTCCAGGCCGTCCGTTTCCACGAGTGTTGCATGGGGGAAGAGGCGCTCGGCCGTCTGCCGGGTGCGGCAGAGCCTCGTGATGTAGACCGTCTCCGGGCCAATTTCTGGCGGGTGCAGCTCCGCCAGCCCGGCGGCGGAGAGGGGCACGTCCGACTTCCCCTGATACCGCCCGGTCCCCTGCCAGAGGGTGTTCCCGTGGCGGATGAGCTCGACGGTCATAGCAGTTCCCCCTTGAGCGCCTGGGGCAGGCCGCAGCAGACGCGGATGACGCTCTCCGCCCGCTGGGCCAGCAGACAGGCCAGCCGCCCGGCGGCTTCCCGCGCCATGCGCTGGGCCGGGTCCATGGGGACCACGCCGCCGCCCACCTCCGTGGCGATGAGGACGGGGTACTGGGCGCTGAGGTCGTCGGCCAAGGCTTCTAAGTCTTCGGCTTGGGCCGCCAGGTCCTGCACATCCCAGGCGGCCTTTGTGGACAAGTCTTCCTCGCTCCAGCCCAACGCCTGGCACACATATTCTTTTTTCCCCGCAAAGAGCGGGCCGGTCACAAAGATCATACGATTCCCTCCAGCCATTCCACCAGCCACAGGGCGGCCAGCATTCCCAGCTCCGCCCGCTGCAAAAACCACCCGGCCAAGTCGCCGGATAAGCCGCCGAACTCCCGCTCTGATTTCCGGCGGTAATGGACAAAGATCCCTAGCGCAACCAGCGCCATGCCCATCCCCCGCAGACGGAACCAGCACAAGGCCAGCACCAGCAGGAGGGACGCCACGCATAACATACGCGCCACCCGTTTCTTGTCCGCCGCCGCCGCAAAGGTATAGGCCAGCCCAGACCCGCGGGCCAGCGGAAACGTCGCCACCGCCAGCCCGGAGAGGCACCGGCTGAGCACAAAGCTCAGCCAGATGGGCACCCCGGCATAGTCCGGCAAGGTCGCCCAGAGAACAAAGGAGACCAGCAGATACCCGCACAGCCGCATGACCCCAAAGGCCCCGATATGCGGGTCCTTGAGAATTTCCTGCCGCTTCTCCGGCCCGGCGTGGCTGGCCAGTGCGTCGTGGGTGTCGCAGTAGCCGTCCAGATGGATCCCCCCCGTCACCCAAAGGGGCAGCAGGCACAGCCCTGCCCCTCGCACCAAAGCGGGAAACCCCAGCCAGCCGCAGACCAGCCACCACAGCCAGCCCAAGCCGCCGATGAGCACCCCGATGAGGGGAAAGGCGCACAGGGCATAGCGCATATTTTTTGCATCCCAGGGAAACTGGGGCATGGGCACGGCGGAGAACATGGAAAACGCCACCGCCACCGTTTGAAACAAAGTTTTCATGGGGCCTCCTTGAGGACGTTGGGCAGGCCGCAGACCAATTCCACCACCCGGTCGGCTTTTCGAGCCAGCACGCGGTTGAGCCAGGCCAGGTCTTTGAGATAGGCCAGCGTGTCCCCCGCATACGCTGCCCCGCCGGAGAAGACCTCGTTGGTCACCACGGTGAGGTGGGCGCAGGTCTTTAACAGATGCTCGATGCCCGCCAGCACCCGTGCCACGCCCCCGGCCTCCGGTCCGTAACGCTCGTTGGCGGTAAGATTACTCAGGCACTCCAGAAGGACGTTGCCGCCGGGGGGCAAGATCAGGGCGGGCAGGTTGCGGTAGCACTCCACGGTGGTGAACTCCCGCTGGGCACGGGCCGCCTGGTGCTTGGCGATGCGGGCCACACACTCGTCGTCCCAGGGCTCCATGGTGGCGAGGTACCACCGCCGCCCCGGCAGGGCCATGACCTGCTGCTCGGCGTATTCACTTTTTCCGCTGGCGGAGCCGCCGATGACTAAGGTGAACATGAACGCGCTTCCTCCTGTCAGTGCTGGGGCGTGTAGGCGTCGATGCCCAGCGCCCCAAAGGTGTGGCCGCTGTGGTAGACGGCCAGGGCCATGTCCAGCAGGGGCAGGGCCATAACAGCCCCGCTGCCCTCCCCCAGGCGCAGGCCGGCGCAGAGAGGTGCCGACAGGCCCAAGCCCTCCAGGATCGCCTTGGCCCCCGGCTCGGCGGAGACGTGGCTGGCCAGCAGCGCATCCCCCGCCGCCGGGCACAGCCGCACCGCGCACAGGGCCGCAGCGTCGGCAATGAACCCGTCCAGCAGCACCGGCAGACGGACGAAAGCGCCCCCCAGACACAGGCCACAGAGGGCGGCTAAGTCCAGCCCCCCCACGCTGGCCAGGACCCCCACGGGGTCCGCCGGGTCTGGGTGATTTCTGGCAACGGCCTTGTGCAGCACCTGAATTTTTTTCAGAAACGCCGCGTTCGACAGGCCGGAGCCCCGCCCCACCAGCGCCGCCGGGTCGCGGCCCAGCAGGACGCTGGCCACGGCGCAGGCCGTGGTGGTGTTGCCGATGCCCATCTCGCCGGTGAGCAGGATGTCCGCTCCCTGGGCTTTCGCGTCCAGGGCCAAGGCGATGCCGGTTTCAATAGCCTGGGTACACTCGGCCCGTGTCATGGCAGGGCCAACGCTGCAATCGTCGGTCCCGTTTTTGCATTTTCTTGGCAAAACGCCGTCTGTAAAGTCAAAATCCTTTACACCTATATCCACCGGGATCACGGTGCAGTTTGCTTGGGCGGCCAGATAGTTCACCGTGCTGGTCCCCTGCCCCAGAGCACGTGTCACGGCGCGGGTGACGCTCTCGTCGGACTGGCTCACACCCTGGCAAACGACGCCATTGTCGGCGCAGGCCACGAACAACATGCGCTTGTCCAAACGCACGTCCGGGTCCCTGGTCAGGGCGGCGATCTTCGTGATGGCGTCCTCCAGCTGCCCCAGACTGCCCAGGGGCTTGGCGAGACGATCCCACCAGCGTCGGGCAGCGTCTCGCGCCGCCGGGTCGCCGGGGCGAATGGCAGAAATGGTTTCTTCCAGGGTCATGCTCTCGTCCTCTTTCTATAAAAAGTTGCCATGGCGACAAAACGCTCTGCCATGGGGGTCTCCCCTCCAAAGTGCAGGTGGGGAAAGGCGGCGTACATGCTCTCGCCGGCATAGCCAAACCGCCAGCTCCGCCCAGAGGGTTTCACGGCGGTCAGATCCTCTCCGTTGGCGGTGGTGTCCCAGTAGTGAAATTCGTGGGCGGGGATCGCTTCGCCCGCCCGGAAAAGCAGGCTGTCGCGGTCCCCCGTCAGGGTCAGATACCCAAAGCGGCGGAGCTGACCCGTAGGGTAACCCTCACCGGGGAAGAGACCCACCATGGGATAGCCCTCCCCCGCCGCGTTCTGTAAGGCCGCTTGCAGATAAAGAAATCCCCCGCACTCGGCTACGGTGGGCTGGCCGCTGGCCACCACCTCGCCAATGGCCTTCCGCATCCCCGTCTTTTGGGCCAACTGCGCGGCGTAGAGTTCCGGGTAACCGCCGCCCAGATAGAGGCCGTCGGCCTTTGGCGGGGCCTCATCATGCAGGGGGCTAAAAAACACCAGCTCCGCCCCAGCGGCTTCCAAGGCGTCGAGATTGTCCGCGTAATAAAAACAAAAGGCTTCGTCCCGCGCCACGGCAATGGTACAGGTCTTCGGCCCCTGCCGGCCCTGGGTCTTTGGCGCGTCCGGCACTTCGTCAGCGAGGGCTAGGAGCGCGTCCAGATCCACGGTTTTCTCAAGCTGTGCCGCCACTTGGGCAAAGCGCCGGGCCAGGTCCTGGATCTCCCCCGCCGTCTGCAATCCCAGGTGTCGGCTCTCGATGTGAGCCGCCTCCAAGGGCGACAGATAGCCCAACACGGGCAGGCCCGTCTCCCGCTCTAAGATCGGTTTCAGGTGGGCGTAGAGGGATGGCTTGCAGAGGGTCAGGATCAGGCCCCGCAAACGGCTGTCCGGCCGGAACTTTTGTAAGCCCTGGATCTGCGCCGCCAGGGTCAGGCTGCTCCCCCCCGGCCGAACGACCAGCACCACGGGCAGCTTGGCCGCAGTGGCCAGGTGCCACGCGCTGGCCTGGTCGGTCCCGTTCACGCCGTCGTAATAGCCCATGGCCCCCTCGATGAGGGCGACGGAGCGGCTCTGCTTGGCGAGGGTCCTTTGCACACCCCTCTCGCCTTGGAGAAAGAGGTCTAAATTCCGGCTGGGGACGCCCAAGACCTTTTGGTGAAACATGGGATCGATGTAATCCGGCCCGCATTTGAACGCCTCCGCCCCGATGCCGCGGGCGGTGAGGGCCGCCAGCAGGCCACAGGTCAAAACCGTCTTGCCGCTCCCGCTGGCCGGGGCGGCAAGCATCAGGCGCTTCATGCGTCACCTCCGGCAGAGAGCAAAAAGATGGGGTTTTGGGCCAGGAGCAGGTGCAGGTCCCCCGCCGCCTTGGCTCGGCTGACGGCAATTTGGGTGATCTCCGGGGCGTAACCCAGGGCGGTCAGCTCCTCTACAGCCTGGTGCAGCGTCTCCAGCGCAATGGCGGAGATGCAGACGCGGGCCTTGGGATTTTTCGCGCGGACAACCTGTAAAATTTCCGGCATCTTCCTGTCGGTGCCGCCCAGGAAAACCACATCCGGTGCGGGCAATTCGTGCAGCGCTTCGGGCGCGTGGCCCTCCACGACCCGCAGGTTCCAGGCGCAAAACTTCTCCCGGTTGCAGCGGATGAGTTCGCAGGCCTCCGCCTTGTGTTCGATGGCCCAGACGGCCTGACTGTGGAGCGCCAGCTCGACGCTGACGCTGCCCGTGCCCGCGCCGATATCCCAGCAAAGATCCTCCGGCCCCACGGCCAGCTTCGCCAAGACTGCCGCCCGGACCTCCTGCTTTGTCATGGGCACCTTGTCCCGCAGAAATTCCGCATCCGGGATGCCGGGGGCGCGGCGCTTGGGCGTGGGGGCCGGTTCGGCCAAGAGGACGCTGAGGGGGGCGAAGGTCTCTTCCGCCAGGGCCTGGGCAGTGCCGGAACAGACCTTCTCCTCCGGGTACGATAAATTTTCCCCCACGGTGACGGGCAGGTTGCCGAGCCCCATCTCCACGAATCTCCGGCAGATACTCTGCGGCGTGAGCACCCCGCCCGTGAGGAAAAAGACGGGCCGGCCGTGCAGCACCTCCGCCACCGGGTCCAGCTCCACCCCATGGGCGGAGCACAGCCGCCAATCCTGCCAGGGGCGACCCAGCCGGGCAGCGAAGAGCTGGACGCTGGAGAGGCCCGACAAGACCCGCGCCGGTATCCCCGCCTGCTCCAGCAGAGGCAGCAGGCCCTTGGCCCCAGAGTAAAAGCCCGTGTCGCCGCTGAAGACCACGCAGGCGGTCTCTTCCCGGCTCTCTTGGAGGATACTTAAAATATCCTGCGAACGCACGGCGGGGATTTTTTTCGCTCCGTTCTCTGGCAGGGCTTCTAAGAGCCGTTTGGCTCCCAGGATAAGGGGGGCAGTTTGTAAAGCATCTCTGGCCTGCTGGGTCAGGGTGTCTAATGTCCCCCCGCCCAGGCCGATGAGGGTCACTTGCATTTGCTTTCCTCCTCTCCCAGTTCGTGCAGAATTTCTTCCATGGTCTGGCCGTCCTCCTGGGGGCGGCGAATGAGGACCAGGGGGACGTGTTTTTCGCGGGCAGCGTCCGCTTTATCTGTAAAGCCTCCGGCCTTGCCCCCATCTTTGGTGACAAGCCATTTTACGTTGTATTGGGTCAGCATGGCTTTGTTCATTTCCCTGGTGAACGGCCCCTGTAAGGCCAGAATATTCTTGTGGGGGATCCCCAGGGCCTCGCAGGCGTCCAGCGCCGCGTGGGTGGGCAGGACGCGGGGATAGAGCCGCGTGGGGTCCAGGCTGGCAAAGGCGGGCAGCTCTTTTGCGCCGGTGGTGAGAAGGATATTCCCCTCGGTGGTCTGCAACAACGCCGCCGCCTGCTCCGTGCTCTCCACCGTGACCCAGGTTGCTTCCGTCGCACTCTCCTGGCGCAGGAGGCGGCGGAGGGGGGTGCCGGTGGCTTCACAGGCCGCCTGGATGTTCTTCGTCACCTCCACCGCATAGGGGTGGGTGGCGTCGATGCAGAGGGCGTAGTCTGGTAAGCGTCGCGCTATGTCAGGCTGCTCCAAGCGGCCCGTTAAGATATGGTCTTTGGGAAAGTCCCCCAGCATCTCCGCGCCCAACGCCGTCGCCACGCTCACGGTGACGGCATGGCCCAAGGCCAGGAGCTTCTGGGCCAGGACACGGCCCTCGGTCGTGCCGCCGAACAGCAAGATCTTCATGTCTTATTCTCGTAGCCTCGCGGCGTGACCATGCGGCCGTCGATGGCTTTCGTCGTGCGGTTGCCGATGAAGACCGTCGTGAACATATCCGCCCGGAAGTCCCGCAGCTGTTCCAGGGTGAGCAGGGCGTGGTCCGTCCCCTCCCGGCCGATGTTCCGCACCCAGCCGCAGAGGGTGGCAGGGTCCTTGTCCTCCAGCAAAATGTCGCAGGCGCGGCGCAGATGCTCTGTGCGCTTCTTCGAGCCGGGGTTATACAGGACAAGGGAAAAATCCCCCTGGGCCGCGCACCGCAGGCGCTTCTCGATGGTCTCCCAGGGCGTGAGCAGGTCCGAGAGGGAGATGACGCAGAAATCGTGCATGAGCGGCGCCCCCAGCACCGCCGCGCCGGAGAGCGCCGCCGTCACGCCGGGGACCACCTCGATCTCCACCGCTTCGACCCCCTCCGCCAGCTGGAGCAAAGGCCCGGCCATGCCATAGACCCCCGCGTCCCCGCTGCATAAGAACGCCACCGTCTTGCCGCTCCGGGCCGTCTCTATGGCCCAGCGGCAGCGTTCCAATTCCTGGCGCATGGGGGTGGTGTAGGTCTGCTTGTCCGGGAAGCGATCCTTCACCAGGTCCACATACACGGGATAGCCGCACAGCACGTCGGCGTCTTCCAGGGCCGCCAAGGCCTGGCCGGTCATCTGGGAAACCTCGCCAGGGCCAAGGCCCACAAGATAGATGCGTTTTTCGTTCATGTTACCACCGCCAATCAAAGTGTACAGGGGCCAGAGCGACAGCGAAGGTCACGCCCGCTCCCTTCCATTTTTTCCGGATCAAATGCCCCCCGCTGGCCCGGACTGCCGCCCGCTCACAGACGTTGTCCACGCCCGTGATCTGGGCCACAAAGGGCGAGGGAGTGAAGTCGCCGGGGAGTTTGGAAAGTTCCTCGGCGGAGTAGGTTTTGAGCTCCCAACCGTGGGCCGTGCAGAAGGCCAGCAGGCCGGGTTCGTTGGCTTTCAGGTCGATGGACGCGGCCTGAACAAAAGCCTCCGGAGCGAAATTCTGCTCGGCCAGCAGGGCAGCGTAGGCGTTTTCTAACACCGCCTGAGACGTCCCCTTCCGACAGCCAACCCCCAGCGTCAATGCCTTTGGGAGCAGATGCAGCGCCGTGTTTTTCTCCTGATACAAGGTGACCGCTGCGTCGCAGGTCTCCTCTTCCGTCAGAGAAACTTCCTCCGGCTTCTCTCCGGAAATGGGCCAGGGACAGCGCAGTTGAATCTGCTTCCCGTCCAACACGTTGGAAGAGACCCATTTGATGCGCTCCGGTTCCTTCACCAGGCACCCCTGGGCGTTTGCCCAGCTATCCACCGCGAACAGCCCCCGGCCATCCGTGGCTGTCGTGATCACTGGGATCGCGCCAAGGTGGGCCGCAATGGCCTGCGCCAAGGCGTTGGCTCCGCCCAAGTGGCCGCTGACCAAGGGGATGACAAAGCGTCCCCCTTCGTCCACCGCCACCACGGCGGGGTCCGTGGCCTTGTGCCGCAAATGGGGCGCAACGGCCCGCACCGCAATGCCGACAGCCCCGACAAAAACCAAGCCCTCTTTTTCCGAAAACTGTTGCGCTGTCCATACAGGCAAGGGATTTTCCTTGTCAATTCTCGTCACGCTTCCGCCGAACTGCTGCGCCAAACGCCGGGCCAGCGCCTCCCCCCGCCGGGTGAAGGCAGCAAAGGCCAAGGTCATTTTGTCGCCCTCCGAAACTCCGTGGAGAAATCCGGGGCGTAGAGGCGGCTGCGCTCATAGTCCGTCCCCAGAAAACCGCCGACCAGGACCAAGGCCGTCTTGGAAATGCCGTGTTCTTTCCCCGTTTTCGCCAGTTCTCCCAGGGGGCACCGGACGACCTTTTCCTCCGGCCAGGTGGCCTTGTAGACCAACGCCGCCGGGGTCTGTTCCGTGTAAGCCCCTTGCAGTAAGGCGGCCTGCAAACCCTCCAACATGGAAGCGGAAAGAAAAATCACCATCGTCGCCCCGTGCGCGGCGAGAGACGCGATGCCCTCCCGCTCCGGCACCGGCGTCCGCCCCGCCATGCGGGTGATGATGACCGTCTGGCTTACGCCGGGCAGGGTGTACTCCGCTTCCGCCGCCGCCGCGGCTCCGCAAAAACTGGACACCCCAGGGGTAATGGCATAGGGGATGCCCTTGCTATCCAAGGCGTCCATCTGCTCCCGAATGGCCCCGTAGAGGCAGGGGTCGCCGGTGTGCAGGCGGACGGTCTGTTTCCCCTGGGCTTCGGCCTGTTCCATCACGGCCAGGACCTCTTCCAGGGTCATTTCCGCGCTGTTATAAATGGCGCAGTCCTCCCGGCAAAGGCCGAGCAAAACGGGGTTCACGAGACTGCCCGCGTAGATGCAGACGTCCGCCTGCTTGAGCAGCTCTGCCCCCCGCAGGGTGATGAGGTCCGGGGCCCCCGGCCCCGCACCGACAAAATGGATCATGGTGCCTCCTCCTTCACGATGATGGTGGCGTAATAGCCCACGGGCTGATCAAGCTCCCGCAGGTCCCGGCAGACCAGCTCCCCCGGCAGGCCGCAGTTGGCCACGAGCTGGGCGCGGTCCAGCAGGCCCTTTTCTTGCAGAACAGCGAGCACCTGCGGTAGCTCCCGCCCCGATTTCATCAAAATTTTCGTTCCCGGCAGGTCCAGTCCCGCCAGTTGGTCCGGGTGAGAAGCCGGGAGAACGTGCAGGGCCTCGCGCCCCTCCACCAGACTCTCCCCCAACCGGGCGGCAATGGCCGCAAAGCTCGTCACGCCGGGGATCATCTGGGTGGGATACCCCCGCTGTTTCAGGCGCTCCATCACATAGCAATACGTAGAGTAGGTGGACACATCCCCCAGCACGACCATGGCCACGTCTGCTCCCCGGTCCAGATAGGCCGCCACCAAGTCCGCGTTTTTCTCCCAAGCGGTCTCCAAAACCTCCGGGTCCCGCGACATGGTGAAGGGCAGGGAGAGCAACGTTTTCCCGTCCAGGTCCACCGCCTGGCCCGCAATGGACAGCGCCAGCTGCTCCCCCGACTGCGACTGGGGCGCAGCGATGACCGGGCAGGCCTTCAGCACGCGGCAGGCTTTTACCGTCAAGAGTTCCGGGTCGCCGGGGCCAACGCTCACCCCGTAAAATACGCCTAACCTTTCTTCCATTCGTGCAGTACCTCCTCATACCCTTCTGTCCGCCCCAACACGCCGTAGACGTTTGAAAATAGTAAGACCCCCACAGGATACGCCCCCGCCGCCCGGCGGCGGACGTGCCCGTCAATGGCCGTGAGCAGGCGGGCCATCACCGGCGCACGCAGGCCGGCCTGGTCCAACAATGCAATACAAGCATCGGTCGTCGCGCTGTCTAACAGGGCCTCACACAGCGCCTCTCCCCCGCCGCAGACGGCGGCGTAGGCGCAGAATAGTTCCGTCCGGCAGTCGGCGTAGCGGCTGTGGGTGTTCATAATGCCTCCGGCCAGCTTCACGAGCTTGCCCACGTGGCCCACCAACAGAACACTTTCAAAGCCCTCTGCCGCCGCTTGGTCCAAGGCATCCCCAATGAAATTTGCACACTTCACCACGGGGACGCCCAGGCCGTCCAGCCCGTGGCGGGTGAGAAAATCCTGGCCGTAATTGCCGGGGGTCAGGATCAATCGCCTGTGCCCCTGGGCAGCGGCCTGCCTGAGTTCAAGGGCCATGGTATCGATCATGGCCTGCATGCTCATGGGTTCCACGATGCCGGAGGTGCCTAAGATCGAGATACCCCCCACGATGCCCATCTGGGGGTTGAATGTCTTTTGGGCAATGGCTTCTCCCTCCGGAACGGAGATGGTCACCTCCGCCCCGCCGTCATAGTCCGCCGTCCGACAGGCCGCCTCCACCGCCTCCCGGATCATCTGCCGGGGCACGCGGTTGATGGCGGCTTCGCCGACGGGCTGATCTAAGCCAGGCTTCGTCACCCGGCCCACACCCTGGCCGCCCCGGATGCGAATGCCGGGAGTGTCAGACAAGGATACGTTGGCTTGGATGAGCGCCCCCGTGGTCTTGTCCACGTCGTCGCCGCCGTCCTTGCGGACACTGCATTGGGCGGTGTCGCCCTGCATCCGGCAATGTTCTAAGGGGACTTCGACGGTCAAGCCTTTGGGCGTCCGCAGGGAGACCGTCTCCGGCCAGACGCCGGTGAGTAGTTTTTGCACCGCCCCGGATGCGGCCAGCGCCGCGCAGGTCCCCGTCGTGTACCCACAGCGGAGCTGTTTGCCGTCGGCGTAAATATAGTGTTCAAAGGCCATGGGAACCCCCCTCTGAAAATGCAACGGGCTTGCCCATCTCCTGCGCTGCGTTCAGTAAGCGCCGGTTGGCGTCGTTGTCCGGGCCGAATCCGGGACAACAGCAGAGGACGGTCTCGCAGGTTTTCAGCACGGACAGGGCTTGGGCATACGCCCCTTCCCCCATCGGCTGAAAGGCCGGGGATGAGATCACGTCTACCGCCAAGGCCTTTGCCGCCGGGAAATCCAAGTCATGTTCCTGCAAGATGCCCGCTGCAAAGGGGATGCCCTGCCGCCGCAGACGGCGGTAGGCCAGGATGCCGCTCCCCCCGCCGCCGATGACAAAGACCTTCGGCGGGCCGGGGATGCGGGGCAGTTCCAAGCTGCCGTAGGCCGCAGAATAGATGCCGGGGGGCAGTTCGTAGAGCTGGGCGATATAGTTCTCCGTAAACACTTCCTCCGGCGGGCCGACTTTCTCAATGCTGTTGTTGTGGACACAGACCACCAGGTCAGACACCCGCTGGGCTAAGTCCAATTCATGCAGAGACAGCACCACCGCCAGCTGTCGCTCGGCCACCAGCTCTTTTAACGTGGAGAGCAGCTCCAGCTTATGCCGAATGTCCAGAAACGACGTTGGCTCGTCCAGGACCAAGATCTCCGGCTCCTGGCACAGGGCGCGGGCCAGCAGGACCCGCTGGCGCTGGCCGTCGCTGATGGCGGAGAAGGGGCGGTCGGCCAGGTCCGCGGCCCGGACTTGGGTCAAGGCCTCGTCTACCTTTGCCCGATCGGCTTGGGAGAGGACCCCCATGCGCCCGGTGTAGGGATACCGCCCCGCCGCCGCCACGTCGCGGCAGGTCATCAGCTCCGGCTGGTGGCGCTCGGTCATTAAGACCGACATCTTTTGGGCGACCGTTTTGTTGTCTAAGCTCGCCAGGCTCTGGCCGTCCAGCTCCACCACGCCGCCCAGGAGGCGCAGCTGGCGGACGATGGTCTTTAAGATCGTGGATTTCCCCGCCCCGTTGGGGCCGATGAGCGTCATAATTTCCCCCCGGCGCAGGCGGAGGTCGATGTGCTCGATGAGGGGCTTGTCGTAGCCCACGGTCATGTCCTGGGTTTGCAGATAAAACGCTTGCATAGCGCCTCCCCCTTTCTCAGGTCCGCTTGGTCTGGCGGCGGATCATCATATAAATGACCACCGGTGCCCCAAAGAGGGCTGTGACCGAGCTGATGCTCAGCTCCACCGGCGCAAAGACCGTCCGGGCGATGAGGTCACAGAACAGGCAGAACACCCCACCCCCCAGAAAACACCCTGGGATGATGAAAATGGGCTTGGCCGACCCAAAGAGGCTTCGGATCAAATGCGGCACGGCGATGCCCACGAAGGAGATCGGGCCGGCAAAGGCCGTGACGCAGGCAGAGAGAACGCTGGAGAGCAGGATCAGCTCCACCCGGAACCGGCGGACATTGACCCCCACGCTCAGGGCGTAGCCCTCCCCCAGCTGAAAGGCCCCCATGGGTTTGGACAGCAAAAAGGCCCAGACCAACGCCACGCCCACCGTCACCGCCATGACGCGCACGTTGGACCAAGTGATGCCGGAAAAGCTACCCATGGACCAGTTGTGGAGATTCACGATGTTGGCGTCGTCGGCGAAGGTCACGGCGAAGTCGGTCAGGGCCGAGCAGATGTAGCCGATCATAATGCCGCAGATGATCAAAATCGACATACTGCGGACTTTGCGGGCCACCAGCAGCACAAAGGCCATGGAGAGCATGGCCCCCACGAAGGCGGCGGCGATCATCACCACGGAGTTGGAGAGCAGACCCCGCTGAAGGAAGAGGATCATGGTCATGGCGACCACCAGCTTTGCCCCGGAGGAAATGCCCAGCACAAAGGGCCCCGCGATGGGGTTGGCGAAAAACGTCTGGAGCAGAAACCCCGCCACGGAAAGCGCCCCGCCCAGCAGGATGGCCGCCAGCACTCTCGGCAGACGGATGTCCCACACGACCCGGCTGGCAGTGGCGTCGCTCCCGTTTCCCAGGAAAATTTGCATGACCTGAGCCACGGAGATGCCATAGCTCCCCGCGTTCAGGTTCCAGACGAGGAACGTAACCAGCAAGGCAGCCAGGATGAGGAAGGCCATGGTATAGCGTTTGGTTTCTCGTCTCATGGGGGCCTCCTTTAGGCGGGGGTGCTGGCCGCAGCGGTCTGCGGCCACTACATGGTCATAACACGCAGTTTAGGTTAATCGGTGCAGGTAAGTCAGGGCGTCGTCGGAGACGCTGGGGTCGGTGAAGATGGTGTGGAAATCGACCATCATATCGCCGAGGCCCAGGCTCTCCTGGAAGAGGTTCTTGCCGGTACACCAGACGTTGCCCGCTTTGACCGCTTGAAAATCCGCCAGGAGCGGACTTTTGTCCAGAAGCTGATCGATGGTGGTCAGCTCGCCCTCGATGGTGCTGTTGTAGATCAAAATATCTGCGTCTTTGGCGCCGGTGTAGAAGGCCTCCATTTGGAGCGTGGTGGTGGCCTGGGCGTTTTCGTCGGCTTTGAGATCGTGGAAGGCATAGGTCCCCCCGGCCAGCTCGATGGCCTTGGCCACGTAGTCCCCCGGCTTGCGGACGGTGACGCCGCCGCTGTTGGTGATGGCAAAAAAGGCCACGGTCTTTCCCGTCGCGGGAAGGTCGGCAAACTGCTGAAGCTTATCTACTTGTGCCTGGAAGCAGGCCGTCGCCTCCGTTGTCTTTCCCAGGAGGATGCCGCAGAATTTCACCCACTCCATTCGCCCCAGGGGGTGGCTCTCGTAGCTGGAGCGCTCCACGAGGACGGGGATGCCGAAGCTCTCCAGCTCCTCTTTCACCTCCGGGGTGTGGTAGATCATGGTGTTTTCCAGGGCCAGATCACAGCCTTTGGAGAGAATGAGTTCATAGTCCGGGGCGCGGTACTTCCCGGCGTAGGTCATGGTGCCGTTTTCCATCGCGTTCTTGGCCTCCGGGATGTACCAGTCATCCGCCTTGAGGGAGGACAGGGTCACGTTCCCGATGCCGTCCACCTCCCGGAAAAAGTCCATGGTGCTCGTGGCGGCGAGATAGATATTGTCGAGAGGCTGCTGGACGATGGTCATTCCCTCCGGCACATCACTGGGAACGCTGGCCCCTTCGGGGACCACGAGACAGCTGCTGCCGTCCTGGATGTCGATGCGGCAGTAGCCCTCTTTGGAATAGGCCGCCGTAAACTGGGTGGCGTATTGCAGCTCCACGGGCTGGTCAAAGGTCAGGTCCGCCCACGAAACGCTGCCCGCCGTCTGGCTGCCGCGCTCCCCCGCCCCCTGGCCCCCGCAGGCGCAGAGGCTCAGTGCGAGGGTCAAGGTCAGCAGGAGGGCAGTCAGTTTTTGGAAAGGCCCCCGGCGCATCAGGAGGCAGGCTCCAGGCTGGCCGAGTCGAAGGTCAGGGTGTAGTCAATCTCGTGGGGCGTGCTCATAGCGGTGGTGTCAGCCAGGACGGGCATCTTCCAGTCGAAGCCACTGACGGGGATCTCAAAGACGGAGTTGCCCTCGGTGTTCACGGGGTCATACTGCACGTCGTCCACCTTCATGTAGTCATAGTTGGAGCTGCTCCACTCGATGGTGGCGGTGGCCTTGCCGTCGGCAATGACGAGCTTGGTGGGCGAGGTCACGCTGGCCCGGCCGGAGCCGCCCTCCAGGGTCACGGCGACCTGATAGGTGCCGTCGGCCAGGGAAAGGTCTGCCACCGTCTTCAGGGGGCTTTCTTTCCAAGCCTCCTGGGGCAGAGAGACAGACTGGAAGACCAAGGTGCGGTCATACCACATTTCCTTATTCTTGCTGAACGCAGCGCAGTCCACGCCCTTGTCCAGGTACTCCACGGGGATGGTAAAGACGTGCTGGCCTGCGTCGTTCTCTTCAAAGGAAATGTACTGGTCCTCGGAAGCAGCGGCGGCTTCCTCGCCGGTGCCGGGGAAGACATAGAGGTAGCCGGTGCCGCCCATGGTCATGGCGGCGGTCATCTTGCCGTTGGCCACGGTGAGCTGGCAGGCCTCGATGTTGAACATGGAAGAACTGGACTCCACGGTGATGTCATAGGTGCCGTCCAGAGAATCGGCCGCGGCAGCGGCGGTGGGGTTGGCAGCGGCGGCGGTGCCGGCGGGGGTTGTGTTGCTGTTACCGCAGCCGGCAAACAGGCCAAGAACCATGCCGACAGTCAGAAGCAGCGCGAGAATCTTCTTCATTTTACATTTCCTCCTTGATATTATAAATTCGCTGGCTGATCCCGCAGACCGGAAAGCGCTTTCCATAGGACGAACGGAACGGGAGAATACCCGGGTATGTTCCCGTGTCCTCCAATTGGAATCGTTTCCAGAAAGCCGGAAAAAAACGGGGGGAGTGCTTAGAGGATTATTTTCTTCACACTTCCCTTTAAAAAAAGAATACTCGATTTTTCGTAACAAGTCAACTGCGCAGTGTGCATAAAAAGTTGCATCAGAAATTGTTGAAACTGCCAATGTCCTGGGGAAATGCCGCCGGCAACGCCCTCCCATGCGCTTCCCGGCTTGATTTCTTTCCGGTTTTCTCTTGGGCAACACCGCACAATTGCGTCTGCGAGTCTCAGCCGTCTTTTTGCTCCACTTCCGCAGTTCCGAAAATGGGAAATACATACAGTATTCCTCCATTTTCGGAACTTTGAATTGGAACAAAAATCCTGCCTGAGACTTCTTGCCGAATTGTGCGGTGCTGCCCTAGTACAAATCCAATGCCACAAACTCGTGAACACATCTTGCTTTCACGCCAAGTTGGTGTTAAATACCTTATCGTCTTCCTTAACAAGGCTGACCTTGTTGATGATGAAGAATTGATGGAACTCGTTGAAATGGAAGTTCGTGACCTCTTGAGCGAATACGACTTCCCAGGTGACGATATTCCTGTAATCGCTGGTTCAGCACTTGGTGCTTTGAACGGTGAACCACAATGGGTTGCTAAAGTTGAAGAATTGATGGACATCGTTGATGAATACATCCCAACTCCAGAACGCGACACTGACAAACCACTCCTTCTTCCAGTCGAAGACGTATTCTCAATCACTGGT
>ERZ506978.620-NODE-620-length-15671-cov-5.506340_pt1 | contig 15671 bp, 8 predicted proteins | sample MGYA00512888_ERZ506978 | MGnify/ENA metagenome assembly ERZ506978
ATAATCCTTTGGATCTGGCAATTCGAAACGAACAACACGTAATACTGCAGCTAAGGAACCTCTTTGATAGAATGCATTCACTCTAAATCTGCCAAGTTGAGATAAAGAGAAGGAGAAATCATCTTCCCCGTGTTTATCAACACGGTCTACTGTAGATGCAATGCCTGTTGATAAGCGATATAACTGTTCAATGAGTGATCTTGTATCTTGTGGTGTCAATATTGTTTCACTAACCCAATGCATTTCGCCATTTGTCTTAAATGCAATTTTAGCCCCAGCAACAATATAGATATCACTCGCTCTCTCATCGATTGCTTTCTTTAAAATTTCTACTACATCCATATGCATCACCTTAATTCACAAAGCCTTGCTTTTCGTAATTTCCTTGCATCGCTGCAGTTTCCTGCCATTGTATTACTTTAAGTTTATCTTGATTTTTACAAACTGTCACTTCTAATGTTCTCGTATCTGTGATAGAAACGCTGTAATGATATGTATGATCCTGCTTTGTAATTCCATTTTCTTTGAAAAACGAATCATCTTCTAAGTGTGATATTAGCTGTTCATAGATTTCAGTTGCCTTATAGTCTGCATTATAATACGCAACATTTGCATCAATGATCTTATCTGTTTCCTGTAAGTTATGACGTGCCTGTAAATATGTCAGTGTCGCAAAAATCGTCAAGCAAAGTACCACAAAGATCATCATAAACGTAGACATGCCTATTCCTATAGATACTGTATTCTCTTTATGATTTCTCATATCCTTCTCCTGTTATTCACTAACATACTTTACTTTCACAACTTCTAATACATTTTCTTTTGTATCTTTCGCAGTTACAACATATGTATTCTCATTCTTTTCAACATCAATAACATATTGTTCATATGTATATTCCTGTTGCTTTCCGCCATGCATTCGAATTTCTTCCACAATGGAATTTACTCTCAAAGAAGCTTCATATTTCATATTTGCTTCTTCATTCATTTGAGAAGCAGAAGCAAACAACATAACAAACACAATAGAACAAATCGTAAACATCACAATGACAATCAATAATTCCAGCAAAAAATGAAAAGATTTATTTCTCATTTGACACCTACACTTTCTACTGCACCATTGATTTCAATCGTATAGATTTTATCTACATAAGAAATAGCATATGAATCTAAATCATACAGTTTCATACCTTCTCCAACACTCATATCACTTCCATCTTTCAATACGATTTCATATAACGCATGATTCTTTTCATAGATACAAGTCTGATATCCATCTTCCTGAATCTTTAATACACCATCATCTAAACAAATGGCATCACTGCTGGAAGCATGATGGATCTTTGTGGAAAGATAGGCCAAAGGAATCTGTGTATCTTCACGCACCTGTTCCACCTGAATTCCTTTCTGATATTGTCTTGCCCCAAATACAAGCATAAAGAAACTACAGATGACAAACATCAAAAACAATATCAAAGAAAATCCAATATTGATCCAAGTATTCTTTTTCATGTTTGCACCTCTCATTTACTTTTCTTGCTCACCATAATATCTGGAAACATATTACTTCCTTCACTTTGATAAAAGACATTCACTTTCTTTGTATCAATGATCAATCCATAATTCTCTTCCAGATAAGAAAGACTTGAAGGATAATATCCTTCCACGCTATAACACGTTATTGCGGCTTTTCGAATGTTTTCTTCAATTGTCTGTATCTCATTTTCACTATAAGAAGATTCACTTAATATAATTCCATACGTAATACTTCCAAATACAAGCACACAGAACAACGCAAGCATTCCTTTTGTGAATATATGTTTTTTCATAGATTCGCCATAATACCAATCAAAGGTAACATTACAGATAACAATATCATTCCAACAATCAATGATAATAAAGCAATCAATGATGGTTCAATCATATCCAGCATCTGATTGATTCTATAGTCAATATCTTCTTCATATGCTTTTGCAACCTGATTCATTGTTTCTTCAAAGTGACCACTTTTTAAACCAATGACCAATAAGCGATTGTAAATTTCTTTAAAAATATGACTCTGTAAAATACACTCCTGCAAACTGTCATTATTCTTTAAACGTACAACAATATTTTCAATCTTTTTTTTCAAAACATCATCTTCACACATCGTCATACACATCTCAAATGCATCTTCCTGGTGAATACCACTATTCAAAAGCAATGACAATGCATATGCAAATTGAACAACACTTAATTCATACGCCAGTTTCTTTGTGAAAAAGAATTTTTGTAAAACACTTGTCAAAGATTTTCCTGACACTTTTAAATGCACCCATGTATATGCACACACAACAAATACAACCATTAATATCACCAAAGAAAGAATCGCAAAGTTCTTTCCGATAGAAAAGATTGTCATAGAAACGCCACTCAAAGCAATTCCCATATTACCTAATACACTTTGAAACATTGGCAGAATCTTCACCAGCATCACAATAATGACCACAAGCATCATCGTAATCAAGATACCAGGATATGTTAATGCATTCTTGATCTTTGTTTTTGTTTCTTCTGTACGATGATAATACAAGGCAGTTTCCTTAAAGATACGATCTAGATATCCGCTGAATTCTCCAACTTCAATCATATGAATCAAGTATTCATCATACAGATTCGTTTCTTTCATTGCTTTGCTTAAAGGTATGCCATTTTCAACTTTCTGTTGAATCTCTTGTAAAACTTTTTTATATTCTTGATCTTCTACCTGAGAAACAATCGCATCAATTCCATCTTCAACGGTAATACCGCCATCCAGAACCATTGCCATTTGTTCACAAAATTCTGCTTTTTCTAATTCACTGATTTTCTTCATAAAAGCTTCTCCCTTAGTATGTGTATTTCATATCATACGGACCTTTATATTCTTCATTCATTGCCGCATATGTCGGATCCATTGTTGTCCATTCACATCGTTTGAAGTATACATGTGGTTTGATCCATCCCATATTATCAATGTACACTTCAATCCATGCATGATACCCTTCATCAACCATTCCCGTAACAACTTTTGTAGGGATATGCTGTACGCGCAGCATTGCTGCCATCAACGATGCATAATCAAAGCAAATCCCTTTTTTATTTGTATACACATCATCTAATACAGGTAATACATACTTTCCCTGTATTTCTTCCACTTTATCCCAGTCATATACAACTGTATCAATACACCACGTAAAGATATCTCGTACACGATCTAGATCTGTCGTATCGTCTTTAACAAGCTCAAATGATTTCTTTAAACACAAAGTATCAGCATTGTAATCAACGACCTGATTTGGATATAAAAAAGGAAGAAATTCATTATCCAGTGTAACGTCAAAATTCACTTCAAATAGCAGTGCATAATTATCTCCACCAACATTTTCCAATACTCTTACTTTGTAGGAACCATCTGACATATTGACCGGAAATACTTCATATGCATTATCCAGATTTAAATCATATGTATACGTTACACTATCTTTAACAACCTGTATCTTGATCCGTTCATGATCACTCGTTAATGTTTCTGCCATAAAATACCCTTGCGATACATTAGAATAATCAATCTGCACTTTATCATTTGCTTTTACCTGTACACCATCTGCACTTGGCCATAGTATTTCATCAAATGTATAGCTTTTACTTTCAGGATTATCATCCTTCTCTTCTTTACAAGAAGTTAAACAAACACTTACACAACAAATGATCAGTAATTTTATGGTTTTCAACAACACATTCATAATGCTTATATTTTACTCTAAACAAAGGCATTTAAAAAGAACTCAGAGTTGAGTTCTGAGTTCCTTTTTGTGCATACCTTTGACTTATGCGTTCTGTGAAGACTGTTCATCTTCGTCTTCATCTTCTTCGTGCCACTTTCTAGCAAAGTATGTAGATACGATACTGATGAGTCCGAATAGAACCATCAATACTGTCCACTTATCTACAAGCACCATGTCGTGAGCAAGATTTTCAGTGAGGATGAATACTACTACTGCTAAGATTGCATCGATTGTAGCGATGACTTTCCATCTTCTATGACGAGTTGATTCATTTTCATCATCTTCGTTTTCATTAGCGACTACCTGGTCATCCTTATCCTCATCATCTTCATCCTTAGCATGTTTTGCAAGTAATGCTACAACTGCAAGGACAACACTTAACATTGCGGCAATCAAGTTAATTAATGCCCAATGGCCCTTTGGAGCTGCCTGAGGAGTTGCTTCTTCTTTGATCTTTTCTGGCTTAGCTGTTGGAGCTGGTGTAGTTTCTGCCTTTTCAGGTTCAACTGTAGCTTCAGGAGCTGGTGTAGTAGTTGTTGGGTTTGTTACAACTCTAGCTGGAACGTTGTTTGTTCTTGCTGGAGTGTTGTTAGATGGAGTTGTTGGTGTAGCTGGTGTTGGAACAACTGGCTGTTCAGATACTGTTAATGTACCTTCTACAACTGTTACGTTATAGTTATCAGCATTTGTACCTTCATTCATTGCATATGTGAATGCGTTGTTAGTAGAACCTACATCTGTAATAGATCCTGTAACGTTGAATGTTGCACCTTCACCTTCGATGAATCCATCTCCAGTGATTTCTACATTACCATTTGTTAATGCATTTCCATCATATTGTTTAGAGTCTGTAGCACTTGTAAATGTTACGTCTCTCTTTAGAATATTGAACTTAATTTCGAATGAACCTTCATAATCACCCTTACCTACTACAGTCGCTGTGATTTCTCCGGCATTCTTAATGTCTTCTGGATATACGATTTCGTAATCTTTACCTTCTTCTAATGTTACACCTGTCTTTTCATCCTTAACGATTGGCTTTTCAGCATGATCTTTACCGTCATACTTCACATCAGCAGGATTTTCAACTGTGATTCCAGTCTTCTTATCATCTGGTGTATGTGGTCCATCTGGAATGATTGACTTAGGAGTAATTGTTAGAGTACCTTCATTCAATTCGATATTGTAGTTATCGTATTTGAATGCTTCGTGTGTTACGTAAGTAATCTTATTAGCAACTGGACTTTCTTCAACACTTGTAACTGTACCAATTGCCTTAACATCACTGACTTCACCATCGACGAATCCATCACCCTCAATTGTAACAACAGGTCTTGTTAATGGCATTCCGTCAAATTCTTTTTCATCAGTTTCACTTGTTAATTTCACTGATCTCTTTGTAATTTCATACTCTCTTGTAACGGAACCTGTATAGTTGCCTGTACCAGAAATCGTTACATGAATTGTACCTGTTACATTTGTGAAATCATCCTTAGCTTCACCACTATCATTTGTGTATGTAACTGTATAGTCTTTACCAACTGTTAATGGCTGATTTTCTTTATCTAATACTTCTGGGATCCACTGATGATCTTTACCGTCATATAACTGACTTTCAGGAGCATCAACCTTAACACCAACGTAAGATGGGTTTGGATTGTCAGGATCTTTGCCTGGATCAATTGACTGTTCTGTAACCTTCAATGTTCCGATTATTTCATCTTTGAATTGATAATTTTCTTTTCTAGCACCTTTCCATACTAATTCGTATGTATTCTTAGATTCACCGACATCTGTCTGACTGCCTGTTGTATGAACTTCAACAACATCACCTTCAACGATTCCATCAATGCTTCCACCAGCTGTTAATGGTGTTCCATCATATACCTTTTCAGCACTTTCTGTTGTGACTGTATATGGTCTTGGTGTAATCCTGTATGTCTTTGTGAATTCACCTGTGTAGTTTCCAATACCTTTCACAGTGATTGTAACTGTTCCAACATTTGTTGTATCGCCACTGTATGTCAATGTGAAATCTGTATTTTCAACTAGATCTGCATTAGTCTTAGCATCTCTCACTGTAATTGGATTTACATGTGGGTTACCATCATATTCAGAATCACTTGGATCAGTTGCTTCAATACCAGTCTTCTTGTCTTCTGGTGTATCTGGTCCATCTGGAACGATTGACTTAGGATTAATTGTTAAGTATCCATCGTTTACTATGAATGTTACTGTGCTGTAGTTGGCATTGTTATTTGAGAAATCTTCAGCCTGTAATCCCATTGGATATGTACCTGCAGCTGTTTTCTTCACTTCAGCGTTTCCGTTGAATGTGAAATCGTCAGTTGTGTATGTACTGCCTTGTGTAATGGATACGTCATATCCATCAACACTCTTTTCATTGCCATCGTATTCAAATGTATCTTTATGACCTGTAATTGTTACGACAACTTCACCATCTTCTGCAGTGACTTTTAATTCACCAAACTTAACTTCAATACTGTAGTTAGAAGCCTTTGTATTTGATTTCAATTCAAACGTAAATGTATTCTTACTTGAACCCTTTTCAGTCTGACTACCTGTAACTTTGTATGTAGCGCCTTCTTCTTTTGCGAATCCATCACCACTAACAGTTACTTCATCCTTTGTTAATGGTAGCTTGTCATAAACTTTAGAAGCTGATCCACTTGTTAATGTAACGCTACGTTGCGTAATTTGATAAGTCACATTAAATCTACCTGTGTAGTTATTTGCACCAATGATTGTTACTGTTACTTCGCCAGCATCAGTTACATTATCACTGTAAACCAATGTGTAATCTTTATTTTCTACTAATGTAACGTCTGTCTTAGTATCTGTAACGGTTGGCTTGTTCTTATGTTCTTCACCATCATACTTAGAGTCTGCAGGATTTGTTACCGTGATTCCTGTCTTCTTTTCATCTGGTGTATCTGGTCCATCTGGAACAATTGACTTAGGGGCAATTGTTAATGATCCATCTGTTACTACAAACTTCACATCAGTGAAGTTAGCACTTGCATTACTGAATTGCGCACTTGTTAAATTCATTGGATATATAGCAACATCCGTACCTTCTGCCTTTGCAACACCTGTAAATTTAATACTTGATGCGTTATATAGTGGATTAGAAAGTTCTTTCACTTCATAACCTTCAACGCTATGAAGCTTTCCATCATATGTAACTGTATCTTTCTTACCAGAAATCTTAACAGTTACTTTATCTGTAACTGGAGTTACCTTTAATGTTCCTTCATGTGTTTCAATTTCGTAGTTAGATGCAAGTGTACCTTCATTCAATGTATATGTGAATGTATTGTTTTTCGTACCTACGTCAGTAATTGTTCCTGTGACGTTGTATGTTGCACCTTCCTTTTCAGCAAATCCTAATTTACTTGTTACTGTAACTTTAGAATTTGTTAATGGATTACCATCATATACCTTTTCATCACTTGCACTTGTTAATGTAACTTTGCGCTTTGTGATCTGGTAACTCAATTCGAATGAGCCAGTATAATTGCCTTTACCTGTAACTGTAACTTTGACTGTACCTACATTTACGAGATCACCTGTATGTGTCAATGTGTAATCTGTATTTTCAATTAATGTAGCGCTTGTCTTCTTATCTTCTACAAACGGTGTATTTCTATGTACTTTACCATCATATATAGAATCTAATGGTTTTCTGACTGCAATACCATTTGTATCACTAGGATTAATTGGCTTAGCAGTAACTGTTAATGTACCAATAGAATCTTTACCATGGGTATAGTTACTTGCTTTCGCTGTTCCTGTCCAATTCAATTCATAAGTGTTATTTGAAGTACCAACATTTGTTTGGCTACCAGTCATTGTTAAGTTGACTGTTTCACCATCTACCAAGTTATTAACTGTTCCACCAGCTGTTAATGGGTTTCCGTCATATACCTTTTCAGCACCATCTGTAGTAACTGTATATTCTCTTGGTGTAATCTCGTATGTCTTTGTGAATTCACCTGTGTAGTTTCCAATACCTTTGATTGTAACTGTTACTGTACCTACATTTACTACATCATCACTGTATGACAATGTGTAATCTTTATTTTCTTCTAATGTAGCTTTGGTCTTAGTATCTGTAACTGTTGGCTTGTTCTCGTGCTTTTCACCATTGTATTTAGAATCAGCAAGTTTTGTTACTTCAATACCTGTTTTCTTATCTTCTGGTGTATTTGGTCCATCTGGAACGATTGACTTAGGAGTAATTGTTAAGTATCCATCATTTACTACGAATGTTACTTTTGTGAAGTTAGTATTTGTATTGCTGAATTGAGTACTAGATAAATTCATTTGATATGTACCCGCAGCTGTACCCTTCGCTTCAGCGTTTCCTTTGAATGTGAAATCTGAAGTAGTGTATTTGCTACCTTCTGTAATGGATACGTCATATCCTGTAACAGTCTTTTCATTGCCATCGTAGTCAACTGTTTTTGCATGACCAGTAATTGTTACGACAACTTCACCATCTTGAAAAGTTACTATTAAGTCACCTTCAACTTTTTTAATATTGTAGTTAGAAGCAATTGTGTTTGATTTCAATTCGTACGTAAATGTATTCTTGCTTGAACCAACCTCTGTCTGACTGCCTGTTACATTGTATGTAGCACCTTCTTGTTTTACGAATCCATCACCACTAACGGTTACTTCGTTCTTTGCTAATGGTGTCTTGTCATAAACTTTAGAAGCTGTTCCACTTGTTAATGTAACGTTACGTTTTGTAATTTGATAAGAAGTATTAGCTGTACCTTCGTAGTTTCCAATACCTGTAATTGTAACTTCAACTTTTCCAGCATTTGTTACATCTTTACTGTAACTCAATGTATAGTCTTTTCCTTCTGTTAATGTTTTGCCTGTCTTTGTATCTGTAACTGTTGGAGCATTCTTATGTTCTGTACCATCATACTTGGAATCTTTAGGTTTTGTTACTTCAATACCTGTCTTCTTTTCTTCTGGTGTTTCTGGTCCATCTGGAACAATTGTCTTAGGAGTAATTGTTAGAGAACCATAATATGTTGTGATGTTGTAGTTAGATTCAAGTGTTCCTTCATTCAATGTGTAATTGAATGTGTTGTCTACGCCTTCTGCAGGTGTTACCTCTGTAACTGTTGCAAACTCACCATAAGTTGCACCTTGTCCATCTACAAATCCATCTGCTGTTACTGATTCAACTGTTAATGGCTGACCATCATATGTCTTAGAACCATCGGCACTTGTTAATGTGACTGCCTTCTTGTTGATTGCATATGATGTTGTTCTTGTTCCTGCGTAGTTTCCAATACCTGTGATTGTTACTTCTACATTAGCATTTGCATCTGTTGTATTTTCTGGATATGTGAGTGTATAGTCTGTACCTTCTACTAATACATTCTTTCCATCCTTTACAACTGGCTTCTGCTGCTGTGAAGTTCCGTTATAAGTTGTATCAGCTGGCTTTTCAACTGTGAATCTTGTTGTCTCAGGTTTTTCTGGATCTGTTGGTGTAATATCTGCTGCTGTGATTGATAACTTACCTTCGTCCTTATGGATGTCATAGTTATTCGCATTGTAGCTGGATCCTTCAGTTGGAACGATTGCAATTGTGTTATCTACTGGAGTTGCAGTTACATTTATTACACTGCCTGTTGCAATTGCTTCAGCTTCACCCTTAACGAATCCGTCACCTGTTACTGTTACGTTAGGTCTTGTTAATGCTGTACCGTCATATGTCTTAGAAGCAGTATCACTCTTGAGGTTAACAGTACGCTTATTAATGTTGTAAGATACTTCTCTTGTACCGGAATAGTTACCAATACCACTGAGTGTGTAAGTGATTGTTCCAGCATTTGTAAAGTCTTTTGTATTACATGTAATTGTGTAATCTGTATCCTTAACTAGAGCTTTACCTGTTGTTGTATCTTTGATTGTTGGTGTTTGTTTCTGTTCAGCACCGTTATACAGTACATCTGTTAATCCTGTTACTTCAAATCTTGTATTTTCAGTTGGATTATCTGGATCTGTTGGATCTGGAAGTTCTGGATCAATTGATGCTGGTGTGATTGTTAATAAACCATCTTCTACAATTGAAATTGTAACCTTGCTGAAATTAGCGTCTTTCCATTCAAAATCAGAAGCTTCCAAGTTCATTTTGTAATCACCAACATCTGTTCCAGAAGCCTTTGCAGTTTTATTTGGTTTTAATACTACACTAGTTTTAGATAATGAATCAGGTGTACCATTAGGTTTTTCAAATTCAACATCAAATCCGGATACTGAATATGTTGTTCCATCATATACATATGTTGCCTTTGTACCAGATACTTTTGCAATGATTGCTTCATCATAAGAATTTACTGTCAGAGTACCTTCTGACTTTGCAATTGTGTAGTTTGCTTCACTTGTACCTTTTTTCAATGTATATGAGAATGCATTTGCACTTGAGCCTACAACTGTCTGGCTGCCTGTGAATTTGTATGTTGCTCCTTCACCGTCTGCCCAGCCTGTTTCTGTTTCCAGTGCTGTGTCGCCATTTACTAATGCTGTGCCGTCATACTGCTTATTCAGATCTGCACTCTTCAGTGTGACTGTTGCCTTTTCGATTGATAACTTACCTTCATTTCTTGTGATTGTATAGTTATCCTCATTGTAGCCTGTAGCTGAATCGATTGTAATTGTGTTTGTTACTTCACCTTCAGTTACATTTGTAACTGATCCAGTTGCTCTTGCTGTTGCTTCACCTTCAACGAATCCATCTCCATCTACTGTTACTTCTGGCTTTGTCAACGGTGTGCCGTCATATGTTTTGGAATCTGTAGCACTTGTAAGTGTTACTGTTCTTGGATTGATTGTCAAAGTTGCTTCTGTGGTTAATACAACACCATTCACTGTTGCTTGTGCTTCAATAGTATATGTTCCAGCATCTGTAAAGCTAGGCATATCACCCCATTCATTTGCTTCTCTATTATCTTGTTTTAGTCGATATTGAATATTTGAAGCTTGTACTAATGAACTAGCACTATCTGTCCAACCTTGTAAATTATCATTTGCAAATACTACTATAAACGCATCTAAGCTATGTGGTTTTCCATCATAAGTAACTTCATTAGATTTACCGCTTAGTTTTTCCCATAATGCATCTAAAGTATAACTATTTGTTTTTGAAGATGTTGTATAAGGATAAGTTAATTTGCTACCTGCAGTTCTCATTGCTGCTGGTTGATCATCACGTTTTTTATCATACCATCCAACAAATGCTGCATTATCACTTGATACAGGCACCTTATCTGTTACAACAAATGTATCGCCCTTATCAAATCCATATGTATATGCCCATTTACCCTTAGCTTCATCGAAAATAGATGTATTTTCAGGATTACCATTGCCCCAACTTCCATTAGGACCTAAATTATAGACAACTTTTCCTTCTTTTTTAGTGTAAGTGAATGTTATTTCTTCTGTTGTCACACCTTTTGTTCCACTTTGAGTTGTTGTTGATGGTTTTTTATATCCCTGAATTTCAGGTGCTTCTTCTGTCCATGCTGCACCATAAGCGTAAGATTTTGTAACAGCATCTTTTATTTCGTGAGATGTATTATTTGAATCAATCCATACATAATGAATAATTAAGTTTGATGTAACTGGTTCAAATACAGCTTTATAAGTTGTTGGTGTTTTATCAGCAGGAGTAAATTCAACTTCCGTTGAAACTTGTTCACCAGCTGCGTTTATCCATTCAACAAATTTGTAACCCTTATTAGCAATTGCTGTAGAACCAACTAGACGTGATGTTACTGTTTCACCAACACGTTCATAAGTTCTAGATACAGAACCCATTGAAGAATCATTTACTGTATAGTTGATGATTTCACTTGCTTCTACAAATCTTGCTGTAAATACGATATCCTTACTTGAAGCTTCAAGAGAATCTCCACCTCTATAAGTTCTTCCGTTATATTCCCATCCAACAAAGATAGATCCTTCTTTTTCGGGAACTTGTGCTGCAACAGTAACTGGATTAATTGTCTTCACTGTTGTTGCTTCAGGAATTGTACCTTCTTTTGCACCTGCTGCTTCATAACGAACATTAATTATTTTTGCCGCAACATATGCTTTAATAACATAATGGTTATCAACTTGACTGCTAAATGAAACTGTTAAATTGGAAGGAATTGATCCTTTCACATAAGTTTTTTTCTTCGAATCATTTCTATATACTTCAACCTTTGTAACTTCGTACTTTGAATTTTCGCTGTTGAAATTAATTTTTCCAAAATCACCTGATGAATTATTATCATAACGCAATTTGCCGGAGTTATATATTTCTGTAGGATTTCCAGCTGTTGTCAAATGTTCTGTATCAAGCAATAAAATCTGGATTGTTTGCTTTTGATGACCAGTTGAATCATCTTTACCATAAGGCCAGTCACCAATTCCTACAGTTATATCGCTTTCATTATGAGCATTATCATATGCAGAGTTATACTGCATTGCTGAGAAATCGTAGATCGAATAACCACTGCCAACATTATTCCATGTTGATCCATTTGTTGTATATTGCAATCCTTTATTTGTATATCTAAATGACTGTACTGTTGAATAATTCTGAATTGAAGACCAACTAGGAGTGCCGCTCATAGTTTTTATAACTCTAATATCTCCACTTGAAACAAAAACAGTGCCCTCTTTATTGCTAGTATTTTGCTTAATATCACTTACATTTACTACTGTGCCATCTTTTGCTACATAGAATTTGTATGATACTTTCTGATTCTGGTTTGTTACCCAAACATTTACTGTAGCTTCATAAGGAGTGCTGTCATAGACTGTAATCTTCTGTGTACCAAACACACCCGAAACTTCATTTTTTGCCTGGATTGTTGCAGTACCTTGCTTGATTGCTGTAACTACACCATTCTGATCAACTGTCGCAACTTCCGGATTACTTGAAGACCAGATAATATCTTTATTTGCTGCGTTTTCTGGTTCAATTGTTGTTCCTAAAGGTACAGTACCATCCTTTTCAAGATATTTCTGTGTATAGCCTGTAATTGTAATTTTATTAACCTTAACATCTTCAACTGCGATTGTTGTAGAAGATGTTACAGTTTCATCGCTTTTAAGCGTTGCTGTGATTGTGACTGTACCAACTTTCTTTGTTGTAACTACACCATTTGTATCTACTTCTGCAACAGCTGAATCGCTTGTAGCCCAAGTTACGTCTTTGTTTGGATAGTCATCTGGTTTGATTGTAACAGATACTTTTGCTTTATCTCCAACAGTAACGGTATTTCTATCTGCTACTACAAAGAATTCTTCCAGTCTAGTTTCATCGCTTGTCGACAGAGGGTCTGCATCATCTGATGTTTCTTCTGTCTTTCCTGTTAAAGTATCAACAGCTTTTTCTAATGCACCTAGTAATCCACTTGATTTCTTAGATGTCTTCTTAGCTGTTGTATCTTTCTTTGTTGTAACAGGGTTCTTGCTATAAACAAGCTTAACCTTATTCATATCACTAGTCACTTTCAAACCATCAAGTTTGATTGTATCTGCTGTGAATGTTCTATTATCTGCATCATCATTAACGATTGCTTCTTTAAATGTATAACCGTCAATGTCTTTGTAGACTTCCTTGTCATCAGCTGTTACTACGAAGTCAGCATCAAATTCCTTGTCTGATACTTTATCAGCAATTTCTTTGTCTTCTTCATCAACATAGCTGATTTCAACAGTTGCCTTCTGTACTTCAGCAGGTTCTTCTTTAGCTTCTTCCTGAGATTCTTCAGGTGCTACTGTTGTTTCTTCCTGCTGTGGTTCAGCAGCTACTGTTGCTTCTTCAAGTGCATTATTTACGTCTTCCACCTGTGCTTCTTCGCTTGCTTCAGGAGCTACTTCTTCCTGCTGAGGTTCTTCAACAGGTGCTGCCTCTTCTGCCGGCTGTTCAGCAGGAGCTTCTTCAACAGTTGCTTCTTCAACTGCTGGCTCTTCTAGCGCAGTTTCCTGTTCAACTTCATTTGCAGGATCTTCGCTAACAGTTTCTACTGTAGTAGGTTCAGAATAGTTGACTTCTTCACCATCTTCAGCTTGAACTGTAGAGAAGTTAATGCATGTGATTACCATTAGGAATGATAATACGATTTTCGTTAACTTGTTCATAGTCCCCATATTACTGTCTCCTCCCTTATTATTATTTTTAAGAGCAATTTTCGGGCTCTTTTCATTGAACGATTCAATTCTATTGCGTGGAAGTTATGATAGAGTTATATTTCGGCTATTTTTAAAAATTTATAGAATTTTTTTAAGTAATGACTTACATTTTACATAAATATTAAATGTTAATTATATAAGGATAGAATGTTTGTTATATAATGAAAATGTTTCACAACTAGATAGGAATCACAATATGAAAAAAAGATTATTTGCTTGCTTAGCTGCTTTCTCTCTTGCTGGATGTACTACTTCCGCCAAGATCAAACTAGACCCAAATAACCCAGTCAATATCACTGTATGGCATTACTATACAGGTGTATCTCAATCTGCTTTTGATGAATTATGTAAAGAATTCAATGATACCGTAGGAAAAGAAGAAGGTATCAATGTACAGGGTTCTGCTAAAGGATCAATTTCTGATTTAGAAGATGCAGTCATCGCTTCCAGCAATAAAGAAGTTGGTGCTGATGATCTTCCAAATATCTTTTCTACCTATGCAGATGTTGCCTACGCCATTAAAGATCAGACTGACTTTGTTGATTTAAAGCAATATTTCACAGAAGATGAATTGCATACATATGTAGATTCCTTTGTTAATGAAGGATATATCACAGACAATGAACATCTATTAGCATTTTAGAAGAGCACGCCGTCCTCATAGGACGGTGGTGAATTCAGCGTTACTGTTAACTGATGTACTCTTCTATTCTTTTGATTTCTGTGACATTATAAAACAATATATTTCCGCATAAATAAGCCATATTCTGCACTTTATATATGATATAATATATGAGTAAAAAGGACTTATTCATGTATAGAACTGACAGGATTTATGTAACCGGAAATCATGAGCTGTATGCATATCTGGATGGCTTTGCTCACAAGGCAAAGTGTCTTCGTAATGCTGCATTGTTCCGCATTCGCAATGCCTTTACAGCACACAACAAGACTGCTTTGACAGCTAACGAGAAAGAAGTTCAAGACGAGCTTGCACTTCTTAAAGGTCAGAAGTCTTACTATGTGCTTGGAAAAGGTGTTGTAGAACACGTTTTTCGTATTACAAATAATCCTGATTTCTTTTCCGGGCTTCCTATGCAGACTGCACAGCATGTCATCAGACAGGTCTGTACAGATTTCAAAGGCTGGCTTGCCTCTTTAAAGAAATACAGGAAAGATCCTTCTGGTTATACAGGGAAACCCAAGATGCCTGGATACTGCAGGAACGATACAGCTTCTTATCTTTTTACCAATCAGGATGCTGTTATCTATGATGGGAAACTGAAGCTTCCTCGTACAAAGATTCGCATTCCTGTACGCAGAAGACATGGCAGGCTGATGGAAATAAAAGTGAAACCTGTTTCTGGCGGATACGAACTTTTACTTGTCTATCAGGTAAAGGCTGCTTCTGTACAAAGTGGTAAACACGCAGCTGCAGTTGACTTTGGTGTAGACAACACAATGGCTGTTGTTTCAGATACGGGTAAAAGTATTCTTTTTAAAGGCAGATTCATCAAGTCAGTCAATCAGTATTTCATGAAGAAAAAAGCTGAACGCATCAGCCTGATGAGCAAAGGAAAAGAAACAACAGAACGTGTGTGGTCAAAGTATCTTGACAGACTTTCTGCA
>ERZ506978.633-NODE-633-length-15358-cov-4.683984_pt1 | contig 15358 bp, 14 predicted proteins | sample MGYA00512888_ERZ506978 | MGnify/ENA metagenome assembly ERZ506978
GAAATCTGTGTAATACACACTTTCATTAGCTGCACCAAAGACAGAAATCAACTGTTGTGGGAATGCTTCTACAAGAACAAATGCAATGATTCCTACAACTGCTTCTGTTATTAAAAGCTTTGTTAATAATTCTTTGACACGATGTGTTAGCTGTGCACCTATGTTAAAACCAACAATAGGAATACAGCCAGCGGAAATACCAACGACGATAGAAATAACGATCTGGAAAAATTTCATAACAATGCCAACAACAGCCATTGGAATTTGTGCATACTCTTCAATGGAGAAGATAGGATCTAATGCACCATATTTACGAATCATATTGTTGATTGTGGCCATTGCTAATACAAGGGAAATCTGTGAAAGAAAACTTGTAGCACCTAATGTTAATGTACGTGTGCAGATAGATTTTGATAAATGGAAATCTGTTCTTTCAGGACGAATGATTCTCATATTGCAAAGATACCAGATACTTAAAACAGCAGTTACAATTTGTCCAGCCACAGTAGCAACTGCAGCACCCATCATGCCCCAATGAAAACAGAAAATGAACACTGGATCTAGAATGATATTTAAGAGTGCACCTGTTAACGTTGCAATCATCGCAAATTTAGGATTGCCATCTGCACGGATTATTGGATTCATTGCCTGACCAAACATATAGAATGGAATTCCTAATGTAATATAAAAGAAGTATTGTTGAGAATGATAAAATGTCTGTTCATTGATTGTTCCGCCGAACATTGCCAGAATTTGATTGGCAAAAATGAGATAAAGTGCTGTTAAGAATAAACTGCTGATAATACACATGACAATGGCATTTCCAACACTTCTTTTTGCTTTCTGTAATGTATTTTGACCAAGACTGATACTGACGAATGCACAACATCCATCTCCAATCATAACTCCAATTGCCAATGCGACAACGGTAAGCGGGAAAACTACCGTATTTGCAGCATTTCCATAAGAACCTAGATATGTAGCATTTGCGATAAAGATTTGATCGACTATGTTATATAGTGCTCCAACTAGTAATGAAATAACACAAGGAATTGCATATTTCTGCATTAGTTTTCCAATGTGTTCTGTACCGAGTAACTGATTTGATTGATCCATAATTCACCTTTCCTTCCAAAATAAAACAACGAGCAGGACTCATGCAACCGGTTTTACGCATGAGTGCTACTCGTTGTGTTTCTTATTATATTCACTTCAAAAAAATATTTCAAAAGGAAATTTATGTGAAAATGAACAAATAGAATTTAACTTGCAAAAAGAAAAAGAATTATTTAAAATGCAAAGCATAACAAATAAAAAAGCCGGCTAACAAGCGTGAAATTGAGAGGATTGCTACTCCTCATCAGATTTCATGCTTTTTTTATTTGTGCATGGGAGGTTTTATGAAACAAAAAAATAAACTTGCAGATATGCCAATTCGTCCATTGTTATATACAATGGCAATACCATTAATGTTATCTTTACTTGTAGGAGCACTGTATAACATTGTTGATAGTATCTTTGTGGCAAAACTATCAGAAAAAGCTTTAACTGCCGCTTCATTAGTTTATTCGATTCAGTTTTTGATGATTGCAATCAGTGTTGGAACTGCAGTTGGATTAAATGCATTGCTTTCTCAAAAAACAGGTCAAAAAAAATATGAAGAAGCATGCAGGGTAGCTACAACAGGATTGTTTTTGACGATTACTACTGCTCTTGTATTTTCTTTGATTGGTATATTTTTTTCAAAACAGATTTCAATGTGGTTAAGTAAGGATATAGAATTGCAGCAGCTATGCAATACATATTTATCAATTAATCTGGTTTTTTGTTATGGTGTCTTCTTACAGACATATGGTCAACGATTGCTGCAGGCTGTAGGTGATACTCTATTGTCTATGTGTTCATTGGTTGCTGGTGCAGTTGTGAATATTGTTCTTGATCCAATTATGATTTTTGGATTGTTTGGGTGTGAAACAATGGGAATTCGTGGTGCAGCGATTGCAACGGTCATTGGCCAATGTGTAAGTACAACGATTGCGCTTTGGTTAAATCGTGTAAAAAATCCAGTGATTCATGTTCGATTGAAAGGCTATCATTTTGTATGGCAAGATGTCATAGATATTTATCGTGTCGGCTTGCCAACAATTATTATGCAGGCAATTGGAAGTGCTATGACATTTGCTTTGAATAGCATTCTTCTTGGGGTATCTTCAACAGCAGTTGCATTCTTTGGAATTTATTATAAACTGCAGAATTTTTTGATGATGCCTGTGAATGGATTAGGACAAAGTGCAATTCCAGTTGTTGGGTATAACTATGGAAGTGGACAAATGGATCGTGTAAAAGAAGTTTGGAAAGTGTTGATTCCAACAGGTGTGATATTTGCATTGTGTGGAACAGCTGTATTTATGCTTTTTCCATCTCAATTATTAAAAATGTTTTCCGCCAGTGAAGAAATGATGATGTTTGGCATTCCTGCTTTGCGAATTATATCTGTGACGTTTGTATGTTCTGTTATTACGATGTTATGTGGATATTTTGCTTCTGGATTAGGAAATGGCGTAATCAATATGGTTGGAGGTGCCTTACGTCAATTCATCGTTTTAATTCCAGTCATTTATGTTTTGACTGTGTATGCTGGAATTGATAAAGCATGGTTTGCGTTCTGGATTTCTGAAGGAATCGGATGTTTATATAGTTTATTGGCTATCAAAAGAGAAAAAAAGAAAAAGCAGATCTGATACTTTTGTATGTTGATTGTTTAAGAGAATTGTGATTAAGTTTGGTACAAGTACATTGGCACACCAAGGAGGAAGATTAAATCTTCGTCACGTAGAAGAACTTGTAAAAGTATGGAGTGATGTTGAAAATACAGAAAGATGATTATGATACGGAATATTTGGATTATCAATTAAATGTAGGCGTTGTAGACTCTATTACACAGGCACTCCAGCATATCATAAGACATTCAACACATCATTCTGAAGCAATCATTACAAATAGTCAGGAACATGCAGATTTGTTTACAAGATGGGAATCAATACACAGAAGCTGCATGCAAGAGATCCAATGGGATTAGAAGAGTTGTGTACATATAAATATGTGATCCATGGAAATGGACAAGTTAGAATTTAGACAAAATAATCGTTGACTATTTATGAACATTTTGATATCATTTTTATTGCTTGATTGAGATATCAAGTTGAATGATATGGAGGTTTAGCTCAGTTGGGAGAGCATCTGCCTTACAAGCAGAGGGTCAGCGGTTCGAGCCCGTTAACCTCCACGAAATAAGATCAACTAGAAATAGTTGATTTTTTTTGTTTGATAGAAAAAAGAATGAAGTTTGATTACTTCACTCTTTTGCTTAAGAATAACAAAATGATAAGACTGATTCCACTGATAATAAAACTAATGTTTCGAATCGGCGTATTTTCATAGGTTAGAATATATGTTTTGTTTTTCTTTGCTTTGAATGTAACCATGGATTCATAGTTTGCATAACAATCCACTTTTGTTTTTTGCTTTCCATGGACTTCATATATTGTATAGCCTTTGTACCATGTTTTTGGAAGTACAAGAGTTGTATCTTTTTCTAATGTTGAAGTATTGAATGTGAGAGTGTCATAGTCTGTTGCATAGAGAAGTTTTAAATCATTTCCAGATGAATCTTTGATATTTGTTGTACGAAGTCGGAAATCTGGAGAATTGAGTGGCAGATAATCTCCGCCAGCAAGCTCTACACGTACATAGTATGCACTGTAACAAGGATCACATAACTTTCCATCGAGGATGTCTTGCCATGTTGTTTCAGATGTTATTCCAAATGTACGTGAGTAACATGGAATAATATGATAGATACATTCGATGGATAAGATTGTGATGATGATATATGATACGTAGTTTTTATTCCATAGGGAATAGATGCCAATCGATGCTGGTATTGATAATAGAAGCACAGTTAATGCATTGAAGCGCCATGGAAACTGCATGATCTGTAATGGCAGAATGTCCCATGGAAGGAAAGTGGATGGTAATAATAGACAAATATAGCCAAGAATCAACATTGTTGATACAAATGGATTCTTTTTCTTTGTGAATATATATGTCAGTGGAATAAATGTTAAAAACCATCCGACATTGACAGTCATTGTTTTTGCGTGTTCTAACGTATTTCCACTATAGCCGAAGATTGTCTCGTTTACAAAATATTGCCATGGATCCATTGCATTTGCGGCAAGGTTAGAATTGCTTCCATAATAGTCCACAATGAATTGTTGAGAACGTAGCTGTTCAATCATTGGAATTGTAAAGAAGAATGATAATAGAAATGCAAAGCATACTGCTAGAAAGATATGGCTGTATTTCTGCTTATTTAAATAAGGAATGGAAATGATACATAGAATTGCACATAGAATGCTTGCCATTAGAAATGTCAGGTTATGTGATATCGCTAAGAAAGTTAATGAAATGGTCAATGTGATCCACGAACCATTTTCATAAATAATCTGATAGATGCCTAATAACATATAGGGAAGAAAAGCAAAGGCAAAGATTTCTCCCAGTGCACCTCTGACATAAACATCTGTAATCCGATAATTAGAGAATAAATAGGCACACGAAGCAATATAACTGATGCATTTCTTGTTTGTGATGTGCATTGCTAATTGAATCATTGCATATGCAGAAAGAAAAGAGGCAATACCAACAGTTAATTTATAAGAAAATGCTAATGATGCACCACAAAGATGCAGCACAGCAGGAATGATAAGGAATACATCCGAATAGAAAAGAGGGGAAGCATATCCGTAGTGATGATTTTCATAGGGATAGAGAGCAGGAAAGAATTGACCATGTTGTATCGCTTTTGATAATTGTTCAATTCTAGATACATGAAAGAATGTATCGTGTTCAATGCCTAGAAAATCTTTTGTGATGTATGGCAGAAGGAAAAGGCATGTAATCAAACATGCAAATGCAATATCTTTCCATTTCTTCTTTAACCAAAGTACCATGTGTTGAACCATTCTAGTGATTTAATATATGCATTTGTTGTAGCAAAACCAGCAGTTGCCGGCAAGAACACAACAAACAATAAAATATACATAACAATATAGAAGCAAACGACACTTTTTCCCGCAATGCCGTATTCCCATAAGTATGAAAATAAATAAGCAATCGATAATATCGCAAAGATTGACGTTGGGTAGAAGTGGTATGCAAATACACAGCGTGTAATGATCATCCAAGGGGCTAAAGCTGTGATATATCCAATGACAATGACAAGTGCAGATTGTTTTTTTGTGCGAATTCCGTCAAGTAAGGTAAATACGATTGCTCCTAGTGACAGCCACGTCATCAGTGGATTAGAGAAGCAGGAAATCGTATGTTGACTGTTATTGACATCATATCCGTTGTAGTACCAGATTGGTCTAAGATCTAAAAGCCATTGCTTCCATGTACTGGAATATGGATGTGTTGCGTTTAATGAAGAATGATATTGAAACATGTATTCACATTGTTTCCATACATTCATGAAAGACCATCCATCGTTTTTCCATACACGATCAGGAATATATGAAATTGCGTAAATGATGATTGGAATAAAGATGAAGAAAATAAAACATAATCCAATTGTCATTGCAAAGCGTTTTGGAAACACTTCTGTAATATGTGCAGCGAATGTTTCTTCACTTGGTACAAGATGTGCATTCTTTAAATGTTTTTTTGCTTTTTGATAATCTGAATATTGAATGAAGAAATATGAAAATAACAGAATGGCTAATCCAACTGCAGAATAGCATGCAGTCCATTTTGTGGCGATTGCAATTCCCATTGTGATTCCACAGAGTGCTAAGTATTTCAATTGTTTGAAGAATGTTGTGTCATACCAGCTCATTTGAATATAGCGAATCATATAGTAGAACATGACCATGATCCAGAAGATGCTGAATGGTTCCAGTGTTCCAATTCTAGAAGTCGTTAAATGCATGAAATCAAATGCTAATAGAATCGATGCAATTGTTGCAATGGATGTTTTATAAAACAATCTTCTAGCAATGCCATACATGAGTGGAATCATAAATATCCCAAACAAAGCACCAGGCAGTCTCCATACAAATGGAGACATTCCAAACAGTTTAATAAATAATGCCATCGTATTTGTGCCAAACAGTGGATGAACAGTAGCGTACATGTCTTGTCCATTGGCAATTTCCCATGCGTTTCTTGGATGATAGATTTCATCAAAGTAAGACTGATCATAATATGTTGGATGTAATACAAGCTTATCTTGTTCATCAATTAATAAAGTAGCTGGATATTGGCTGTCTTTTTGCCCATCCATTTCAATGCTCAATGGAACAAAGGATGTATGTGAAGTACTTCTTAGACCAATTTCTGTTAAAGAGTTATTTTTGTTTGTACTTCTCAGCCATACATATTTATATTTCCAGTTTCCTTCAATGATCTGATACTGATAAATAGATCCTTTTTTCAATGTTGTGATAAGATCCCATGAATGATGATCATTGGATCCATAGATTTGTATGCCTTCTGTACCTAATTGATATGTATCTGGATTGGAGTTGTTATCTCCTTCACCATAGATCGTATAGATTGCATCAAAGTTTGTATCTGTTTTTAGCTCAAAGACAATATCCTGTCCTGTTTTGGATGGTTGCCATGTTGTCGTAGGAAACGTCAGGGAGCCAAGCTGGTAGAAAGAAATGATTGCGTAAATTCCTGTAATCCATATAATATTACGAATATCTTTTTTTCTGTAAGATGGATATGGTTTTGTTGAATGTACAAACGATAAGACAGGAACTTCTTTGTTTGTTTCTTTTTGTGTTTTGTTTTCTTTGATGAAGTAAAAACAAATCCAGATAACAGTGCTGAAAAGAAAACATAATAATGCAACTGGCAATAATGCTGCATCATTGAAATATTCTAAACTTAAATTTTTCATGCATTTATTCTAGCATGGATATGGTATGAATGAGGATTTGTAAAATGTTTGAAATTATTAAAATTATTTTAGCACTCATCTTGACTCAGTGCTATTTGTGACTATAATAACTATTGTTAGCAATCTTAATGAGTGAGTGCTAAGAAAAAATGGAGGTAATTGTATGTTAAAACCATTACATGATTACGTAGTATTAGAAAAAGTAAAAGAAGAAGAAAAAACACAAAGTGGAATCATTCTTACGACAAAAGAAGCAAAAGATGAACCAAGTCACGGTATTGTAATCGCTGTTGGCCCAGGTAAAACAAATGACAAAGGTGAAATTACACCAATTGATTTACAGGTTTCTCAGCATGTGATCTATAAAAAGTATTCTGGAACAGAAGTAAAAGATGCTGGCAAGGAATATCTCATTATCAAGGCTGAAGATATTCTCGCAGTTGTTGAATAAGAAAGAAGGTAATGATTTATGGCTAAGGAAATTAGATATGCAAAAGACGCTAGAGATGGAATGCTCGATGGTGTCAATAAGCTCGCTGATGCGGTAAAGGTTACATTAGGTCCAAAAGGAAGAAACGTTGTTCTTGAAAAGAGCTATGGTTCTCCAGTTATCACAAATGATGGCGTAACAATTGCTAAGGAAATTGAACTTGAAGACAAGTTTGAAAATATGGGTGCAAAGCTTGTATATGAAGCCGCAAATAATACAAATGAACTTGCTGGTGATGGTACAACAACTGCTACAATCCTGACACAGGCTATGATTACAAATGGTCTGAAGGCAGTAGATAAGGGTGCAAACCCAGTATTGATGAGAGAAGGTATTGAAAAGGCAGCACATGCGGTTGCTGAAAAGCTTCTTGAAGAAAGCCATCAGGTTACAACAAATGATGATGTAAAGAATATTGCTACAATTTCCAGCGGCAGTGAAGAAATTGGTTCTATCATTGCAGAAGCTATGGAAAAGGTTGGCAATGATGGTGTTATCAATGTTGATGAATCCAGATCTTTTGAAACTTCATTAGAAATGACAGAAGGTATGCAGTATGACAAGGGTTATGTTTCTCCTTATATGGTAACAGACCATGATAAGAATGAAGTTACACTTGAAAATCCATTGATCATGGTAACAGATCAGAAGGTCAATACAATTCAGGAAATTCTTCCTGTTCTTGAAGAAGTTGTAAAGTCTAACAAGGCTTTAATGATTATTGCGGATGACTTTGATAATGAAGTGATGTCTACTTTGATTATCAACAAGCTGCGTGGAACATTCAATGTTGTTGCGACAAAGGCTCCTGGATTTGGTGACAATGCTAAGAACCAGTTAGCTGATATCGCTGCTATGACAGGCGCAAACTTTTATGCAAAGGATCTCAACATGAACTTACAGGATATGAAGGTTGAAGATCTTGGTTCTGCTAAGAAGGTTATCGTTGGCAAGGATAAGACAACAATCATTGATGGTAATGGTGATGCTGGTGTTGTTGCTGAAAGAGTTGAAGGAATCAAGAAAGAAATCGAAAACACAAAGAGTGATTACGATAAGAAGAAGCTTCAGGAAAGACTTGGCAAGCTTACAAATGGTGTCGCTTTGATCAAGGTTGGTGCTACAACTGAAACAGAACTGAAAGACAAGAAGCTAAGAATTGAAGATGCTTTGAATGCTACTAAGGCTGCAGTCAGTGAAGGTGTTGTGACTGGTGGTGGTCTTGCGTTGATTACTGCTTTAAAGGCTGTCAAGGATACATTAAAGGATGAAACAATTGATGTACAAAGAGGTATTAATGTTGTTCTAGATGCTTTGAAGTGTCCTATCATGCAGATTGCTGAAAATGCTGGTTATGATGGAAATGAAATTCTAGAAAAGCAGTTAATGCAGGAAGAAAACATTGGCTTCAATGCTAAGAATGGTGAATGGGTAGATATGTTTGCCAAGGGTATTATTGATCCTACAAAGGTAACACGTTCTGCTTTATTGAATGCTGCAAGTATTTCTGGCTTATTCATTACAACAGAAGCTGCAGTTGCAGATATTCCTGCCAAGGAAGCTGCTGCTCCTGCAATGCCTCAATATTAAAAAACACGGGAAGTCTAAAACAGGCTTCCTTTTATGTTACAATAGTATTTGGGTATAGGAGAAGAGTGAAATGAAAATTGCGGTAACATATGAAGATGGTCAGATTTTCCAGCACTTTGGTCATACACAACAGTTTAAAGTTTATGACATTCAAGATAACAAAGTAGTTTCTACAAAAATTGTTGACACAATGGGACAGGGACATGGTGCATTGGCAATGTTTCTTATGATTGAAGGTGTGAATGTTCTAATCTGCGGCGGTATTGGTATGGGTGCACAGAATGCATTGCGTTCAATGAACATTGCATTGTTTGGTGGTGTCAGTGGGGATGCTGATGTAGCTGTTGAACAGTATTTAAATGGTTCATTAGAATATGATCCAAATGCACAGTGTTCTCATCATGATCATGCGTGTGAAGAACATGATTGTTCTTGTGATCATCAAGGATGCAGTGGAGATCATCATTTAAGCTAACAAAATAAGCTGTGCTAACTTGTTACAAGCCAACACAGCTTTTTTGATACAGAAAAAGAAACCTGCATATACAAGTTTCTTCAATCATAGAATACTTTAGATAAGAAATCTTTTGCACGATCAGACTGTGGATTAGAGAAGAATTCTTCAGCTGTATTTTCTTCAATAATTTCACCCTGATCCAAAAATACAACTCTTGTTCCTACTTTTCTAGCGAAGCCCATTTCGTGTGTGACAACGACCATTGTCATGCCTTGCTTGCCAAGATCTTTCATTACATCCAGTACTTCTTTGATCATTTCTGGATCTAATGCACTTGTCGGTTCATCAAACAACATGATATCTGGAGACATGCATAGTGCTCTAGCAATTGCGACTCTCTGCTTCTGACCGCCAGAGAGGTTGTTAGGGTAGCTGTCTCTTTTTTCTTTCAAGCCAACTTTATCAAGATATTCTAATGCAACTGTTTCTGCTTCTGCATCAGATTTATGAAGTACTTCTACTTGTGCAAGCTTGCAGTTTTCAAGAACTGTCATATTTGGAAATAAGTTAAAGTGCTGGAAAACAAATCCCATTTTATTTCTTTGTTCTCTAAACTTCTTTTCGTTATTACGATCCATGAGTTCTCCATCGAGATAGATTTTTCCAGAATCAATTGTTTCTAGACCATGGATGCATCTTAACAGTGTGCTTTTTCCTGAACCGCTAGGTCCGATCAGTGAGATGATATCTCCCTGGTTTACTTCTAATGACACGTTATGTAAAGCATGTGTCTTATTAAAATTCTTACATACATTTTCAACTTTAATCACTGACAGATAACCTCTTTTCAACTTTCATTCCAATCATAGATACAACACATGTCATCACAAGATAGAAAAATGCGGCTAACATGTAAGGTGACATGACATCGAAATATTGTGCACCGATGATCTGTGCACCTTTTAACAGTTCTACTGCACCAATACAGCTGATTAGTGAACTATCTTTAATCAGTGTAATAAATTCAGAAATGAGTGGTGGTACGATACGCTTGAATGCCTGTGGAAGAATGACAAGCTTTAATGTTTTCCAATTGGATAATCCAAGTGTTTCGCAGGCTTCCCACTGACCTTTGTCCACAGCGTTGACACCTGAACGAATCAATTCTGTCTGGTAGGCACCTGAGTTAATACTCATGGCAAGTACACCGATGAGTAATGGATCAATTCTTAGAATCTTTCCTGTAATCGCTGTATACATAGAAGGGATGACAGAGAAGATGAGCAAGATCTGTAATAATAATGGTGTACCACGAATAATCGTGACATATACATTGGCAATATTTCTTGGCAATGCATGTTTACTTCTTTTTCCTGTAGCGCCAAGTATTCCAAGAATCAAGCCAAATAAAAGGGAAAGTGCTGCGATGCCTATCGACAACAACGCTCCTTTGGCTAGATACAGAATATTGGCTAAAGTAAAGACTTCTTGAAATGCGACAAACATATTTATACTTTCTCTCACTCCTTATTTTGTTTCAAGTGGTGTTAGACCATGCTTATCACAGAGTGTCTGATATTCATCACTTGCTAAAAGAGTTTCAATACATTTATTGATCTTATCAATAATTTCTGTATTACCGAGTTTTGCGATGACATAGTTCTGTTCATCTACAAGGCTGTCATCAAGCATTGTGAATGTTCCGTTAGAAACATAGTTTTTCGCAACACCAAGATCAACAACTGCAGCGTCGTACTGATTAGCACTTAACGCATTCATAATATCCTGTGCATTCTTTAATCCAGTAACATCAGCACCTTCAATTTCTTTTGCTGCTTCTTCACCAGTAGAACCTGTCTGTACGGCAATCTTTTTTCCTTTTAAATCATCTAAAGATGCAATAGAAGATCCTTTTGGTAATACTGCTACCTGAGAAGAACCAAGATAAGGTTCAGACCATTCTACTTTTCTATCTTCAGCATATGTGAAGCCTGAGATACCTAAGTCAATCTGATCACCTTGCAGCTGTGTAACGATGTTATCAAAGTCCATCTTTTTTAATTCGATTTTGTAAGGTGTACCTTCCTGGTCTGTTAAGTACTGTTCAAACAAAGCACACATGTCTGGATCAAATCCAATGATATCTCCATTTGTATTTTCTGATTCATATGGAGCATAGTCAGGGGAGATACCAACAGTGATGACTGTTGCGTTACTGTTATCTGCAGTTGTGGAACTATTTGCAGATGTGGATGAAGAACATCCAGCAAGTGTTAGTAATGTTGCTGCTAAAACTGTTGTCATTAATTTTTTCATGTTTTTTTCCTCTTCTTTCTATTTATTCATTCGTAAATTCAATCAGTGAATTCGTCGTCGTTTTCTTTTCATCAAAAAAAAACGTCCAATCAAAAAAATTGGACGTTATATAAACGCGGTACCACCAAATTTCCATCTGTACCTTTACAGATGACACCTCAAACTCTTAACGCAAGTTTACGATTCAGCCTCAGCAATCTTCGACTGAATAACTCCAAGACACGTTCCTGAAACTCGCTTCAATATCTTTCACCAGACGATATCTCTCTGTGCAAGCATCCTTTCAGTACTACTTCTCTTCATCGTTTATGCAATTAGTATATCTTCTTTCTTGAATGTTGCAAGAAGATATTTCGAAAAAGCAAAGAAAAAGATTGTGCGGCAAATCCTTAATAATCATTAAGAACGCGTTAAGAAACTGTATGATATTTTGGCAACGCACAAATATGAAGTATAATAGTACGGTGAGGTTGTTAAAATGATGCCATTTGTAATTGCTTGTATCTTAGTGCTGCTTGCAGAAGGTACGGGACATAGTTTTTTAAAAATATTCCATATTAAAAGAAGTGGATTTGCTTCACCTATCGGTGCAGCAATCTTATTTTCTCTATTGGAGATCTTGTATTTGCCTAGACTTTGTCTAGGAGGACCATTTGGATGGATCAAAGGAAGTACATTTCTTGTTTTGATTTTTGCGATTGTCTGCGTACTATCGAATCTGAAAGGAATTGCTTCTTCAATTGTTCGTGGGCGAATTATTTATGTATTGCTGGCTGGAAGTATGATGTTTGGTTTGTTCTATATTTGTAAAACAAATCTGGCAGTTGGAAATGATAGAGAATTGCTGCTGATGGCAAATAATATGAATTCACAATCCATCATGCTTGAAAATAATCGTCTGCAAGGCTATGAAATGTTTGGGAGTTTTGCAATCTGGCTGTTTCAGGGAAACTTTGAAAAGGGTGCGCTGACATTAGCGTTATTTGCGACAATGATATCTGCAATGCTGTGTTTGAACATGATTGACAGCTTTGAAATTGGAAATCCATGGTTCCGCTTTACATTGATTGTTTCTTCTATCTTTTATTCACAGTTTTATTCCTGGGAGATTGCTGGTGCATATCATGGTGGAAACTGGAGAATCTTCTTCATTGCTTTGGCTTTGTGTACACTTTATCAATGGAACAAGAGTGGAGTAGAAAATGTTAAATATATTTTTCCATTCGTTGTGTTTGCGGGAATGTTTTCGCATAATGGATTCTTGATGATTGGCTTTGAACTTGTATATTTATGTGCTGTGTATTTGTTTAATACAAAAAAGATTCGTTCTTTGTTTGATATTACAACGTTTTTGATTCCTGTATTTATTTATTGTGTTGCCTGGCTGACAAAGTATTCGCTGGTTTCTGCAGTTATCTTGAGTGCCGTGCTGATTTTGTTCTATTGTGCAAGACTGAAACGTTCTGTATATATTAAAATGATTCGTGTAGAAGATGTATTGATTGATCATTCTGTTAAGATTTTCTATGTGACGATTCCACTAGTGTTCTTGATTGGAACATTTTTCTTGAGATACTTTACAGTACAGTATGCAGTGCCATATTCTGAATATATTCATTTCTTTTCTAACAGTTCTATTTCTACATGTCTATTTATGAGTGGAAGCATTTTGGATAATGCATTGAATATTTTCAGATGGGCAGGTGTACTTGTATTCTTGTCACGCGCCAGTAAACCAGAAGAAAAGATGATGCGTATGATTTTTCTAGGGATGGTTGTCTTCTTTGTCAATCCATTATGTATGGGAATGCTGTCTCGTATTACAGGACTTGCAATGTATGCTCATGCATTTGAAATTATCTTTAATCCATTTACAGATATTATGATTTTCTACTGGATCTATAAACAGTTTGAATGGACTGTGATCGGTCAGTGGATTCTAGAATTAACATTAGTGATTACATGTGTGCTGGGACATGTTTCATCCTTTATTGATCATCCAGCAGGATTATATACGGATCTTTTGACAAGAGATCCAAAGAACGGGAGTGTGATTTTACCATGAATGTTTACGATTGGGACAATACGATTTATCGACAGGATTCTACAGCGAACTTTGTTCTTTGGCTGTTTCGAAATCGACCAAAGACATTATTATCCATACCAAGAACACTTGTATATGCAATTGGCTATGGATTGCATGTTGTAGATAAGCTGACATTTAAAGAAAATCTATATCATATGTTTGTATTTGTAAAAGATATGGATGGTACAACAGATGCATTTGTGGATTCTCATATGAATCATGTGAAAGAATTCTATCTGAAACAGCAGAAAGAAGATGATGTTGTGATTTCTGCTTCACCTGAATTTACAATCAAGCGATTCTGCAAGAAACTTGGCATCAAACATGTGATGGCAACTGTTGTGGATCCAAAGACAGGAAAGCATACAGGTTTAAACTGCCATGGTGAAGAAAAGGTAAAAAGATTCTATCAGATGTTTCCAGATGCAGAAATTGATGAATTCTATTCAGATTCCTTATCAGATACACCACTTGCATTGAAAGCAAAAAGAGCATTTTTAGTCAAAGGGGATCAAATCTTAGACTGGCCCAAGAAATCATAAGTAACTCATATGAGTTGCTTTTTTTCAATAGTAATGAACCACTTGTATTTGGTGTACCAATTATGTATAACCCCATTATGTCGATTCCAACAATTCTTGCTCCTTTATCAGGTGCTCTTATTGCATGGATCAGTGTAACAACTGGATTCATTAACAGTATGAATTTCAATCCTGCTGTATCTGTAGCGTGGGTAATTAGCTTTCTTAAGAGGTGGCATTTGATTCTTGATCGCTATTGTTGTCACAATCATTGTACAATGTGTCATCTTTTATCCTTTCTTCAAGCTGCTTGATAACCAGGCGTATGCTGAAGAACAGGCTGAAAAGAATAAAGCGTAATTGAGGTATTGATATTATAACTGTTAAAATTGTTATATTTGAACAGTTTATGTTTTGCATCAAATCATTTCATGGAAGGCCTGGATTTCCTAGGCCTTTTATTTTGGATGCTGAAAGATAGAAGAAAATGAAAACGATTGAAAATTTTTTTGGAATATATAATTTTTTATAGCTATCTAAAAATTTTAAAGATTTTAATGTTGTATAATGGTAGTGCAAATTAAGGAGATTTTTTTATGGCTTTATTTGAAATTAAAAATGAAAAAGCTTTGGTGAGTGTCGATGAACATGCATCAGAAATTCATAGTTTCTGTGATGTTACGACAGACAATGAATACATGTGGCAAGGGGATCCTAAGTTCTGGGCTGGAAGAAACCCAACATTATTCCCAATGGTAGGCAGTACATGGGATAAGAAACTTCACATCAATGGAAAAGAATATGTGACTGGGAATCATGGATTTACTAGACATTCTGATTTTACATGTATTGAACATACAGACAATACAATCGTGATGGAACTGAAAGACAATGAAGAAACATTCAAAGAATATCCATTCCATTTCAC
>ERZ506978.640-NODE-640-length-15276-cov-8.711583_pt1 | contig 15276 bp, 9 predicted proteins | sample MGYA00512888_ERZ506978 | MGnify/ENA metagenome assembly ERZ506978
AGAGTTACCAGGTTAGGAGTTTCACCTAACTAAATCAACTGCACCGAACTGGCGCGCCATAAACATCACTCCCAAATAAAAATAACAGTAACTAAAAGTTAGCTACTGTTATTTTATCATTATTTCATCTTTTTATCTTTAGATTCTTCTTTTTCTTTCTCTTTTTCTTCTTTACGACGCTTACGAGTCTCATTAGAAGAAATTAAAGCACCAATAATTGGAATCCAAGACCACCATACTCTATGAGCAACATCCAACGTTGACTTAGGCATTTTTTCCTTTTCGATTGTTTCTGTTTCCTCAGGATTTGCCTTTGGAGTTTCATCCTCAACCACATCCTCTGTTTCACGAGGAGCAACCTGTAAAGGAGCACGAGTATCCACAACAACTCGACGGTATGAAGTATCTCCACCAGTAGTCGTTGTAGTTACACTAGTTGCGAAACTATCTGATGCTGATGCAGATTCAGAACTACTTAATGAGTTAGATTCACTTGAACTTAAGCTATTAGACAATGATTCAGAAGCAACTGTAGAAGCTGATTCACTTTCTGACAATGATCCAGAAACGCTTTCACTTAAGCTTAGTGATTCAGAAACACTATATGATAAACTTTCACTTTCTGAAACTGAAGTACTTGTAGATTGATTGTCACTTACAGAAGCTGAATTGCTCTCACTTACTGAAGCACTAGCTGATACAGATGCACTTGTTGAAGCACTCTGGCTTGCTGATGTTGATGCGCTTGCTGAAGCAGAAGCTGATTCGCTAGCACTTGTTGATGCAGATTCAGATGCACTAGTTGATGCTGATTCAGATGCACTAGCAGATGCTGAAGCACTTGCTGATTCACTAGCACTTGCTGATTCACTTGCACTTGTAGAAGCTGATTCACTTGCACTTGCTGAAGCAGAAGCACTTGCTGATTGACTAGCGCTTGCTGATGCAGATGCCGAAGCACTTGCACTTACAGATCCAGATGCACTTTCGCTTGCACTTGTTGAAGCACTCTGGCTTGCTGATTGACTAGCACTTGTTGAAGCAGATTCACTAGCACTTAATGATGCACTTGCTGAAGCTGATGTTGATGCTGATTCACTTGCTGAAGTACTTTCTGATGCACTAGCAGATTGACTAGCACTTGTTGATGCAGATTCAGATGCACTAGTTGATGCTGATTCAGATGCACTAGCAGATGCTGAAGCACTTGCTGATTCACTAGCACTTGCTGATTCACTTGCACTTGTAGAAGCTGATTCACTTGCACTTGCTGAAGCAGAAGCACTTGCTGATTCACTTGCACTTGCTGATTGACTAGCACTTGTTGAAGCACTTTCTGATGCAGATGCAGATGCTGAAGCGCTTGCACTTGCTGAAGCACTTTGAATTGCACTTGTTGAAGCGCTTGCTGATTGGCTTGCACTAATTGACTGACTTGCACTTACTATAGCTGAAGTTGATTGACTCTGGCTAACTGAAGTCGACTTGCGTTGACTATTTTCTAAACTTGTTGATATTGCAGCACTTTCCATTAATGAATCGCTTATACTTCTTGATTCAATATCTGAGGTCCATTTTGATAAGCTTGTTGATCCTGAAGCACTTTCTGATTCTTTTGTTTTAGAATTGCTAGCTGATAAACTTAAGCTTTCACTAACACTTTGACTATTTTTAATTGAATTACTCAAATGTTGACTTTGCTTTTCTAAAACACTTGTGTAATTACTTCTCATACTATCGTATTCTGTTTCTTTTTTATCATAATCTGTAATCGAGAAAAAATAATTTCCTTTTGTTGTTGTGGTGTCATATATACTGATGTTTAAATCATCCGGTACCTTACCAAAATAAGGGTAACTTTCATCAGGATACAACATTGAATAATATTTATCTACTTCTAACTCATAAGTTTCTCCTTTATATGAAAATTTTATTTTATCTCCAGTATCATATTCAATATCCTCCTTTTTAAAAGATTCCATTTTTTCATAAGGTCCTAAAAGAGAATTTGTAATATAGCCAGTAATATTTCCTCCTTTATCTTCATAGAAATAAAAATAAGTATTTAAATGGCTATAGATTGGTGCTTTCTTAACTATCGCAATCTGAACTACATCTTCTGGATCAACTTTATTATATTGAACAAATTCATATTTAACATTTCCATTAGCATCCTTTTTCTCAGTAACACCAACCCAGTCAAAATATCCTACATGACTTTCTGATTTATCCTTATTCTCGTATTTAATAAAGAAATTATTTCTATTAGGATTCCCATCAGGTGCATGGTTATTATAATTGGAACTACTTTCTGTTATTTCACCGACGCCATATTTTTGAAAGAAACTATACTTTGCTAATAAAACGGCTAAAATGTCCGCTTCATTTTGATAATCACTACCTAATTTTTCACCATTATCTATTGCCTTTTGACGGATAGCCGCTAATCTAGCTTTTGAAGCATTGATTTGTAGGATTAAGTCTTCTAATGTTTCATTCTTTTCAGGATTAAAAGCTTCAGATGCAGCATTAAATTCAGTAGATATACTTTGAGATTCACTTGTATATTTATTACTTTCACTTTGAGAAGCACTTGCAGACAAACTTGCAGAGGCTGATCCATACTCTAAACTTGTAGATGCAGAAGCAGAAAGCATCTCACTTTTTAGTGTATTAGCAGTAACACTTTCTTGTGAAATTTGTGATCCAACTTCAGATAATGATCCTGACATAGAACCAGATACAGCTAATGATTCAGATTCATTATTAGAAGTACTACCCTTATTAGTTCCTTCTTGTCCTTCAGCAGTTAGAGCAACATTTCCTTGACCTAATGTAGCTAAGCCTTTAAGCGCATCAGTAAATTGTTTACCGACTCCTTCTACTTTACTTTCAACATTTGTTCCAACTGAATTTTGATCTGCCACTACAGTTTCAACATCCCCTTCAGCAGATGGTGCATCTTGAGCAACACTTACCTGATCAGCAGCACTTAATGCTGCTGGAGCAGCTGAATAGCTAGTAACATCTGATTCTGAATCCGTATAAGATGTAGTTTGCGATTGAGATGCAGATTGTGATTCAATATACTGTCCCTCTGATTGTGATTGCACCCCCATAGGAGCCTGATCATTTTCAGCAGCATAAACCGCATTGTTACCTGCAAAGATAGTTCCACCACCTACTACAGCACCAGCAGCAGCTACACCCTTTAAAAGATTGTTCGATTTTTTTCTTCTAACATTTTTCTTCTTCGACATATACATCATTCCTTCCTTTAAACTTTTTAATTTATACGAAGCCTTTCAAATTAAAAACAAAAAAATCAAGCAGAGTACACGAAAAGAACATACTCTTCCCTTACTAATGATAATAATAAACGGAAAGCTTGATTTATTCAAGAAAAAACTATGATTTCTAACCACTTTTTAACACAAAATAAACAAATGTTAATATATAAAATTACATATACAAACATGCTCTCAAATTATATAACCACTTTGATAACCAAAGTTATAATCCAATAAACTTGACCAGAACTGAACTCCATAATAAAGCCAAATAAATATTACTAAAAATCCAATTTACAAATCTTAACTACAAACATGAATTTTCAAATAATAAATTAGATTTTTATATATTACATACAAAATGATAGTCATTTTCATAAAAACATACAAAACAACTATGGTTTTAAATTCCATCAGTTCATTTAAGTATATAGACAATATATTTAACAGCTTCAACAAAAGTTATATTCTTATCACATTTATGAAATCCAATAAACTTGTGTCTTAGCTTTATCTAAAAGCCCAAAGCGCTTACACTATAAATTACGTAAAATTGAATGCTAATTTTTAATCTATAACCTTTGTATACAAATTCTTCGTATAATTTAGACTTACCATTTCATGCAAATATAAATCCATACAAAATTCTAGATTTGATAAATTCATATTATCTCATTTTATGCATTTCAAGCTAATATCGAAACAATATGATTTAAAAAATGCATTAATATTAGAACATCTACTTTACTAATCTTCATTACTATTTAGTTTCATTAATGAATCCACAAACAATTTCTTAGTAAAATAACCATTATTTATTAAATACTGAACTTTCTTCACATTTGATACTATCTCGTAATATTCTTGCTCACTACATTCTTGAACAACCTTATCTGCTTCTTCTAAGCTTGAAACTACAAAACCGACATTGTTTTTCTTGATGAAATCGGCATTTGATAAATAATCAGGAACTACAACCGGAATTCCAGCAGACAAATAAGAAGCTAATTTATAAGAACAGTTTAACTTATAGTAATCTCTTTCATCTTCCGGCTTTTCAGAATTACCCCAAACCAATCCAAAACCACCTTTAGATAGTTGAAGTAATAATTCAGTCTTGTTCAACCAACCACCAAAATGCACATTACTATAATCATAATCCTCTTTTTTATTCCCAAATACATATAATTCAGTATTATAATGCCAATTTTGAATATGAGGAAAACGAGATACATCCCCTATAAAGTATAGTTTTCTTTTAAATTCAGGATTATATAGTGATTGATCTACAGTAAAATCCCACATTTTTTGAACAACATACTTCTTAACTGTCAAACCCTCTTCAACCAATTTAAAATACATTTTCTCAGATGGAACAACAATAACTTCAGCCTTGTTATACATAGATATATACTTAGGCATCAGATAATAATTTGATTCAAACATCAAAGGCGGTACATCCTGTACAAACATAACAATTCTACATCCATATGCCTTTAACTTATCTACTAAGCCATTATCCCATTCTACACTATTCCAAGTTGGTGATTGAAAAAAGACAATATCCCCACGAGATACACGAGCAATAATTCCATCATACCTTGAATTCAATTCATTCCAAGGTTCCTCACTATAATCGTATCTATATACCGCCAATTCATTAAACCCAAAAATCCTGCCTACATTTCTTACTTCCATTTGAGACAATAAAGTTACACTGTTTGGTGAAAACCCATATACATTCGTTACATGAACATTCATATTTATGTTTATTCTCCTTTCAAAACCATATTACATAACTACATACGTAATCATTATACAAATCCTCCATTAAGGAAAGATGTAAATCTTGCAATCACAAAAAAATCTTCTCCATTTACGAAACCTAATTCTTCTAAATTTTGAATAGCTGTATTGTTATCTGATTCATATCGAACAAAAATAATAATTGGGCCACATTCTTCCTCAAGAGCTTCCAAATTTTTACACGGTAAAATATCGTCATCATAGTTACGAGCCTGTTTTAATACTCTATAGTCATCTTTCCCTAGTTTTATTAATTTATAGATCTCTCGAACCATAAAATTTTCTTCACCATAAAATATGTGTTTTACACCAGAAACACTAAGACGATACATCATTTTCTCATATTGATTAATTCTATCTGTTAATCTACCAACACACCCGTTAATTTGATGATCTATTTCATAATTCGACCATGGAGTTCTACAAATTGTCTTAAAATACTCCATATCTATTTTACTTTGAGAATAAAGAATTAACGAATTTTTTCCAGCATAATGGAAAACAGCATTATCCAAATTATCTTTATTATCTTCTCTATGTGAATATACAAATTGATTCCAACTAGAATCCAAATATAAGATGTTATTATGAAATAATACATTCAATGCATCTTGATCCGGATAAGTTGCTTCAGGATTATTCACCAAAAATTTTACAACCAAATCCTTCAAATTTCCTCTTTGTTTAATTTTCCTTAGATTCATACATAATACACCTGCATTAAAATACTGATTTCGATCAATCTCAGGATATTTATATAGTATATTAGGAATATGAAACTTGATCACGCCTTCATCTACAACCGCAGCCAAACAATAATCATTAATATCAAATTCCCACAATTCTTTAATATCTGTATTCACAAAGATATCTGCATCTAAATAAACAATCTTTGATAAATCTGGCAATAAATCTGGCAACATACATCGAAACATTGTTCCAATTGTAAATCCATGGGTACGATTTTTTATACATTCAAATTCTGCACTATCTATTTCATGAAATTCTATAAAGTCCCCTTTTTGATTTGCCACCTGTTTTAATCTTCTTTTATTTTCTTCACCCACAGTCTCATCATGAAGGATATGGAAACATAATTTCGAATCCGTATGATCAATTATAGACTGCATAGCCGTTCCTACCCAAACACTATAATGACCATCCTTATCATGTAGTCCAAATCCAATATGAATCACATTCTCATCCTGTTCATCCAACACAGGTTGACTCAACTGATCCACTACATCAATTAAATACTTTTTAATATAGAAATCTGAAGATAATAAACCAGAAGAATTTGAATCAAATTCATAATGAATATTCTTCTTATAGAAAACATTGGAATAATTATGTTCCTTCAAATAAGCATATACCTCATTACTTGTAGGCATAATTAAATCAACAGCATTTAATACATACTCATATTCAATTGTTTGATGTAAAAGAATACAAACCTTTGTATTATAAGCCTTAATTTTATTAATTAATAGATTATCATAGTGTTCACCATTACCTGTCGGTAATTGAATAAATACTAAATCATGAAATTGAAGTGATGAAATAATCCCATCCAGTCTTTTTGACAATTCACTCTCTGTATCTGTACTCACATCAAAATTAAAGATTCCCATCTCTTTAAAACCCAATATATGAGCTGCATCCGCATAAATATTTTGTTTCTTCTTTAATTCTTGATCTTGTATAAACCCATAAATATTTGTTATATGTACATTCATTACCCTTTACCCCTCTATAAAAAACGGACATGTCCTTAAACATATCCATTTTATCACACTATTCAATTAAGGTGACTCCCACTTTCCATATCTGATTCAAGAAATTCAAATTCAATGTAGCCAAACGATTATGCTTATCATACTTAATAATATAATCATCCATGTTTACAAGTGGACCTCTTGTCACATGAATCTTATTGTTTAGTAATACACCATAAGACATACGAAGAATCTTCTTGTCATCCATCAACATCGTAAGAATACGAATCTCTTCATCAGTTAATGCAGAAATATCCTCTTTATATTTTAATTCGTGAATAAAAACACTCTCCAAAGGAAACTTTCTAAAAATACGATCCACTTCTACCTGTGACAATTTACTCACCACAAATACATAGCCACCGAATAAAGTTCGCAATTGAATCTGTTTAGAAACCCTATGATAAAACTCCATCTTAGGACTAAACGCAAAAATACCTTCGTTTTCATTCAAGTATTTACATACTTCCTCTTCCTTCGAACGAATGGTTAATAATACATACCAATGCTCATTATTCATATTTAAAACCCTTTCAATACATATGAAAATTATAAAATGTATGTTAAGTTATGTCAATTTTATGACAAACAAAAGGATATGCACAAGGCATATCCTAATTACTCTTATAAACTTTTCAATTCTTCAGTGATTGCACAGATAGCCTCATCGACCTTAGAAGCATCCTTACCACCGGCTTGAGCCATATCTGGCTTTCCACCACCATTTCCAGAACAGATTTGAGCCGCTTTCTTAACCAATTGACCCGCATGTACACCAGCCTTAACAGCCTCTTTACCTGCACCAGATACAAAGACAACCTTTTCTCCATTTGTGTTCACGAAGAATACAACCATCTTATCATCACTAGCCTTTAAGTTAGAAACAATATCCTTCAATGCACCTGCATCCATTCCAGAAACGGATTTAATCAATACATTGACTTTTCCAAAATCTTTAGCCTCCGTAGCCCACTCTTTAGACTTCAATGTAAAGATTTGGTTTTTCAAGTTATCGATTTCCTTTTGCATATCATGCATAGTCTTATAAGCAGTTTCAACCTTAGTATCAATATTCTTAATACCCTTTTGTTTCGCACTATCCGCAATGTTTTCTAACATAGTGTGTTCTTGTGCAAAATCTTGGTAAGCCGCAAACTTAGTCTTAGCCGTAATACGACGAGAATCTGAACCAATACTTTCCTCACTAATGATCTTGCATAGACCAATCTGAGCCGTATTTTCTACGTGGCAACCCGCACAGAATTCCTTAGATACATCTCCCATTGTTACAACACGAACTGTATCTCCATATTTTTCATCAAATAATGCAGTGGCACCAGACTTCTTAGCCTCTTCAATCGGCATAACCTCTTTAGTAACTGGATAAGCCGCACTAATATATTCATTCACAATACGTTCGACTTCAGCCAATTGTTCAGGCGTAACCTTTTCATAGTGATTAAAGTCAAAACGCAAATATTCAGGACAGTTAAAAGATCCAGCCTGGTGAATATGATCACCCAATACCTTCACCAATGCTGACTGCAACAAGTGTGTACATGAATGGTTTGCTGTAGTTGCCAAACGATCTTTGACATTCACTTCACCATGTAAAGACATACCCTTTTCTAATACACCACTATTGATTTTAACCGTATGAATATGCTGCTTATTACGAGTCTTTTGAACATCCAACACTTCAACCTCTACACCATCAGCTGTAAACGTTCCCTTATCGGCAACCTGTCCTCCGCTTTCTGCATAGAAACAAGTTTCATCTAAAATGATCATTCCTTCATCTTCTAAAGAATCAACCATTTTACCCTCTGCATTAAATAACGCAATGATCTTACCATCACAAGTTAAGTGATCATAACCAATAAACTCACTAGGCTCATTGAAGTTCATCAACTCTTCATTTTGAGAGGCGAATGAATCCTTTACATTACGCGCATTACGAGCACGTTCTTTTTGTTTGTTCATTTCTGCATCAAACTCATCATGACTTACTGTAATACCACTTTCTTCCGCAATTTCCTGTGTCAATTCAAATGGGAATCCATACGTATCATACAATTTAAAGACAACTTCACCACTAAGCTTTCCATCCTTAGCATTGCTGATTTCTTCATCCAATAAAGCCTGACCAACTTTTAAAGTCTTCTTGAAAGTTTCTTCTTCTACCTTAATCAATTTCTGGTTGAACTCTACATGCTCCTGTAAATATGGATAGAAATCCTTCATTAAATCCGCAACAACAGGAACTAATTTATATAAGAATGGTTCATCCAAACCTAATTTTAAACCATAACGAACCGCACGACGAAGAACACGACGTAATACATATCCACGACCACTATTAGAGAAGTTAGCACCATCACTTAATGCGAATGTAACAGTACGAACGTGGTCCGCAATGACACGGTAAGCCATCTTATATTCCCCTTCATAAGGATGTTTAGCCATTGCTTCAGTCGCATGAATAATTGGCAAGAATAAATCGGTATCGAAGTTTGTTTCTCCATCCTGAACTAAGGCAACCAAACGCTCAAGACCCATACCTGTATCAATATTCTTCTGAGGAAGTTCCTTATAATCCTTACGATCAATACTTGGATCACAATCATATTGAGAGAATACGACATTCCATACTTCTACATAACGATCATTTTCCATTTCATCAAAGAATAATTTTTCTCCTAATCCTTCAGGATCATATTTTTCTCCACGATCAAAGAAAATTTCACTATCAGGTCCACCAGGTCCCTTACCAATTTCCCAGAAGTTATCATCTGTCTTTAAGATATGACTTGGATCTACACCACAAATTGTAGTCCATACTTCATATGCACGCGCATCATCTGTATATACAGAAACATACAGTTTTTCTTTATCAATACCCATCCATTCTTCGCTTGTTAAAAATTCCCATGCGAATTGGATAGCTTCATCCTTAAAATAATCTCCAATGGAGAAGTTTCCTAACATTTCAAAGAATGTGTGGTGACGAGCTGTACGCCCAACATTTTCAATATCATTTGTACGAATGGATTTCTGTGCATTCGCAATACGATTTGAAGCTGGTTTTTCACTACCATCAAAATATTTTTTCAAAGCCGCAACACCCGCATTGATCCACAATAACGTTGGATCATTGTGAGGGATCAAGCTAGCGCCCGGTTCAATCATGTGTCCTTTTGATTTGAAATAATCCAAGAACATCTGACGAATCTGATTACCTGTTAATTGTTTCATCTTTCTTTCCTCCAATAAAAAAACGCTCCTATTTCTAGGAACGTATAATTACGCGGTACCATCCTAGTTCATTTTCAAAAATAGAAAATGCCCTCAATTTACTCGTTAACGCCGACTACGTTTCAACTCCAAAGTAGCTTCAGATAAAATTCTCGAAGGACTTTCACCACACGCCCTCTCTCTACAACCAAGATATTTGATCCTACTTATCTTCTTCACTGTCGAATCGATAAAATTTTAACACTCTTTCAATATTTCTGCAAGACGAATCACACCATCCTTCATCAATTCCTGATTCATAGACGCAAAGGACAAACCAATCTGATCCTTGACATATGTAATCGCAATGGATTTCAATTCACACAAACGCATAAATTTCTTTTCATCTACCACACACTCAATCCAATAGGCCATGTGCGATTCATCCAATACACAAGGATATGAAATATACGTATCCAGCAATTCCTTTAAATATAAATGCCTTTCTTTATATTCACGAACCAACTTTCTTAAATGCTTCTGAAGATACCCATCCACAATATACTGTGAAAACGCAATCTGCTCAATCTTACTAGCCGTAGGACCAAAGAAAGAAGCACAATACTTCTTTGTATATTCCTCATTCAAAATCATATATCCAATTCTTAGGCTGGGTAATAATAGTCTAGAAAAAGAAGAGAAGTAAATCACATTCTTATTTTTAGAAAATAAACTCGTCTTGATTTTAGACGCATATACCAATTCTCCATTATAGTCATCCTCCAAAATTAATATATTGGATAAACAAGTCAACTCTTTTCTCATCTTTTCATCCATCGACTGTTTATTTACCGTAAAACAAGTCGTATTAATATATACCACATCCACATGTTTCGATTGAATATCACCTATAAAATGATTGGGATCTAAATATTCAATATGAAATCCATACGATAAAAATACCTGTTTTGCCTGTTCATCCACCAACGTACTTAAACCGACCACCCTATCCTTATCTAACATACCGCAAAATATATAAAGTAAAGACTGGTAGTTTGATCCAATCACCATCTGCTCAGGAAAACACAATATATTTCGATTTTGATAGACATACTTACATAAAGCCTGCCTTAACCCATACTCACCTTGACTCAAGCCATAGCTCGACATCAATTTCTTATCATTCAATACATCCTTCATATATCTTTTCCAAATCGTGGTTTCAAAGGAATCAAAGGAAACAGATTGCACACGAAAATCATAGTCATACGACTTTTCTTTATGACTTGATGAGTAATCCAGAATTTCATGATGCAATAAAACCTGCTCCGAATTCATACTCACCACATATCCCACTTTTTCTTGACTTGAAATAAAACCATCCATCACGAGCTTGTTATAGGCTGTTTCTACAGTAGTCTTAGACACATTTCTTTTCTTAACGCATTCACGAATGGAATCAATACGATCCCCATACTTTAAAATGCCCGACAAAATCGAATCCCTATATGTGTTATAAATCACTTCATATTTCTTCATATATCTGTCCCCTATTTATTTTTCATAATTGTATATTTTTTTAAACACAGAAACAAGTATAATAAGCACTAAGTTAAGAAAGAAGGAAATGATTATGAAAAACAAACAAACCTATGAAATTGTATTAACAGGACTTGGCATGGCCCTAGTCTTTGTGGCAACCATGTTTATCAAGGTTCCTAATGCATTAGACGGATACTTCAATCTAGGAGACGGTTTTATCCTTTTATTCGCAAGCTTTTTAAATCCATTTGAAAGCTTTTTGATTGGAGGCTTAGGAAGCGCATTAGCCGATGTAGCCGGAGGATACGGCCACTACTTCTTCTTCACACTCGTTATCAAAGGACTAGAAGGAATCGTTGTATCTTTACTTATGAAAAACTATTCAAAGCCGAAACAAATCTCAAGCTACGTATTAGGATCTGTGATTATGGTGTTTGGTTACTTCATCGCAAAATACATCTTAAAAGGAAACTGGATCGTTGCAGCTAGTGAAATCCCAGCCAACATTGTACAAGGACTTGCCGGTATTGTGATTGCACTTGTGGCATACCCATTGGTAAAAAAGATCGTACAAGAAAAATTGAACTAAAAAAACAAGGACAGAAATAATTTTTCTGCCCTATTTTTTATTCGATATTCATATATTTTAAGCCACCATATTTTACTTGAAAACGATAAATACAACATCTTAATTCAAGCCATTCTATATCGGAAATCGCATTATTTTCAATACACTTAATTATAATATTTTCCGACTCCTTCAAACAATCCAAAGTCTGCATCCACTTTTTATAATTCTTACTATATGGCTCTACCGCCATATCTATAAAATCATCATACTTTGTGCTGATTGCCCTATAAATTGCCCTAATATTCTCCACAGTTGGTTTTTCTATCGTATCGATATAATCAAAAAATCGCATTAAAATATCACTCCTTTATATCGTCAAAAATAAACCATCTAACTTTTTATGGCTTTATATTAGCACACCAAAATATGGGTTGTATAGAAAAAAGCACCCAAAGGCACTTATTTTTTAGTTAAAATGTGAACGATTTCAGACTTCATTTTATCCATATCGATTGGCTTTGAAATATGCCCATCCATACCTGAATCAAATGCCATTTGTTTATCCGATTCAAACGCATTAGCCGTCATTGCCACTACAGGAATATTCGCCTTTTTCAAATTATCCATATTACGAATCTTCTTTGTGGCCTCATACCCATTCATGTTTGGCATTTGAACATCCATCAAAATTAAATCATACATATCCTCAGGCATCCTTTCTAGCAAAGATACACACTGCTCTCCATCCACTACACGATCCATTTGCATACCATTCATTTCCAGAATGGCCATCGCAATTTCCGCATTCAAATCATTATCCTCAGCCAAAAGCACACGCTTACCATCCAACATTATATCTTCATCTATTTTTGAAGACTTAGATTCATTAAAGTCCTCCACAATTGGATGTTCTAGAATTACTGAAAAACAGCTTCCCTTTCCCAAAGAACTCTTTACAAGTATTTGACCACCCATCATATCCACTAGCTTTTTGACAATCGACATTCCAAGACCCGTCCCTGCCACCTTGCCTATGGTCGTATTGTATTCTCGAGCAAAGGAATCAAACAAGGTTGGAAGATATTCTGCACTCATACCTACACCTGTATCTATAATGTCCGTTTGAATTTTGGCATAGTCCAAGCGATCACAATCAAGCTCCTTAACACGAATGGATACACTTCCATTGTTAGGTGTATATTTAATCGCATTCCCAACAAGATTCATCAAAATCTCACGTAGCTTGATACCATCACACAAAACATAGTTATGCACAATATCCACAGATGAATTCAAATCAATACGCTTTTCTTTGGCACTCGAACTAAAAACGTCCTCTAGCTCACTTACCACATTACCAATTTTTTCTGGCTTTTCAACCACTTCCGCCTTACCGCTTTCAATACGAGCCATGTCCAACACATCATTTATAATCGACAACAACAATTTTCCTGACTGCTCAATCTTATATTGATAATCCATCAATAAAGAATCCGTTAACTTTTCTTTCATCAATTGATTGTAGCCAAGAATCACATTCATAGGCGTACGAATATCGTGTGACATATTATTTAAGAATTCCGTTTTCGCCTCATTTGCCTTTTCTGCAAGCACATAAGCCTCTTTAAGCTTAGCCTCCTGCATACGCTCTTTCTTGATCAAATCATCAATATTACGCGTACCAATCACCACAGCACGCGTACGATCCTTTTTCTTTACATAAGCCACGCGCGCTTGATGATAAATAATTCCATCGGGAGACATAAACTCATAGGTCATGGAAAAATCTTCATTATTTGAACATAGAAATTCATAAGAAAGCTGAGCCATAAAGTTTTCACGACTCTCATCCGACACCATTTTCTTGGCATAAGCTGGTATAAAGAGCTCCCATTGATTCTCGTAGGCACGACAAAAATCCGCAATACGCTTACCATTCTGACCTACTTCACGATATGAAAAGATTTGACCCCGATCCAACTCTAATAGTAAGACAGAAAAATACTCTTTTCCAAGACCTTCAATAATTTCTCTTTGAAGCTCTAAAACATTTTCTTTCTTTATGATTTCATCTACAGGACGAAAGGCCATTGCGATCTTAAAATGATCCGTATCCTCAAATAAGAATACAACCCTAGCCAATAAATTGACCGTACCATTGCCATTAGGCGTAATTTGGTATTGAATATCCAAACTTTTCTGTTTCCTTAAACGATGCATTAAAGGTTCGCATGATAATATTTCCAAATATTCAGGACAAGATTCTTGTATCAATATATGATCATAAAAATAATGAAGACTCTCTGTATAACACTGAATATTTGAATGTATATCCTCATCCTGTTTTAAAACCTTTACTGTATCCTGTTTTAAATCACATAACACAAGCGATGTATATTCATTCGTTAAAGCGGACAATACCTTATTCTCAAGCTGAAATTCAGTCATATCCACCATATTTCCATGAAGAAAGTCACCTTCTAAATCAAAGCTTTCACACATACTATGATAGCCATCCTTACATAACAGGCGAAATTCACACATGTTGGATGCAACATTAAAATTGCGATCTTCCGGATGAATCATATTCCATAGTTTATTATCAAATTCCGATTCAATTTCTTCACGACTCCATCCCACTAAATTCAAAAAATTCGAACTCAGATACAAGAAGGGATATCCCTCACTTATCGAACATCGATGATAGACACTTACTTTTTTATTATTTTTATTCATAATCAAAACCCCAATTACATCAACTATAAACAACTTAAACTCCTTTTTCAATAAAGGATTTTCAAGCCTCTATTAAAAGTTATATTTTTATATTTAATAACACTAAATTTCCTACTATTTATTAGTATATACCTTTTTAAGGTTATTTGTATCCGCTTTCAGTAAAATAAAGTCGATTAAAAAGTGCAAACAAGCTTACTAAAAAGCACAAAAAAATACCCAAACGGGTATTTCATGACTATATAAAAATAGTTGGGGTCTAGATATGCTATAAGATTACATAGGGTAATGTGCTAGGCAGCTTAAAATTCGCTCCAAAGTA
>ERZ506978.648-NODE-648-length-15046-cov-4.131279_pt1 | contig 15046 bp, 22 predicted proteins | sample MGYA00512888_ERZ506978 | MGnify/ENA metagenome assembly ERZ506978
GATCTAAACCGACATTGTAATTAGAATCTCTCAGCTGTGGACTGAACTCGCTCCAAAATTCGGAACCATTTCCACTTGTGTCAATATCGACCGGAACATATAACCGTTCCTTTCCTTTAGGCATCTTAAACTTGTGCTTTCCATTAGCATCTTTTTCAATATTGAAAGCTTGATAATCGCCAAAAATCGAACGTTCGCCACTGTTGTATTCCCAATCTAGCCGTCCATACTGAATATCAGCTCTTTTGATTAAATTAACTGCATTGCTGAAAATTGACACTCCATTGTCAGACTTGTCAATTCGATTTGCTAAAGGATTCTTGTAAAAACCAAAGTCCATGCGATCCATTCCACGATAGACAACATCAGGAATCAATGCAGCCCATTCTTCAACACTGTTTAATGGGATTTCATGGCCGATATTTGAAACTGTTCCTTTAAATGCCTTGTTAGCAATTCTTAATCCCTCGTTTGTGAGCTCATGCAGTTCCAAACGGTAATAGATGTCTCTGTCTCCAATTGGCTTCGCCTGGATAAATGCACACCTTCTCAGTCTTCCATTTGCTCCAAACTCTAATGGAACAATTCTGTCCGCTGGAATTGTTTCAAACATGCCAGTATTTCCAAGCGGTTTAATTGCCATTTCTCCAAGGCCAAGCGCTGTCTGCAAACCATCATTCAAATTTAGAATTGTTCTTTGATAGATTTCATCCAGCTCTGGAATCTCCAGCGAACTTTCGATTTCTGAAAGCGTCGTGTCTGCAAATTCCTTACAGATACTTCCTTCCAATCTTAAAGAAATCACTCCATCATTGTCGTTTTCTTCTGTCCATGGAGCTTTCCCCAAAAGCATTTTATCCCACAGCTCATAGGCACTTATCATTTCACTTGAGAGAGTAATCTCTTCACCTGTTATTCTTGTAATTTGATTTTTTGAAAACATTTTTTTGAATACTCCTTTCAAGTAACTAATTAACTTTGTAAACATGATCACTGTCCTTTCCGCTTCCAAACCGGTTGCGTCGCATAACGAACTGAGTCGATGGCATGGTTGTTCATGTCCGGATAACCACTGATGATATTTCCGTCCTTGTCACGTTCGTATTCATATTCAGCGAATTCCTTTGCTGTTGCTGGACAACGTAATGGATCTATTACTATCTTCTTTAAACGCTGAAGCCATTTCATCGAGTAAGGAACGCTTCCTGGTCCTTTGACTGCTGCTCTTGCTGGCAAACCAAACGCTTTATAGTCAGCAACTGACTTGTTTTCAGCGGAATCACAAATAATGTTTGAATCAAAAACACTTTCTTCAACTTCTCTTCCATCGCTTGTTTTCCAAGTCCGGTTGAAAGTGTCTTTAATCATCTGTGCTGTTTCTTCATTGCCTTTTCGATTGCAGCGTATTTCTCCGAAAATATATAAGATCATGCGTGCTGAATCGTAATGCATTCGTGAATAATGGAACGGGTCAGGATCCCATCCCCAGTCAACACCTTGAAGGATTCTGTCGAACTCTGCAATTTCGTCATTCGTGATTTCGCGTGTTTCAACATTTGTGAATACATTACCACCGTCACCGTTGGCAATTCCTAGATATTCATTCTCATAAGCTTGAGTATTGACCTTCTTAAGAAACTCCGCTTCTTCAATCCATGTCTTACCGAGCCATTCCTTTGGAACTGATCTATAGTCTGATTTAAAGACCATTCTGCTTTCTTTCGGAACAAGAATGTATTTATTAGCCCAGTTGATGGCCGAACGTGGAGGGTTGAAGCTTTTAAAGATAATTGCATCATCACCGCCACGAATTGCTGACTGTTCAATGTTACGAACTGCTTCAGGACCAGCGAACTGATCCAATTCTTCGAGCCACAGCAAGCCAATGTAACCGATTTTCGTTTTCAAAGACTTAAGCTTTGCCGGTTCATCAGCCCCACGGAAAAGAATCTGTTGCCCCGTCTTTTTGTTAACAAACTTCAAAGGCGATTTTTTGGCCACCCAATGATCATTCAAATCAAGCTTGTCTATAGCCCATTCAATCTGAGCATAAACGGAATCGCCTAATGTGTTTGCAACATTTCTAAGAATCAGTGCATTCAGATTTGAGTGTTTCTGCAACTGGTCAACAATTGCAATGGAAATAAAAGAAGACTTCAAAGAACCTCTTCCGCCTGGAAGAACGTACTCTGAATGTCTTCTGTTTTCGATATCAAATACCAGCTCTGCATATTTCGGCCCGATGGCAAGCACTGGAATTCCGTGATAGTTGTCTTCGGAATCTTTTGCTTTTGCCTCAAGCTCGGCCATTTCTGCCTTGTGGCGCTCATCTTTGATTTGCAGCTCTTTTTCTTTGAGCTTCAGTTCTTGCTTTCTGAGATTGCTGTCATCGCTGGAACTCTTTTTTCTTTCAAGTGCTTCAAACGCTTTTACATTTCCCTTTCGCACCTGGGAATACATTGACACGGCCGAGACTTTCTCAACCGAATCAATTTCATCAATAGGAATTCCAAGCTTTTCAGACAGTACTTCTCTCGTTTTACTGTCGGGCTGAAGAGAATAAAGCCAATCCATGACATCTGTTGGAGCTTTTTTCAGTGCTTCTTTGACCACTTTTCTAGCTCTGCGAGTCTCGCCGGACTTCTTACCGCCCTTTCTTCCTAGCTCTCTAGCTTCTTCCTTGCTTCTCTTGCTGGTTGGAATTAAATTTTCATCAGTCTTCCGTGCTTTCCTTTTTTTTGCCTTTTCATTGCTTTGAGGAATGTCTTCTTTGTCAGCTTCAACAACTTCATCAACTGTATTTGCTTTCTTTTTTGTAGCCATCATTCCTCCTTACACTGTTAGACTGCTTAATGCTTAATAACGATCATGATTGTCTATTCCTCCTGGAACTTTTACTTTTTCTAAAGAAACTAAATCTATAAATTCTTTAAAAAACAAAAATAATAAATAATAAGTATAAACATAAAAAAAGCAACCATAATTGAATGGCTGCTTTAATAGGTGTTTTGAGTAATAGAAGTTTAACGGATTCGCACCGTTCTCTCCATCATGCTGATGGTGTTTTCCTTCATAAACTAATCATGACTTCTATTACTAAGATAATAATTCCATGATTTAACAACTCTGTCAACCATTTTCTTCTCTTTAGGTGTTAAAACTCTAGTGCTTTTTTCATTAGCGTTATGTTTATCATATCCTAAGTGTGTATGTGGCAATTCAAGTTTCCCATTTATATTGTGAGGATTGCCCGTTATATCTATCTGCTTGTATTTTTTATTACTTTTATCGTAATAGGTAATTGCTTTAATGTTATTTCTAGCATTAATTGTTACATAAATTCTTCCGCGAGTTTTAGTTTCAAGTGGCGTTGAAGCACTTCCGAATATCGGAGTAATAAACTTTATATTTCCACTTTGAAATAATGTCTCGTACTCATCGCTATATGTATGTTCTTTGCCTTTCCATAAGTAACTATTTCCAAGGCTTGCTCCTCTTCCACCCATGCTACATCACTTCACTTTGTTAGGTTAAATCTTCTTTTCATTGATTCTGCCGCCGCTATTCTTGTACGGTTTCTATAAATATTATCACCGCGTTCTTTTTCTATTATCTTTGTCGCCTGTGAAACCGGGTTATTATTAAATACTGTTTTAACATAATCTGCGGCAATCTGTGGCATACGGCCACTTTTTGTAGCGTCCATCTGTTTTTTTTCAAACGCTATATTTGCATCTATCCGTTTATTTGTTTCATTTCTAAAATCTTTTTCACTCTTGAACGTGCGCTTGCGATCATACAAGCCACCCTTCACAACCGTTACCGAACCATCAGAATGTATCTGATATTTTACGTTGTTTTCCCTTAATGCTCTTTTGTAGTCGTTACTTTGTGTATCAACTTGTTTATTGAAATATGTTTCTGGAATATACCCCGTGTACTGATAACCGCTTGAATCATTTCCAACTAAAAATTTACCAACGTTAGAATAATCTTTTCCGGTTTTCATTCTGATACTTGCTCCTCTTCCACCGAACATCTGACTATTTAAAATATACTTCATATAAATTTCTCCTTAAAAAACAAAAAAAGTAACCATTACAGTTACTTTCTAAAATATTTAATTAATCAATGATTTTATCTCCGTTCTCATCATAACGAGAAACCGGAAGATGATAATGATAATTTCTGTTGATTGCCTTTAAAGAGTCAACCAGATCACCAATTGTCTTTCCATTTCCAATTTCTTCGCTGAACAGTTCTTCCCATGTCGGATAAACATGGCCGGAACCGTCTTGACGGTCAACAGTCTTTTCTTCTGAAATCAAAAATTTCTTTCCACGGCCACTTAATTCATAAGCACCGATTTCTTCAAGCTGCTCAATGAAATCTTCTCGTTTCATAGATTCTTCATCCTCTCTGTGACGGAATTTTCAAAATAAATAACGTCAGTTTCCTCTGGATAATCATAATCAAGCTTTCCACCATAAACAATAATCGTTGATGGCTTGATGCGTCTGATCATCTCATCCATTCCATCCTTCCAAACTTTAAACGCTTCATCTTCGCGTTTAACTCCAATTGTACTCACAGCAACTATGGAACCATCTGGAATTCCATCAAAGCAGAACTGAAAAGTATCAGGTTCCGCCCAGCTGATTGTAGGTATTACACGAATTCCCTGGCGCTGCCAGTAATTTCCTAAAAATCTTGATCTGTAAATGCTCCAAACCTTCATTGCCAGTGGCATGTTCATGTACAACGAGAAATCAGGGCTCAGAACTGCCTCGAATTTCTTCAGAACATCGTTGTACTGTTCAGGTGCGTTCCACAGTCTTTCGAACTGATAATCATCAACAAAGAAATGGATTGTTGCGTCCGTGTCTGTTGATGCTTTTGCATAATTGAAACCAATCATATGGTCAGGAACATAATTGTCATTGCTGATGATTGGCATCTGATAAAAGCCATCCAAACTGTATGGATCCAGCAGATGCAGATTGTACTGTCTGGCAGTATTCATCCGTGCGTTTTCTTTCTGATCATCGTCAAAATCATCTACTGCATCATCTATCAGATCATCGATTTCATCATCATCAAATCCAGTCAGATCTAAGTCAAATTCATCACCTTTCAGATCTTCGAACAGATCTAAAAGCTTTTCATCATCCCACTTGCCTGTAAGCTTGTTCAGTGCGATATTCAGCGCTTTTTCTTCATTCTTGGATAAATCAACCTGTGAAACTTCAATTTCTGTGTAGCCCAGGTCTTTCATCACTTTCAATCGCTGATGGCCACCAATGACCGTCAGATCACGATTGACTACGATTGGATCTGAATATCCAAACTTTTCAATCGAGCGCTTTATTTTTTCGTATTCTTCATCACCAGGCTTCAGCTCAACACGTGGATTGTAAACTGCTGGTTTTAAATCATCAATCAAAACGTTTATATGTTTCAACTGCTTCAATCCCATTTTTGCCTCCTGGCGGAAAAATAAAAGGCCAATGCGCGATATTTAAATCCATTGGTCTTGTTCCGCCAATAGAATATCACGATTTGTCAATGGACGTGTCCATTTTTTCAATTTTTAGCAAAACATCGTTGATCTTGTTGAAAACGGCTGTTTTGCTCATGCATAAAATCTGTGCAATCGAACGCATTGTGTAACGGTCATGATAATGCAGCGCAATGATTTCTTTTTCGTCATCGTCCAGCTTGCATAGCTTCCTGGCCATGTTTGCACAGTATTCCTGTTTAATGCGTCTGTCATGCTTCAAAATTTCTAAAGTCAGCTGCATCTTTTCGATTCTGTCCATGAGTTCGAGTGGCAGATCAGATAAATGCACTTTAGGACTCGTCTGATACTTCGCTTCGTCTGTAGATTTGATTCTTGGAGAACTCAAACCGTATGTCTGATTTGCAATTTTCCACTCCAAATCCGTAATTCTTTCTTCCAAAGCAATCAGTGACTCTAAGTAGTCAAAGTAAACTTTAAGTTCATAGTCAACTATGCTAACGCTTTTTTCCATCATCTTTTCCCTTCGTTAAAATTTCATATGTAAATAATATCACCATCGCGAGAAAACTCCCTAACGCTGCTGCTGCCAGCAGTAACATGATGAACGAGATAGAGCCTGAAAAAGCGTATATGAAGACCATAAACATTCCAAAAATGACGCTTCCCATCACTTTTTCTTCTTCACTGACACATAACTCACAATGGTCACAGCAATAGCAATAAGCCACAGAACCACTGCAATTGTCAAAGGCACCAGGACTGGTGCAAATACAATCCACCATGGCCATAAAACAAAACCAGTGCATTTAAGCAATACGAAAATGATGGTTAACATCAAAACAATTCCCATTTCAAAGATCTTCCTTTGTGCTGCCGTTAACAAGCACTTTGTGTAAATAGCCCAATGGATTGCGGATCTTTTCGGTATTTCCCTCAACGAAAAACTCTTCAGCATATGCGCAAGCGTCTTCTAAAGCCTGTCTGTTCACTTCACAGTTTTCTGGCAGTGACATGACCACAGACTGGAGCTTAGCGTATGCATCCTCAACTTTTTCAGGTGCATAAAGCGAACTGTATACTTCCACTGCACGTTGTTTGTGCTTGGCCAAGCATTCAAAAAGTTCGTCTCGCGCGCACGCGCTTTGTGTTTTAACAACAACAAACGATTCTCGTTTCTCGTTTCTCGTTTCTCGGGAGCATCTGCATTCATCTGCATGCAATTGCTTGCAAGTGTTTGCAGAATTCAAAATCTGGCCAGATTGTGCAGCTTTTGTGTTTTGCAATTCTAATTGCGATTCGTTATCTTCCGGGGATGGCCACTTAGATTTCATTGCCCGTGTTGATTGAAACTTAGACCAGTTCGCAATCTGTAAGAAGGATTTTGCTTTAACCGTATAGGTGAAAATCATTGATACAGAGGCTAGCTCGTTAAGGCCTTTTTCAATCTGTGATGTTCGGACATTTTTAAGTGGGAAACATGTTCCCTTGATAACTGCTGCACGACCGTCAAATCTCCCAAAATCGTCGGCAACAACAATGAGCCTGTAAAATAGTACTTCGGCAAAGTAGCTCAGTTTATTGATCGATTCACTTCTTGTCAAACTCTCTTTGAGAATTCTATTTGGCATTTTATATCACTTAAGCCAGGCTATCAAGTCTCGTTTGGTTTCGACAGTCTCGACCGGGTGACCGACAATTTCGGTCAACAAGCGTTCGAGAGTATCTTTCGTTATCAGTTCGACAAGTGAATCAGGGATTAAACTGTTGCCGTTTTCTTTTAGATTTTTTATGATCCAGCCATCCGCATATTGCAGTGGTTTGGGAAAATTAAGTATTTTTGGAATTTCATTCTGTTCAGAAAGGTAGTTCATCGTCACTTATGTCCACCATTTGACCGTTACTGACAGACTGCTGACTTGTCTGACCGCCATAGCGTCTTTCGAACTCATCATCGGTTGATAGTCTTCCTTCTACCGGCTGACTGTAGCTTGTCTGCTGTGTTTGTGTTTGATATTGATACTGCTTTTCTGACTGCTGCTGGTGTTCTGATTTGTCCAGCTTGTCTAAGCTTACAACATTAATATAGTTTGCGCAACGATTGACTCCATTTCTGTCAGTGTAACTTTCTGTTGTGTTTCTTCCACTGACTCCCAGCACTGAACCTTTTCGGCCATACTGACATAGAAAGTCAGCTTGCTGCCTCCAGGCTCTGCAGTTAATGAAGTCTGCCTGATAGTTTCCGTTTCTGTCTTTGATATCTCTCTGAACTGCTATCGTGAATGTACAGACGGAAATTCCATTTTGTGTTTTTTTCAGTTCTGGATCTTTTGTAAGTCTCCCGACAAAATTACAAGAATTCATCATATTAGATAAAGCCTCCGTTTTTCTTAGCAACAAAGCACTTTTTTCCGACCTGTCGAGTCACTTCGTTTTTGAAAACGTTCTCTCGCGCATTTCTGTCAGACAAGTGTATTAAGAAAATGGCTTTGCATTTTGATAAATTCATTTTTTTAAGTGCTTTGATGCAGTTCTCAATACTCATGTGAGCATTGAAAACTCGCTCAAGCGATGATTTCAGACCTAGATCATCATTTTTTTCTGCCTCTTCCTTGGCAAAATGTAGCAGTCTTGCCTCATAATTGGCTTCGATAATGATGTAATCAAATCTTTGATTTGTCAGGTCAGCTTTCCAGTATTTGCAGTCAGCTATAAATAAGATCTTTTCTCTGTCTGTAAAAATTACAAAGCCGAGTGGATCAGGTGCATCATGCTCTACTGATATAGGAACAACATAGGTTTCAGCAGCTATGCATTTGAGTTCTCCAGGATGCATCACCTGTCTGATAGATGATGCAACGAACTCATTTCCATAAACTCTAAACCCCTTTTTAAACATTTCTTTTGCGGATTTGGCATGATCTGAGTGATTGTGAGTAACCAGGCAACAGTCAAGAGAAAGCATATTCAAACCGGATTGTATGCATTTTCTTTGAATGTCTTTCATTGGAAGCCCCAATTCAATCATGATCTTAACCGGTGGCCTGGATGACCTCTCCAGCTCTACCCAGTAACAGTTACCGGACGAGCTGGATGCGAGATTAATGAAATTCATCCAGGAACCTCCTAGAACGGATCAGAAACCTGTTTTACCGGTTCATCCTGTTCCGCTGGTTCTTCTTCGGAAACTTCACCTGGAAGCGAATCAATCACTTCCGTATTGGTTTTTTCATTGACTTCTACTTCAACGATATCTTCAGGATCCATTTTAACGTCATTTGGCTTTTCATCTTCATTGATTGCTTCATCGTAAACCTTTTCAGCAAATGCATTTCCGAAATCCTTTGGAATAGGCTTCAAGCAGTTGTTTCTCATCTTTCTTACAATCATTGATTCTCTGCTGTGAGGATCTCTCCACGCTGGAGACATAATCTGTAGCATTTCACTGTCATTGAAGATGTCATCAAGGCTCATATTAAACAGCTTCTGCTTAATTTCTTCCTTTTTGGAGAAAGGCATGTCTTTTTCAGGCTTCTTCTTGATATTGTTCAAGATGTGAGCTTTCAGATTGACAGCAACTTCTTCTCTTTCACAGATGTGAAACTGTACTTCCTTGTTGCCTTCATCGTCTTCATATTCGACCGGGTAAACAATTCTGACAATCTTTCCAGTGCAGCCTTTTGGTGTCCATGTAGGTGGCTCCATCTCCAGTCCTTTGAAGGAAGCATAAGTGAAGTCATCTCCTTCACGGACTTTCCAGTAAGGATGAACATTTTTGACGTTTACGCCATACTTTCTGACAAGCTTGTCATTACCATCACCTTCGATTCCGAATTCGAATCGATTTCTCCAAACACCATCAGCGCCTTTGAAGTTTCTAATAATGATGTAGCATTCTCTTGGATTTGCAGCAGCATTCAGTCTTAACATTGCATCTTGCTGGAGGATGTTCAGCAGACCTGTCTGATCCATCTGATTCATCTGCACTCCTTTTTCAAGACATGCTTCCTGCATCTTGCTCAGTACAGAAACAACGCATGTTCGCTGTTCCTGGTCGAGCTTGGAGTTGTGTGAGCTCAATGCTTTATTCACTTCATCCATGTAAAACTGTTCAGCTTTTGTTAAAGCGAGCTTTCCATCAATCTTTGCTGGAGCTGAACCGCTTCTTGTAATTTCTGTCATATTTTCCTTTCCTAGTCTCTTGTGACAAGAGTAATATCTGAGTAATTAGTATCATTAACAATTGTTGATATCATCTGTGCATCTGTATCAATCGTGGCCAGATGCACTCCATCGAGCTTGTCGCACTCATCAAAAATAAATGGCAAGTCAGGAAGACCTAGCTTCTTTTTGACGCACTCGGAGAAATAGATTCCAGCAATGATTTTTTCAGAACCGGAACCATTTTCAAACGGCGTGTCCTTATTGAGAACTGAAGGAGTACAGACTTCCTGATAGGATCCTTCCTTGATGTTTTCCTGGATCAATGTAAACTTCATCTTTGTTCCAAAGACTGAAGAGATGTGCTGCTCAAAGGATTTGAGCTTTGTCTGAACGAACAGTTCAACAAGCATGATTTTCTGTTCGATTTCTGCTGCTTTTTTTCTAGAAAACGCAATATTTTCTTCAATCTTCGCAATTTTTTCTTGTGACAAGTCATATGCGATTTTCTGATTGAGGACTTGCTGATTAAACTCAATCTGTTCATTGATTCGTGCAGTTCTGTCAGATATTTCTGAATAGCCACCTTCAAAATTGAGAGCAAGATCTCTTAACTGTGATTTCAGCCTTTCGACTTCTTCTCTTCTTCTGCAAGCCTCTTCTGACTCCATGTAGCTTCTAAGCTTTTTCTTGATGCTGCTGATTTCAGATTCCATTGGAGAAACTTTTTTCTTCATTGCTGCGAATCTGTCTGACATTTCAGCATACTTGATATCTAAGCTGTGCTTTTCCTGTTTAAGTTCTTCAATAGCGATAGTCTTTTCTTCAATCTTAACGTTAAGATCTTTCCCTTTTCTGATGATTTCTTTAATATCTTCATCATGTTTTGCAATGGCTGCATCGATGTATTCCTGGTCGAGCTGGAATCCACAGTTTGGACATTTCTTTCCGACTGGTGGTTCCCAATTGTCTGCAAGCTGATGATACTGAGCTAGTGCAATCTTCCTATCACCTTCTGCTCTTTCAATTTCTCTCTGTTTTTCCAGGATTTGGATTTGAATATCAGCTTTCTTTGAATCGATTGGAGACAGCTCTCTCATTTTGAAATCATTGATTTCTTGTGTATATGCGAACAGATCTTCCTGTTTCTTTTTGATTTCATCGTTGACTGCTGCATTATGCTTTTCAATTTCTTCTCTTTCAGAAGCAATCAGCGTTTTTAGATCGGCTTCTTTTTCTCTGATCTTCAGTTTCATTTCATCGCTGACTTTTCCATAGGAATCATTGGATTTCAGCGTTTCAAGTTCTTTCTTTAAACTTTCGATTTCTTCTGCAGCATGATCAATATCAGATTTGGAAGGACAAGCCATTTCTTTCAAGCCTTTTTCCTTGCCTTCATCTTCCTTGATGCCCTCATTGACTCTTTTTAGTTCGCTTTTGAAGAACTTGGTAGTTCGAGCAGTGTCGAATCCATCTGTTTCAAGTCTGTCTCTGATTTGCTCCAGTAAAGGATTTGAGCTGAAGATTTCGTCATTTGAAACATCACCACACAATTCAATGACAAAGTTTCTCAATGTCTTCCAGTCTGTAGTTTCTGCAAAATAGTAAGGATCAGTAATTCCTCTCAGCAAGTCAAAGTTTCCGAAATCAAATCCAGAGATTCCCAGACGAGAATAGATTTCTTTCTTTGCCTCCGAAATCTTTAGCTTAACGCCATCAATCCAGTATGTTGTTGTATGACCGGTCATGGTCATTTCTTCTGATCCACGTGTCTTGGTCCACTTTTCGGCATATGTCTTCTTCAGCGTAAATGAATCAAACTGCAATTCAACACTTACTTCTGCCTTTGTATCTGACAATGGCTTGAAAGATGGATAGTCTGTTGAACCATCCATCAGGAAGTCTGTCATAGCCCAGTAGATAGCAAGAATCGTATTTGTCTTGCCAGTCTGATTAGGACCTGTAAATAAATTGATTCTTTCCAGATCATATTCAGAATGCTGAATATTTCTGAAATTATTGATGATAACTTTATTGATTCTCATGCATCCAAACCTTCGCTTTCTTCCGGTTCTTCCACATCTGCATTTACCTGGCTGGCAACGCTAACGCTCGAACTCTGCACTGGTGCTTTCCAGATCGGCTGTTCTCCAGCAGAGCAAGAGTCCAGGAAAGCCAGTGCAAATCTCAAATAGTGACATGGAATGTTGTAATTCTTCCCATCAACTTCAACAGTGTATTCACTGCTTGTTCTGTTTGAAATGTAGATGTTTACATCTTTGCAATCATCTGTGACAGCATTTACTGTCATCTTAGTTCCATGCAGTTTCATTTAATGCCTCCTTACTTCTTAAGTTCACCGAACAATTCGACAATTGTATTTGCTTCTCTTATTGCTTCCAAGCCTTGTTCACTGAGAAAAAAAGCGTTTTTTACAAATTCTTCTGTCTCTTCCTTGCCTAATCTCTCTCTAATTCCATAAATAATTGTTGCCATTTCCACAAACAAAACATTTTGGAAACCTTCAACGGCACATGTTCCATTTTCTGCCTTAATCATTTTCTATTCTCCTTTTCCTATTATTTTGAATATTTCGCCAGCACATACATTCCAGCAAGTGCCAAAACGAATGACACAAGAACAACTGATGTGCTTTCCGAGCCTATGCAGTATAAGCAGCTCACTACTGTGAGAGCTGCCAAAGGCAACTGTATTTCTGTTCGCAGATGCCTTTTGATAACTTTTTCCATATACATTTTTCCTTTCCTGGTGGTAAAATGTAATTGGATTTCTTAATCCAATCCAATCTCGGATTAGTTGTTGCCTCAACTAATCCTTTTTTTATTTCCAAGTCTTCCAATCTTCATCATGCTGTTGGCAAACGTGATGATATCTCCTTCGGTTCCTAGATCAGCATCCTTTGTCAGCTCCAGGAACTCACATAATTCTTTAACTGTAATAACATGTGCCTTGCCTAGCTTTCGTGTAGGTAGCAAGCCATACTTTCTAAACCATCCAACTTTCTTCCTTGTTGTGTGAAGACGTGCAGCAGTCTCATTTGTTGAGAGAAGCTTGTACATGTCTTCAGGCTTTTCAAGCGCTAGATCTGACACATCATATCTTTCATTAGCCATCTGTTTTATTCTCCATTTCTTCGGCTAGTTTATAAGCCACATCGTACACTGCCTTTGAAAAAGCAGAAGCCCTATGAATCTCACTCTCAACAAGCTGTGAAACAAGCAACGAAACGTTTTGGAAGAAACCATTATTTGCCAAAGCATTATGCTCAACTAACATTTCCTTATAGCAAGCATCTAGTTCAAATTTGAAGCACAGTTCATAGTTTCCTGTAACAATATTTTCTTTAATTGTTGTTTCTTTGAGCTTGACCAGCCTTTCATTTTCAAATCCTGGCATGTTTCTCTATTCTCCTCTTTTTCTAAAGCAACTTTGCTTCATCTGTTTCTTCCATTGGGAGTCCATGATCTATCCAAAAATCGAGTGATTTGGATAGTTGAAAAAGATCTGCTTTTAAAGCCAATAGAAATATTTTTTTGATTTTTTCATCATTGCATTCATCAAAGCAGTATTTTTTACTTCGGAGAGTTTTCTTCACTTTGTTAATGTCCTTGAAAACATTTTTCAATAACTCATGCATTCCTTTCATTCTTCTTTAAACTCCTCACAAATTGCTTCCATAATCTCTTTGCCTTTGGTGTTAGCTTCTTCTCTAGTTCTAAAGCAATTTCCAAGTTTCCAGTAAAGTAAGTCCTCTGTAACCCCACGCCATTTTGCTTTACGTGCTGAATTTATATAAGTTGAATATACATAATATTCTTCCGTTAAATAAGGTTTCCATGGCAGTTTTACAACACTGTATTTACCTTCAAATAATTTTGTTAATGTAACCGGAACACTTTCACACCACTCGAATTCTCCAAGTTGCCTAACCATAAGACCATCCAATGTAATCTTATACACAAAGTTTTTTGTGAAACTTAATTTAAATTCTTCATCTAGTTCAACGCCTAGCATTTTAGAAATTTCTTCGTAATAATTCATTGCTGCAGCTCCTTTCTCAATTTCCTTTGATACTTCGCAAGTACATCACACAGCTCTGTATTTGTAACTCTCACAAGGTATTTAGCATGTTCCTCGTCTTCTCTGATTTCAAACTGATCCAGTCTTGTCCACTTTGGTGGATTTCTCTTCGTATTTGTAATACTTTTATCACACCAAGGAAACTCCTGTTCATACACCATCATTCGAACAAATGTTTGTTCTCCAACGAGCAAACAGCGCATCTCAAGCAAATCTGAATTGTTATCGAACAATGTCCAGTTATCACTATTTTCAACAAAAGCCATTCTTTCTTTATGGTTCTTCAATGTAAGAAACATTTCATCTTTCATGATCTTCTTGACCTCACATCTTTCTAGACGAGCTCAAGCGCCTTGCTGATGATTCTTTCATTTGTCGAAAATTCATCTGCAATCATCGCTAGAGACCATCCGGCATCCCTCAATGCATGTGCCTTTCCTTTGTCGATTCGAGACACTGGTGTGTCTTTATAGATCTGCTTCCTCTCGGAATTGAATCCTGGAATGTAATCTTCCGAAATCCTAGTAACTCTGTACCTTCTTTTGATAACCACTGAATCACTTTTGTATTTAGGCAGCTTGTACCTAGTTGCTTTGCACAGACCGAATGTATTCTTTATGGTTTCGGCCGTCACTCCACAGAAAACTGTTTTCTTTGTTTTGAGATCAACAACGCAGAATTCTCCGTTATCTTTCTTCATGTGATTTCTTTCTCCTTTCCTTTCCAATCTCTTAAACTTTGCTAACACATTCATCTTCTGAAAGCCTGGAACAATCACTTCATACGTTTTGTAACAATCTTTTTGGTTTTTTATATGTCCAAAGTAAACGGATAACATAAATAGAGTGAGTTCCAACTTCTTTTGGATTATTTAACATAATGATCCAGGCGATTGTTAGTGCTTCGCCTTTCGCGAGTAACAGCTGCTATATGTGGCCAAATAGAAGAAAGTGTGAATTGTGAAATGTTTATTAATGGAATGTTTCTTCTATGGCATCGATGACCACCAATGCAGCCATTCAGTTTCTTAAACTGTTTTTTAATTATCTGAAGCAGTTGCTCCAGGTTTACAGAAGATGACTGTTTTTGCCTTGATTCTTAATTGCTTTCAGACTTTTTGCTTTCAGACTTTTTTCGGCTTTCAGCAATCTGAATAGAACGATAAATCGTATTGCTTGCCTCGAGCTTGTCTACGATATCAACCGGAACTGTCTGCTCATTCTGATGCTGACATTTATAAACGCCATACTCTAATGCAAGAGAACA
>ERZ506978.664-NODE-664-length-14702-cov-4.692838_pt1 | contig 14702 bp, 11 predicted proteins | sample MGYA00512888_ERZ506978 | MGnify/ENA metagenome assembly ERZ506978
CTGGTGCTGCACCGGGAGATCCCGTGGCAGCGGCAGGCGCTGGAGGCAATGGAGCAGGCCTACCGCGCCGTGGTCAATGAGGTGCCGGGCTATGAGTTCAAGGCGCGGGCAGCCCTGTCGGAGATGATCTGGCAGCTGGTGACCCATGCGCCGTCCGCCCGGCCTATCCCCAAAAAGGCGCTGCGCAGTGCCGACCGCATCAAGCGGATGCTCCAGTACATTCAGGATCACTACGCCGAGGATGTTTCGGTCGATCAAATCGCGGCCAGTGCCTCCATCAGCGCCAGTGAGTGCCTGCGGTGCTTCCATGATATGATCGGTACAACGCCGAATCAGTATCTGCGGGACCGGCGCGCCCAGCGTGCAGCAGAGCTTTTGTGCGGCACCGGTCTGAGCGTGACCGAGATCGCCGGGCAGTGCGGCTTTCAGGACGGCAGCTATTTTGCGCGGTCGTTCCGGCAGGTCTACGGCTGCGGCCCAACAGAGTATCGCCGAAAGGCAAGAAGAGCGGGAGCGGTGTAGCAGGAAAAGCCCGCGTGTAGGCCTCCTCACGCAGTGGGGAGGCGGCCGAGTAAAACGATGCCGGAGGGGCATTGGCACATTGCCGCCGGTACCAATAAAAAATACCGCTGTCATTTCCTGACAGCGGTATTTTTATAAACCGATATTAGCCGTTATTCACGCGGTTTTTGATTTCATCAACAACCTTGGCGATGAAGGTGTCCAGCTCCATCGTGGTGGTGTCGCCCTTGCGGTCACGCACGCTGATGTTGTTGGCCTCGACCTCCTTCGCGCCCAGAACCAGCATGTAGGGCACACGGTCAACCTGCTGGGCCTGACGGATCTTGTAGCCGATCTTCTCGTTGGATTCATCCAGCACGACGCGGACACCGGCAGCCTGCAGCTTGGCAGTGACATCCTTCGCGTAGTCCAGCGTCTTCTCGCTGACGGGCAGCACCTTGACCTGCGTGGGAGCCAGCCAGGTCGGGAAACGGCCCTTCGTCTCCTCGATCAGATACGCCATGAAGCGGTCGAGAGAGCCGAGGATCGCGCGGTGCAGCACAACGGGGGTCTTTTCGCTGCCGTCCTTGTCCACATAGGTCAGGTGGAACTTGGCGGGCAGGCAGAAGTCCAGCTGGCAGGTAGACAGCGTGTACTCGGCACCGACAGCGGGCTTGACATTGACATCCAGCTTCGGGCCGTAGAAAGCGGCCTCGCCGATCTCCTCGGTGAAGTGGATGCCCAGCTCGGTCAGAACCTCGCGCAGGGCGTTCTCGGCATGGTTCCACATGGCGTCATCGTCATGGTACTTCTTCTTGTCAGCGGGGTCGCGCAGGGACAGCACGCAGCGGTAGTCGGTGATGTTGAAGTCCTTGTAGACATCAAAAATCAGGTTGCAGACATCGGCGACCTCGCTCTTGATCTGCTCCGGCGTGCAGAACAGGTGGGCGTCATTCTGGCAGAAGTGACGGCCGCGCTCGATGCCCTTCAGCGTGCCGGAGGACTCATAGCGGAAGTCGTGGGCGATCTCGCCGATGCGGATGGGCAGCTGGCGGTAGCTGTGGGGCTGGTTGGCGTAGATCATCATGTGGTGGGGGCAGTTCATCGGGCGCAGCACATAGCTCTCGCCCTCCATCTCCATGGCGGGGAACATGTTCTCACGGTAGTGATCCCAGTGACCGGAGGTCTTGTACAGGTTCACGGTGCCGATGCAGGGAGTCATGACATGCAGGTAGCCGCGCTCGCGCTCCTTGCCCTTGATATAATCCTCCAGCTGCTGCCAGACGGTGTAGCCGTTGGGCAGGAACATCGGCAGGCCGCGGCCGACGAGGTCATCGGTCATGAACAGACGCATCTCCTTGCCGATCTTGCGGTGGTCGCGCTCACGGGCCTCCTGCTGCTGCTTCTCCCAAGCGTCCAGCTCCTCCTGATTGCGGAAGGCAACGCCATTGATGCGGGTCAGCATCTTGTTCTCTTTGTCGTTCTTCCAGTAAGCGCCGGACTGCTGGGTGATCTTGAACGCCTTGAGTGCCTTGGTGTAGCACAGGTGGGGTCCGATGCACATGTCAACATACTCGCCCTGCTGATAGAAACTGAACTCGGTCTCGTCAGCGAGGTCGGCAATATGCTCGATCTTGTAATGCTCCTGACGCTCCTCCATCAGCTTGACAGCCTCATCACGCGGCAGGATGAACGGCTTGAGGGGAAGATTTTCCTTGCAGATCTTCTTCATCTCTTTCTCGATGTTGGCCAGATCCTCATCGCTGAGCTTGATGTCACCCAGATCAACATCGTAGAAGAAGCCGTTCTCGGTCGCGGGGCCAAAGGCAAAGTCCGCCTGCGGGTAGAGGCGCTTGATGGCCTGGGCCATGATGTGGGCTGCCGTGTGGCGCAGAACGTGCAGTTCTTCTTCCTGCGGGCACTCGGCAACGGTGCCGTCCTTGTAGATGATCTTCATGGTTGTACGCTCCTTTTGCATAGCTGCAAACAAAAAATGCTCCATCCCTTACGACATACAAGGGATGAAGCATTGAAAAGCTCCACGGTTCCACCCAAATTGCGCCTTGCTTTAATAAAGGAAAGCGCCGCTCAAGCCGGCTGTAACGGGCCGTACCCGGCGGAGGTTCGCCCCCGCGCTCGGCAGTGGTAAGGCTGCGGGCCGCTGTAAAACCGCTTGCACCACGCGGAAGATCCGCGGCGGTTCTCTCTTATACAAGGCACCGCATCCCGTTTGTCTGCCTCATGGCTTTGTACAGGATGAAGTTAAGTTATTTATAGCACAAGTGCGGCTTTAAGTCAAGTAGAAAAATTTGGAATGTTGAGGCTGTAGGGGCCGCACATGTGCGGCCCGCAACGTAAAGGCAAGCAGGCGTCTGTCATAAAGCTGCGGGCCGGGCATGCCCGGCCCCTACTGCGGCACATCCATTTTGAAAGGAACCATTTTATGAAAGAACTCATCCTCGCCTATCAGGGCGAAATGACGCTGAAGGGCCTGAACCGCGGCAAGTTTGAAGCGCGGCTGGCAAAAATCATCCGCTGGCGGCTGGAGCCACTGGGCAAGTTCAAGGTCTACCAAGCCCAGAGCACCGTTTTTATCGAGCCAAAAGAGGACGGCCTTGATATGGACGAGGCATTCCGCCGCGTGTCCCATGTGTTCGGCATCGTCAAACTCAGCCGCGCTGTCGAGTGCCCCAAGGATTTTGATGCCATCTGCGAGACCGCCGAGGCCTACCTGGGCGAGACGCTGCGCGGCCTGCGCACCTTCAAGGTCGAGGCCAAGCGCGCCGACAAGGCCTACCCGATGAAAAGCCCCGAAATCTGCCGCGAGTTGGGTGCCTACCTGCTGGACAAGCACCACCACCTGCGCGTGGATGTGCACAACCCCCAGCTGGAAATCATGGTCGAGATTCGTGACCACGCCGCCTACGTCCACGGCCCCAAGGTCGAGGCTGCGGGCGGTCTGCCGGTGGGCACCAGCGGCCGCGCACTGAACCTGCTGTCCGGCGGCATTGACAGCCCCGTCGCTGCCTGGTGCATGGCCCGCCGCGGCCTGGCGCTGCACCACATCCACTTTGCCAGCCCGCCGTACACCAGCCTGCGCGCCAAGCTGAAAGTGCGCGATCTGGCGCGGGAAATCGTCGAGTACACCGGCAACTGCACGCTGTTTGTCGTGCCCTACACCAAGCCTCAGGAGTACATCCGCGACCACGCGCCCGACGTGCTGTTCACGGTTTTGATGCGCCGCAGCATGCTGCGCATTGCCAACCAGGTGGCGAAAAAGCTGGAATTGCAGGCCCTCATCACCGGCGAGAGCCTGGCCCAGGTTGCCAGCCAGACCATGGCCGCGCTGGCCTGCACTGACCAGGCCCAGGATCTGCCTGTGCTGCGCCCCTGCATCGGCATGGATAAAATCGAGATCATCAATATTTCGCGTAAGATCGGCACGTTTGAGACGTCCATCGAGCCGTATGAGGACTGCTGCACGATCTTTACCCCGCCGCACCCCAAGACGAACCCGACACTGGACGAAATTCTGGCTGCCGAGGCCGCCATGCCCGAGCTGGCGGCGCTGGAAACCGAGGCCGCCGAGAATGTTGAAAAGATCTACATCCGCATGGGAGATGACGAACTGCTGTGACAGCTGAAATTATCTGCGTAGGTACGGAACTTTTGCTGGGCGACATCGTAAACACCAACGCGCAGTTTTTAAGCCGCGAGCTGGCCGAGTTGGGCATCAGCGTGCTGCACCAGCATGTCATCGGAGACAATCCCGCCCGGCTGAAAGAGCTGGTTTTGCAGGCAAAAAGCCGCAGTGATCTGCTCGTCTTTTCGGGCGGCCTCGGCCCTACCGAGGACGATTTGACCAAGGAGACGGTCGCCGAGGCCTTCGGCGATACGCTGGCCTTTGATGAGGGCGAGTGGCAAAAGATACTGGACTTTTTCGCCCGCACCAACCGCCGCCCGACCGACAACAACCGCAAGCAGGCCATGTGCCCGACCAAAGGCCACAAGCTTATCAACGACCACGGCACCGCGCCCGGTGCGTGGTTTGAGGATGAGCAGGGCCACTGCGCCGCGCTGATGCCCGGTGTCCCGCGGGAGATGAAGGCCATGTGGGCCGAGCAGGTCCGCCCGATTCTGCTGAAACGGCAAAACTGCACGATCCACAGCCGTACGCTGCGGGTGCTGGGCGGCGAGAGCGCCATTGCCAGCAAGGTCGCGCCGCTGTTTGAGGCCGCGAACCCCACCGCCGCCATCTACTGCAAGACCGGCGAGTGTGAGATCCGCGTGACTGCCCGAGAGGCCACCGAGCAGGCCGCCGAGGCCGCCTGCAATGCCCGCATTGCGGAGTTCAAAGAGATTCTCGGCGCAGCGGCCTATGATGTCGATGTGTCTGCACTGGAATACACCGTGGTGCGTGCGTTGCGCGAGCATGGGCTGCACGCCGCCACGGCGGAAAGTTGCACCGGCGGCATGATCGCCGAGCGGCTGACCAACGTGCCCGGCAGCAGCGAGGTGTTCGGCTTCGGCTTTGTCACCTACGCCGAGGCTGCCAAGCAAAAGCTGCTGGGCGTGGACGCCGCTGTGATTGAAAAGTACAATGTTGTGTCCGGCCCGGTCGCAGCCGCCATGGCCTTTGGCGCTGCGCGGGAATCCGGCGCGGAGCTGGCTGTGGGCATTACGGGTCTGGCCGGCCCCGGCGGGGCGCTGCCCGGCAAGCCGGTGGGTACGGTCTATCTGGCCGGTGCCGATATCCGCACGAACACTGGGTATCTGATGCGCCTTACTCTGGGCGGCTATCAGGACCGCGCCATCATCCGCACCCGCGCCGCCCTCTATGCACTCGACCTTCTGCGCCGCATGGCGCTGGGGCTGGAGGTTCCGGAGAGCGTACAATTTACCCCGGAGACGGCGAACGAGACGCTGGATATTTAGGAAAAGCGGGCAGAGCCCCTCAGGCCTCGCAAGCTCAGCCAGCTCCTCACTTCGTGGGGCGCCTTTTGCGCGGGCTTTGCCCGCGGGAAAGCCTCCCAACATTGTGGGGAGGTGGCCGAGCGTCAGCAAGGCCGGAAGGGCTTTGCCGCCTGCCCACGATTGCAACATTTTTCTTTAGATGAAGAAAGGTTCCACCATGGTCAACACTCAACTGAAAATCCTGCGTGTTTTCGGGCCTACGGGCGCGGAGGTATCCTCTGTGCTGCGGGGCATCCGGGATGACGGCTGCCCCGGCCTGCGTCTGCTGGAACGGGACGGTGAATTTGCCATCTGTGTGCAGGTCAGCGCCCCCAACCGCGCCATGGCGGAGCAATACTGTGAAAAATGGGCCGCGCGGCTGCGCACCAAGTTCGGTGATGATGTCTTTGCCGAGGGCGAAACGAGCTTGGCCCAGGCCACGCTGGACGCCCTGCTGGAAAAGCGCAAGCTGCTGGTAGCTGTGGACGAGACGACCGGCCGCCTGCTGGGTGCGCTGCTGCAGCCCCTGCCCCACAGCGAGGCTGTCTTTGACTTCGGCACCGAGAGCTATGCCGATGCCCAGAAGGCCCGCCGCATTGCCGTGCCGGAGCAGCTGCTCAAGCGCTTCCCCGGTGATGTCGTGCAGGCCGCTGCAGGCCGTGCGCTGGCCGCCATGCAGGTGACCGGCGCGGACTTTGCCGCCGCCTACATGCCCGCCAGCGTCGGCCAATGCCCCTTTGTGCTGGTGTGCGACCGCCGCGGCGCGGTGGCCTGCGCCCTGCCGCCCGATATGAACGACACCTTCATCGGCAACCAGATTCTGGATCTGCTGCGCCGCCGTTTGTTCGGCCTGCAGCTGACCGACTCCTGCATCACCTTCCGCCCCGGGCATGACCGCCCGCTGCTTGTCGTGTCGGAGGCCGCCAAGAGCCGCGGCAACACGGTCCGGTTCTCGCTGCGCCGCCGCACACCGCCCACAAGGGATGCCGACCACACGGCTGATTTTGAGCCGATGCTGGACTTTGACGCCCCTGCGCCGGTGGCACCGCCCCCGGCCCCTCTGCCTGCGGCGGGGGAGGCGGGGCAGCACCGCACACTGCGCCGCCATGACGCCGCGCCGACCCTGCCGCCCGAGGCATCGGAGCCAACCGGAGTCATCCAGTTTGAGGCGGAGGACCCGGCACCGCAGGACGCCGCCCCCGCCGATATACAGACGATGGGGGCTGAGGGTGCCCGCCGCGCCCGCATCCGCCGCACAAAGCCCGTCACGGCTGAGCCGCCCGCAGCAGCGCCGGACGAGCAGGAACCCCCTGCCCGCAGTGTGCTGGACGGCGACATCCCGGACTTCTCTGCCGAGATCGACCCCGCCGCCCTTGCGGCTGCGCAGGCGGCCGATGATGCCGCCGAGGCTGCCGGCAAAAGCGCCGATGTCGAGGAATTCACCCGCGCCGCCACCCAGCTGTTTGATACCAGCGCCATCGAGGAGGCCGCGCAGGAGCGCACCCGGAAAAAGCAGAAAAAGAACGCCGAGCCGCCCGAGGAGCTGCCCCCGCGCCAGCCGGTGCCCGGCAGCATCCGCAACCGCAGCCTTGAAATGATCGAAAAGAGCGAGCGCCGCCGCCGGCGCACCGTCGCACTGGTGCTGGCCGCGCTGGCCCTGCTCCTGCTGCTGGTCGGCGGCGGGGTGTGGATCTTCCTGCGCAGCGACCTTGGGGCGCGTCCCGCCGCCAAGAGCTACGGCACCGCCCTCTACGACAGCACCGCACAGAGCTATCTGGGCAAGGCGCTTGTGCGCCGCCCCGGTGTGGTGGGGTACCTCGGCTGGCCCGGCATGGACGGCACGCTGGTCTACGCCGCCGATACCCCCGCGCCGGAAACGCCGGAATCGGGCGAGGCCCCGCAGCCGCTGGTGCGGTTTGCGACCCCGAGTGCGCTGGACGCCGCCACCCCCGGCAACACTGTGCTGGAATGTACCGGCGATACCTACAAGACCCTCGCCGAGGAGGAGACGCTCCGCAGCAACGGCGGATTCACCCTTTACACCGCAGATAAGACCTACCGCGTCAAGACGATCGCGGTCTACTATTACGACCCAGAGGAGCAGGGCGAGGGCGCGTTCGACCTCTACGGCAGCACCGACCTGTCCGACTACTACGACTACCTGACCTTTGTGGCGGGTATCCGCGCCCGCAGCCTGTATGATACCGGCGTTGAGGCGGGGGAGGGCTCCCGTTTCCTGACGGTGACGAGCCACAGCGATGAGGGCGGTGCGCTGCTCTGCATCACGGGCCGTCTGATCGAGGAGGGCGAGGCGGAGATCCTGAACACCTCAGCCATCGCAGCGGCGGAGGATCCGCTGCTGACGGCGGCGCAGTACCAGAGTAAGGGCCAGCCGATGCCGACCGTGCAGGCGCTCGTTCAGGCCAGTGTGGAGCATTACGCGCAGCAGAGCGCCGCCATTCAGGCTGCCAAAAAGAACGGCAACACAACCGGTGATCTTGCCGCCGAGGCAGCGGATCTGGCCCAGCAGGCCAGCGACCTGCAGGCCATCACAAGCAGTCTGCTGGCCAGCACCGACAAGATGCTGGCGGGCCTGACCGATGTGGCAGGCTCCACCACTGCAGCCGAGGCGGACCTGAACAAGGGTGCCGAGGGCAGCCTGCCTGAGCAGACGGTGACGGTGGAGCAGCTCAAGGCAACGCCCACCCCCGCACCGGAGCAGACCGCGCCCCCCGCGTCCGAATCCGCGCCGGAGGGCGGCAGCACCCCCGCGCCGACCGAGGCCCCGCAGCCTGACAACGGCGGTGCCGCCGGTGAGACCATCAATGTGACGATGAACGGTACAGCTCAGACGATGGATCTGGTGCGCTGCCTTGCCATGGTCGCGCAGAATGAGCTTGGCCCCAACGCCCCCGCCGAGGCCTACAAGGCGCAGTGTGTGGCGACCCACTGCTGGATCCTGAGCCAGTCGGGCTACCCGTCGGTGCTGGGCGCAGAGCCGGGCGCTGCGGCGCTGGCCGCTGCGCAGGAGGTCGCCCATGTGCTGGTAACCTACAACGGGCAGGTCTGTTTCACCCCGTACTTTGCGTCGGCCAGCACGGGCACGGCCTCCGCAGCTGAGGTCTGGGGCAATGACCGCGCCTGGCTGCAGGCCGTGGACAGCCCGTATGACCAGAGCGTGTCCAGCCACTGGAACACGAACGGCAATTCCAGCGGCACAGCCCGCTTCTCCCGCCAGACACTGCAGGACCGCATCCGCGATGTGATGGACATTGACCTGTCCGGCGTGGACCCCAACAGCTGGTTCACGATCCAGTCCGCCAACCAGTACGGCTGGGTCGCCAAGATACAGGTCGGCCCGGACGCGGGCGTCGGCACAGTCAGCGGCCGCTGGTTCCGCGAGAATCTGCTGGCCCGCCAGAGCGTTGACGGGCGCAGCCTGCGCAGCCAGTGCTTTACCGTCAGCTACAATGCGGAGCTGGACTGCTTTATCTTTGATGTCTACGGCTACGGCCACGGCTGCGGCATGTCCCAGTGGGGTGCCATCGGCTACGCCCGCAACGGCTGGGGCTATCAGGACATTTTGACGCATTATTTCGTGGGTACGACGATCACGACCTATTGATAGTACAGAAAAAGAGCGTGTGCAAGAAATGGCACACGCTCTTTTTTGGCAGTAACATCCACCGCACGGCAGGAATCCCTCCGACCTCGCTTCGCTCGGCCACCTCCCTTTGACAAGGGAGGCTTTAAAGGCCCCCTTGTTAAAGGGGGCTGTCACCGAAGGTGACTGGGGGATTCCGCCGCGCGGTGGTTATAGCAACTCCTCCCCATCCAGCACCGCTTTCACCAGCACATCCCCCTCATACGTCAACTCCAGATGAAAAAACGGCGCGTTCTCTGCCAGCAGCTGGAAAAAGATCTTGTCCCCCTGCCAGATCGGCAGGTCCTGCACGGCGGCCTTGTCCACCCATTCCAGACAGCCCTCGTCACAGTCGGTCATCTCGCCGCAAAAATCCGTGCAGGTGTACAGGTGCATCCGCTCGGCCGGCCACGGGGCGCAGTAAAAGTCCACAATGCCGCGGTACTGCGGCGTGCGCATCGTCAGGCCGGTCTCCTCCCGCACCTCGCGCAGGGCACAGGCCAGCGCGTCCTCGCCCGGCTCAAACTTGCCGCCGACCCCGACCCATTTGTCGTGGTTGACATCGTTTTTCTTTTTGATGCGGTGCAGCATCAGATAGGCACCGTCCTTTTCAAGATAACACAGGGTCGTCTGCAGAAATTCCATGGCTGACTCCTTACTTACTACATATTTATACCGCCCGCCGCAGATACTACCATAAAAAACCAGGGAGGAATTGGTATGAAAGCCACTGGCATCGTGCGCAGGATCGACGAGCTGGGGCGCGTGGTCATCCCGAAGGAGATCCGCCGCGTGCAGCATATCCGCTCGGGCGATTCGCTTGAAATTTTTATGGAGGAAAACGGCGAGGTCGTCTTTAAAAAATACTCTCCGCTGGCGGAGCTGGGCGAACCGGCCGCCGTCTACGCCGATGTGCTGGCGCGGCGGCTCGGCTGTGGTGTGCTGGTCTGCGACCGGGAGCATATCGTGGCGGCAGCCGGTGCGGGCAAGAATGAGCTGCTCCACCGTGAGCTGCCGCCCGAGCTGGACCGCTTGCTGAAAAAGCGTCGGCTCTACACCGCCCCTGCAAATCCCGACCGGCGGATCAGGCTGGGCGGGCGGTGGCTGCTGTGCGCCGCACCGATTCTGGTACACGGCGATATTGAGGGCGGTGTGCTGCTGCCCGGCAGCGCCCGGGACCCGCTGCCCGAGGCCGAGGTCATCCGCGCGGCGGCCACCGCTGCGGAATTTCTGGCGCGGTGGATGGAGGAGTGAGGGGCAGAGCGCTGTAGGGGCCGGTGTAATTGCCCGTGAACGGGTTGCCCCCGTAATGCTGCGGGCCGGGCATGCCCGGCCCCTACATATATATAATAGGGAAACTGCACAAGCCGATTGTGACGAAACTGTTAAACTTACAGAAAAATCGGGAAAACCTCTTGACAGTTCGCAAAACGGTACTATAATAAACTTAGCACTCGGAGATAAGGAGTGCTAAACAAACCAAAAGCAAACCAAAGGAGATGAGCAGCATGGCGATGGATGCGCGCAAGCAGCGTATATTGGAAGCCATTGTTGCCCTGTACGCCAACGGCGGTGAGCCGGTCGGTTCCGGCCTGCTGGCGAACTACTTTGACATGGCACTGTCCAGTGCGACGCTGCGCAATGAGATGGCCGCGCTGACAAAGCTCGGCCTGCTGGAGCAGCCCCACACCAGTGCGGGCCGCGTACCCAGCGCCCAAGGCTACCGGTACTACCTCGACCACCTGATCGATGCACCGAAGGCCTGCGCCCTGCCGGAGGCAGACCGCCGCCACATTGACGAGCTTTTCGCCGCCATGGACGCCGAGCCGGAAAAGCTGGTGCCCGCCGCCGCCCGCAGTCTGGCAGATTTGACAGGCTGCGCCGCCGCTGCAACAACACCGCAGGCACCGGATCTCTGCATCGCACACTTTGAGGTCGTGCAGGTCGGCCGCTACAGCGCCGCTGTGCTGGCTGTGACCAGCGCAGGCGGCGTGCGGACCCGTGTGGCCCGCGTCGATACCGGCCTGACCCGCGATGATGCCGCCAACCTTGCCCAGCTGCTCAACCGGGGGCTGACCTTTGTGGCCCCGCAGGACCTCAGCCCGATGCTGATGGCCAGCATGGTGCTGGCAGCGGGGGAGCGGCTGGCCCCCGTGGTGATGGCCGCGCAGGCACTTGTCACCACCGGCCCGCAGGCCTGTCTGGAGGGCGCGCAATATCTGGCAAAGATGCCCGATGTGCGCCAGAATCTCGGCACACTGCTCGAGATCTTCTCCGACAATGCAGCTGCGACCGAATTGATCCGCCCCGAGGGCAACCGCATCACGGCCACGCTCGGCAGCGACCTTGACCCCGAGATGCCGGGTGCCTGCATCGTCAGCAAGCGGTATCTTGCCGGCGGCGGCCTGACCGGCTCGGTGGCGCTGATCGGCTCCACCCGCATGGAATACCAGCGGCTGCTGCCAATCCTCGACTACTTTGCCGCAAAGCTGGGGCAGAGTATGGCCGGGCAGGGCCAATAATTGGAAAGAAGGAGACCCGCAATGAGCCACGAAAAAGAAACCAAGCAGACGCCCGCCGCAGAGACCAAGGCGCCTGAGACCGAGGCCAAGGCCCCTGAGCAGGAGACCCCCAAGGCCGAGAAGCCCGAGGAAAAGCACGAGGGTAAGCACCACCACGAGACAGCGGCCTTGCAGGCTAAGCTGGACGAGGCGGAGAAAAAGAACGAGGAGCTGAAAAATCAGCTGCTGCGCACCGCCGCCGAGTATGATAACTACCGCAAGCGCAGCCAGCGCGAGGCCGACCAGAAGTTCAATGACGGTGTGTCCCACGCCGTGACCCAGATCTTGGGTATTTTGGATACGCTGGATATGGCCGCCAACGCCGCCTGTGCCGATGAAAATTATAAGAAGGGCGTCACGATGACGCTCGACAAGGCCGCTAAGGCGCTGGAGGCGCTGCACATCACCGAGATCGAAGCGCTGAACCAGCCGTTTGACCCCAACCTTATGAACGCCGTTTCGCAGGCCCCCGCCGCTGACGGGCAGGAGAGCGGCAGCGTGGTGCAGGTTTTCCAGAAGGGCTACAAGATCGGCGATAAGATCATCCGCCACGCAATGGTCGTTGTCGCAGAATAAGGCGAACCGGATCGCAAGATCCGTTTCCACATACATTGACATTCACTACTGTTCAAAGCAAATTTGAAGGGAGTTTTATTTATGAGTAAGATTATCGGTATTGACCTTGGTACTACCAATAGCTGCGTCGCTGTCATGGAAGGCGGCGAGCCCGTTGTCATCGCAAACGCCGAGGGCGCCCGCACCACCCCGTCTGTTGTCGGCTTCACCAAGACCGGCGAGCGTCTGGTCGGTCAGGTCGCAAAGCGTCAGGCCATCACCAACCCCGAGAATACCATCTCCTCTATCAAGCGTAAGATGGGCACCGCCGAGAAGGTTCACGCCGGTGGCAAGGACTACACCCCCGAGGAGATCAGCGCTATGATCCTGAGCAAGCTGAAGGCGGACGCCGAGGCTTATCTGGGCGAGCCTGTCACCGAGGCCGTCATCACTGTCCCCGCCTACTTCAACGACAGCCAGCGTCAGGCCACCAAGAACGCAGGCACCATTGCCGGCCTGAATGTCAAGCGTATCATCAACGAGCCGACCGCTGCTTCTCTGGCCTACGGCATTGATAAGGAAGCCGACCAGAAGATCATGGTCTACGACCTGGGCGGCGGCACCTTCGATGTCTCCATCATCGAGATGGGTGACGGCGTTACCGAGGTTCTGGCCACCAACGGTGATACCCATCTGGGCGGCGATGACTTCGATGAGCGCATCATCAACTGGATGGCTGAGGACTTCCAGCGCGAGAACAACATCGACCTGCGCAAGGATAAGATGGCTGCCCAGCGCCTGAAGGAGGCCGCTGAGAAGGCCAAGATCGAGCTGTCCAGCGCCACCACCACCAACATCAACCTGCCGTTCATCACGGCTGACGCCAACGGCCCCAAGCATCTGGATATGACCCTGACCCGCGCAAAGTTCAATGAGCTGACCGCTGATCTGGTCGAGCGCACGATGACCCCCGTCCGCAAGGCTCTGGCTGATGCCGGCCTGAAGGCCTCCGACCTCGCCAAGGTGCTGATGGTCGGCGGCTCCACCCGTATCCCTGCCGTCTATGACGCTGTCAAGAAGGAGCTGGGCTGCGAGCCGTTCAAGGGCATCAACCCCGATGAGTGCGTTGCTGTCGGCGCTTCCATTCAGGGCGGCGTTCTGCAGGGCGATGTCAAGGGCCTGCTGCTGCTGGATGTCACCCCGCTGAGCCTCGGCATCGAGACGCTGGGCGGTGTCTGCACCAAGATCATCGACCGCAACACCACCATCCCCACCAAGAAGAGCCAGATCTTCTCCACCGCTGCGGACAACCAGCCCAGCGTTGAGGTCAATGTCCTGCAGGGCGAGCGTGAGTTTGCCCGCGACAACAAGAGCCTCGGAACCTTCCATCTGGACGGCATTGCTCCGGCTCCCCGCGGTGTGCCTCAGATCGAAGTTACCTTCGACTTGGACGCCAACGGCATCTTGAAAGTCTCCGCCCGCGACCTGGGCACTGGACGCGCCCAGGAGATCGTCATTGCTTCCAGCTCCAACCTGTCCGAGAGCGAGATCCAGCAGGCCATGGCGGATGCGGCGCAGTACGCTGCCCAAGATCAGGAGTACAAGGCGTACCAGGAGGTGAGCAACCAGGCAGAGGAACTGATCGTGCGCTGTAAAAACGCCCTGACCGTCTGCGGCAAGGAATTGGACAAGGGCGAGCGGAAACAGATCCAGAACGCCCTGGCCAACCTAGAGCACACCTTCAAAAAGAGCAAGCCTGGAAAGCGCTCCGCCGGCGACCGAGCCGGTCTCAGCCAGGCCACCGAACAGCTCAAAGCCTGCGCCGGCGGCTTGTTGGCACTGTGTGAGCAGAGAACCAAAGGGGAATAAACAATAAAAACGGAGAGGGTTTCAAAACCTCTCCGTTTTTTCTCGTTTACGATATGACGCAGATCAACCCACGCACTTCTCCACGAACTTCACCAGCTCGCCGATGGTAGCGACCTTTTCTTCCAGCTCCAGCTCTACGCCCAGTTCTTCCTCCAGCTCCATGACCATTTCGACAGTCTCCAGAGAGTCGATGCCCAGGGATTCAAAGGTGGTCTCCGGGGTGAATTCGGAAGCGTCTTTGCCAGTGTGTTCTGCCAGCAGCTTGATGATGCGATCATAAATGCTCATTGTAAAATCCTCCATGATTTGGTGTTGATGGGGTGGATGGGGTTAGGATTCGGGCGGGTCTTGGGTGTCCGGCGTATTGCCCTGCAAAAAGCGCTTCAGCGTCTCCATGCACCGCAGCAGCGTTCCTTGTTCCTCCTCAGTGTAGGACTGGGAGCGCTGGGCGAAATGCTGCCGGCGACAGTAGCTGTGATAGGCGCAGGCCAGCTTGCCCTGATGGGTCAGGGAGACCAGGATGGAGCGTCCGTCCCGGCGGCTGGGCGCCTTTTCCACAAAACCCTTCCGCAGCAGCTTGTTCACCGCCACACTGGCAGAGGGCTTGGCCACTTGCAGAC
>ERZ506978.689-NODE-689-length-14157-cov-4.403489_pt1 | contig 14157 bp, 8 predicted proteins | sample MGYA00512888_ERZ506978 | MGnify/ENA metagenome assembly ERZ506978
AGGATGATAGCTTTGGTAGAAACAGGTCTGTTTTGAATAGCACCTGTTGCTTTCTGATTCACAGCTGTTGATGAAGCTGTAAGAAAGTAAACAATTGCCATGAAAATAACGATTACCGGAATGATAAGTCGTCTCAGCTTCGTCTTTTTGAAGAATTGTTTTATTACCATATTCTTTCCCTTTCTTTGGTTATGAAAATAAAGAGTCTCACAATTATTTGCAAGACTCTTTATTTGATTTGAATCAGTCGAACTGAATTACAACGTTCTGAACGTGTCCTTCAGATTCAATATAGTATCCAGGAGTTGTGACAAATGCATCTTTTTCTGAGCATTTATATCCTTGAGGAGCTTGATTTTCATGAATCCGGTATGTTGTACCTTCCTGAAGATACTGTCCGATTTCAATATATCCAGCTTCATTATGTGGATCATTCAATGTATCAATTGTGCCGACAACTTCATCAGTGTTTGTGTCAATGATCTGGAAAATGAATCCCTGACCGTCCACACCATAAATTACATCTCCAACTTTATTTTCCTTACGGAACTGGACATGCATCTGTGGATCAATCATTGAAATCATTCCAATTTTTTTCTTTTCACCATTCACATCAACTTCCTTGTACTCAAGACTGTCAACTGTAAATGTGAAGTCTTTTGCTTTGTAGAAACCTCTTGGCTGTGCTGTTTCCTTTACAACATATGTCTTTGAAGCAGACAGATATTCACTGACATCAATGAATCCATTCTGCTGATATTCCTCGCTGGATGTATTGACTGTTGCTACAACATTTCCAGTTTCTTCATCATAGATTGTAAGTTCAAACCCAACTTTCTTTCCACCAAGAAGTGTATATGTAGAAAGCAGATTGTTTTTGTCATCAACCTTTTGAATACCTACCTGAATTCTTTCGTCTTCAACCACTGAAACGAGTGTTTCAGTGTCGCCAGTTGTACTGATCTGAACGGTCTGATCTGCAGCAAGTCTGTATCCATTTGCAGCACTTGTTTCGTGGATTCTGTAATGATGTCCTCCACGGACAAGTCCCTTCTTGATATATTCTTCCATATCAAAGTAACCATTTGCTGCGTAAGCTGCATCATTCGTGAGCAGTGTTGCAATTGGTGTACCGTCATCAGAAGCATCGTCTAAAGTTTCCTGAGTATCATATACTTCAAGTGTAAAGAATGTTCCATCTTTGCTTGTTGTAAGCAGATTTCTCTCAGTATCGACTTTTTTGATGTGCCATTTGATTGGTGTATTTTCGAAAGTAACTGTCAATGCTTTTCCATTATTGTAGTTAGAAGGAATTTCAATTGGAACTGCTGATTCATTCAGGAAGTATCCATCTACATCGCCCTCTTCACGAATGTAGTATGTATGACCTGATTTCAATAAAACATCATCTGATACTTTGTATGGTTCTTCTGCAGAAGAAGTCCATCTTGCTACAGGATCAATGTTATTGTCTACATCATCCAGATTTTCATACAATGCAAGATGTGCTCCACCAACATAGGCACCTGTTTCCTTGTCAACTTTTGCAATTTTGAGTTCAATCTTTGGATCTTCAACTGTAATTGTAAATTCCGTTTTATCAACCTGTTTTGCTTCTTCAAGAGTTGCAGGAACTGTAAAGTGTTTATCTTCTGCAGCATAGTAGTAACCATCAACAGCTTCCTTTTCATGAACTGTGTAGGATTTGCCTGCTTTCAGCCATGTATTCGGAATAGCTACTGCACCATCGCTCTTTGAAGCAATATCTTCTCCAACCTGATTACCTGTTTCATCATCAATGATCTGAAGCTTTGCACCGGCAAGAAGTGTTTTCTTTTTCTGATCAACCTTCTGAACATAGTATTCAATTGGTATGTTTTCAAACGTAACATATGAAGGAGTGCTTTGATCTGTTACATTTGTTGCCTTGACTGTAAATTTCATTGGAGTAGCTGTTCTGTAGTAACCGGCTGGAGCTTCAATTTCTTCAGCTGTATATTCTGCACCGTTCACAAGTCCTTCCAGTGAATGAGGTGCAAGTTCAGATGTGAATCTGTCAACTTCTGTTCCTGTTGAATCCTTGATGGAAAGAGTAGCCCCAGCTACAGGAGCCCCACTTTCACCAACTTTCAAAATGCTGCTCTTGATTGGATAGTCTTCAATTCTTGCAGTGTATGTACCCTTGAATTTAGGATCAACTGTGAATGTCACATCAGAAGGAATTGCATAGTATCCTTTTGGAGGCTCAACTTCATGAATCACATATGTTCTTCCTGCAGCAAGATTATCTTTTGGAATTGTATGTATCGTTCCGTCTGTTGTCCAAGAATCAATCAGATTATTGTTTGTATCACGGACTTCCATTTTTGCTCCACTGATCATTTTTCCAGTTTCTGCATCAACCTTTGTAACACGGTAGTCAATTTCTTCATCTTCAATCTTGTAGATTTTGTAGTCTTCTACAAGTTCACTGTCTGCTGGTTTATATTCAGGAATCTGAATTGTTACACGGTCTTCGAGAAGGAAGTATCCATCAGATACAGCATCTTCATAAATGAAATATTTACTGTCTGCATCAAGTAAAGATGGATCAACAATATAATCTCTTCCGTCAGTAACCCAAGTTGCAAGATCCTTTCCAGTTATCTGATCAACAAGTCTCAAGTGTGCACCTTTGACCGTATTACCTGTATTTGCACCAACTTTCGCAATTTTCAGTTTGAGAGGTTCATCAACCATTTCAAAGGATTGTGTTTCATAAGGTTTCTTTTCAACAGTGAATGTCACTGGCTTTGATTTGTAGTATCCCTTTGGAGGAGTATTTTCAATCATTTCATATTTGCCAGGAGCAAGATCAAAATGTTTTGAAGAATTCGTTGTTGTATATGTTTCAACAAGACTTCTGCTGTTGTCAGAGTTCACCTTGTAAAGCGACATCACTGCATTTGCAAGTGCCTGTCCAGCTTCATTCTTCTTCGTGAATTCTACTGGAACACCAATACCCTTGAGAGTAACTGAGTTGTACATGCCTTCTCCAATCAGATTTCCCGTGACGAACTGGTTCTGATAGGAAGAAGAGTAAATGATACATGATTCACCTCTGTCTATATCTGCTTTTACATTCTTTTTGAATCCGATTGTCCTGTCTACAAGATAATCACTTTCATCAATAGTAACTGTTATCTTGTTTCCGTTGACAGAGGCTCTGTTCCCAAAATCATTTTCAGAATTTTTGAACTGATTGAGAATGCCTTTTGTTTCAGTAATCGTATATGTTGCTCCAATTACTGCTTTGTCAAAATTGATTGAGCTTCCTTCGCTGAGAACATTTCCGAATTTGTCGGTCAGTCTGAAATTTGGAACATCTCTTGTATAACTGAGGTAATTGTTTACATCAGCCATGATTGCGGCTTTTGCAGCATTTACACCATTTTCGTGGTCATACCAGTAAGCACCACCGCCCACTTGTTCCCAAACTAGAGTCTGAGCTGCAAAATAGTAGTCGTAACTGTCTCTTCCTGTGTATCCGTATCCGTAGTAAGCAATTGCATTGATCATCTTTTTCTGTTGAGATGAAAGACCACCGTAACTGTCAAGCGATGTTTTTGAGAACAAATCGCCTGTTGTTACTGTACCTCCTGTGTTTCCACCCAGAGGCCCTGGCATATGCTGTGCAGGCTGAATACAGTATGTTGGAGTTCCATTCCAGAAAAACATAGGTTCATCAACATTCGAAAAACCACTGCCAACGATATCTGCATAATAGTAAACATATTTTTTTGTAATCTGTTCTGCAAATACAGACTGTGTTGTAGGTATCAGAGTAGCGGCAATCGCCATTGCAACTACCCCGATTCTTGCGACCCACTTTTTCCATGGAGACATCTTTCTCTCATCTTGTGAGGAAGGCTCTTTCCTTTTGAAAAATTTCATAATTTTTTTCCCTTTCTTTTTTATTGCTTGAAAAAGGCGAGGCTACTGGCTCGCCTTTGCAGATTTCTTTGCTATTTTCTTTTTCTTTCGCTTCTTGTCATTTTTCTGAACGTAGGCTGCGTATCCTATTGCAGCAATTCCCGGAAAACATACAACCAGTCCGAGCTCTGATGCATATTTCAGCGTTGTAAGTAGCCCCTTCCATCTGAGATCATCTTCGTCAAGTTCAACTTCCTTCTGTCCTGTAAGTTCTCCTCTTACAAGAAGTCTGTGTGTATTTACACCATACGGAGTACATGTATACAGAGTAACGTAGTTTTTTCCTTTTTCGATCTGTTCATACTGATAGTCATCTTCCGGAAGCACAACCTTTATCTGATCGACTGTATATTCATATTCAGTATTGAGAACAGTTACATAGAACTTGTCTCCTTCTTTGACTTTCGTAAGATCAGTAAAAAGTGATGCGGTCGAAAGTGCTGAATGAGCAGCAATTACTGCATGAACATTTTCTCCGTCAATTGGAAAAGAAGTACCATACAGATGCCCTGCTTCAGACTGAAGTGTTGCTTCTCCTGTCCCGTGACAGAAACTTACATTGACATTGATGCTTGGTATTCGAACGCTTCCGATTTCATCACTTGCCGTAGGAAGTGAAGCATATGTCTCATCTGTTGCTACAGGACCACGGTAATGAAAAGTCTTTGTCTGCTGTTCCTGATATATAGAATTGTTGTATTCAATCATATTCTGTTTGATTGAAGCAAGATCATCATTGGAATACGAGACCATTGTGTTGTTGTATGCATTGATCATATTCTGATTGTATATCTTGTTGAGAAGGTCAGCTCCTGTTCCAAAAGTAAGTGCATAGTATGCGACAAGAGCACAGATAATCATGAATATCAGTACAGCATCAACACTTGAATTCTTTTTCTTTTTTGTTTTACCTTTAACTTTTGGCATGCTTTTACCCTTTCCAGATTTTTCTGACAGTCATGGATGCTGGAGTTGCACCAGCTCTACTCTTTCCATGTTGAAAAAGGAGAGCTCTCACTCTCCTTTGAATTGCTTATTCAGCTTTGTCTTCAGAAGCTGTTTCGTCGGAATCATCATCAGAGTCTTCGTCTTCTGGTTCATCCTTCTTTTTCTTCTTGAGATATAGACCGCCGCAGATTGCACCAACAATAGCAATGCCGCCTACAACGTAAAGAACGATACGTCCAGCACCACCAGTCTTGAGGATCTTGATGACTTCGTTGTTCTGAACTGTGAAAGGTACACGACCTTCATTCATTCTGTCGAGGTTTACAGTAACATTTGCCAAGTCAATAGAATCAGCATTTCTTGTTTCGCCTGTGTATACGTATGCGTGTTCAATCTTACCGTTTTCAAGAGTTTTTCCATTTACTACTGGTGCAATGAGTTCAGTATAGAACTTCTCGGCCATGAGGTTTCTACCCTTTGCTGTTGCAACTTCTGTAAATTCATATTGTCTTGCATCAAGACCGATAATTGAAAGAAGACCTGTCTTGCTGTTTGGTGTGAGATACTTTGTAATTGTCTTTTCACCACTTGGCTGTTCAAGAGTATCAGCAGCTGAGTAGTCATCATATCTCTTCTGATCAGAATATTCGTCAAGTACTCTGTAGTAGCCATCGTCAAGCTTGATGAAGTGTAATTCTTCCCACTTTTCGTTATGGTTTGCTACATAGTCTTCAGAACCTTCCTGAGTGCTTCCACGTACTGTGAATTTTACTGCAGAATAGTCGAAAGAAGCAGAGTTCTTTGTTGCGTTTGTATCATTCTTTGATACGTGACCTGCTGTACCGTCTGTGAAAAGTTTTGTAAGATCAAGTTCATATGTGTAGACACGAGTTGTGTTGGAATAATAGTCATGTTCCATTGTTCTGTCTGTAGCATATGTCAACTTGGCTGTGTTCTGGTTTCCAGCTTCTGGATGACTTACGTTGTTTTCATTCATGTATGTTGTATCAGTCTTTGCCTGATTTACAACAAGCTGATCAGCCAATTCGCCACTAGAAACATTTTCTTCTGTAGAAGGAGCAGCCTTTGTAACGATTCTCTGATTGCCGTATGTATCAGTACCAATCAATGCATCCTTTGTGAGTTCTACATCGTATTTTACATATAAATAAGATGCTGCCTTGATGTCATCCATCTTTGCAAGACCCTGTGGAAGAATTGTCAGTACATAGCTCATCTTGTCTGCTGCAATGTCAAGTTTGTAATCATCACCTTCAACAAATGTCAAAGTATTTGCTGCTGTGTAGTCATTCCATGCACCAGTTGTAAGAGTTACCTTGAAAGATTGATTGTCGATCAGGTTCAAACCCTTTGTCATTCTGTCGGATACGATGAATGTTTTGTTGTGTTTGCGAGTAGCAGTTGCAGAGTTTGCCTGATCACCTGGCTGTTCGTTGTCAAGGTCGTCTGTGAGTCTTGGAACGTCAACAGAAACAAGCTGAGTAATTACATCACCGATGTTTGCGTCAATCTGATGAACAAGTCCTGACTTCTGGGAACCGTCAATCTTGTCTTCAGTACCGTCTGTTGGAAGGTAGTTTGTCTGAACCATGTTACATGTTGTCTTGTCAGCTGCAACGTCATTTCCGTCTACGCCCTTCAAACCGTCATTTACTGTTCCACCGATTGTTGTTCCAGAAAAGTCGTTTGTAACGATGTCCTTGTGGATGTTGATTGTAGAGTTCTTTGGATAAGCTGTGATGTCATACTGCCATGCTGTACCGGCAATGTGAGTAACACCGTCATCACCTTCGATATCTGCCAAGTTTGTCATAGGAACAGAAATGAGGAATGGAGATGATGGAGAAGCAATATCAGCGTATTGAGAACCGCCTGCATTGTTTCCACCTGCCTGTAAGCCAGAGTTTTCTGTGCCTGCATCTTCTGTGTCACCACGGTCGCCTGTTAATGCATCGTCTTTTCCGTCAGCTACATATTCCCAGTATGTATCGTGCTTGGAAAGAGCCATATGTTCATAGTCTGTTTCACAGATGAGGTATAAACCAAGGTCGAGGTTTTCAATCTTTGTATATCCGTTTTCATCTGTTGTATCAAAGCTGATTGTTGAGTTGTTTGAACGCAGGTATCTGTTCAATGCAACTTCACCAGTAACTGAAGTGGAGCCGTCTGCCAATGCACCCTTTCTGTTGACAGTCTGCATCTTTTCGTTAAGCTCATCTGTTTCGTAGTGATCATCAACATTGGATGTATCATCATCAACTCTCTTGTCAGTTACACGAGTGGATTCGGAAGCAACAAGTTTGTCGTCTCCAAGATACTGATTCATGATTTTGAAGAATTCAGAATCAATGTTTGTGTAGTAAGTGCCAGTAACACTGATTCCATTTGCAGTAGTTTCTGTTACCTGATCAATATCGGCAACTTTCAATGCTCTGAACTGTACTCCCTTTTCAGCGAATACGTCATTGTCACCGAGCTGCTGTCTTACTGCTGCAAGCATGTCTGTAGCAGAGCCGACATAGTTGATACCTTCAGCATCAACTGTAGTACCGTTGTTGTCAACGTACTTGTAAAGTGTAATAGAACCCTTCTTTGTCTTGTCGATTGTGGCTTGAGTTGTACCATAAGTAGGATTGTCTCCTGCAGCGGATACACTTGTTGGAGAAGCCATCATCAACGCCAGTGCCGTCATAAAGGCGGACTTTACTGATTTCATTTTCTTCATAGAAAATTTCTCCTTTATGCAACAGTCTTTCCTGTTGCTTTTTCCTTTCCTTGCGACTTGGTGATCGCAACAATAAAATATATTTCACATCGTTTTTTTCAGGACGATGCCATCCTCAAATTACTGTTTTCTGCTCTTTTTCTTTGCGAGTAGAATGATAAGTACACATAGACATCCGACACCGGCCATTGCATAGAGGACAGGAAATGTGTATGTCCCCATGTCAGCTTCAGTGGAATCGTTGTTTACAACTGCCTTCTGTTCTTCTTTTGCAATAATCTGGCCTTTTGTGTTTGTGTATGTCGTAACAAAGCCTACATTTGCGTCTTTTTCAACAACATCATAATCAGAGCCGGCTGGAAGATCGTAGATAAAGGCTGTCTGGTTCTTTTTGAGTTTGATGACCTGGTTGTTTTCAACTGTCCCTTCTGTTCCGTCTCCAAATTTTGCTCTGTATGTCCCTTCTGGAAGAGTGAGAGTAAATTCATATGTTTTGTCTTTGTTTGAAATCTTTCCCTTCACTGTCTTTGTAACTGAAAGATCTCCCGCAAGGATCTGCTTTGGATTGCATGTAACATCAAAATTCCATCCATTGCTTTCTTCATTCATTTCAGGAGCACTTGCAACGAATGATTTCGGACGGATGTGATACCGCATCGTCTTTGTTTCTGTAACCAGATATGCACCTGATGGGATATTCTTGAATGTTGTCTTTCCGTCTTCTCCAATTGTCTGAGTTCCCTTGTATCCAACATTCGGATTCTTTTTGTAAAGATCAATGACAGACTGTTCATACGCTGAAACGTCAATATCAGCCGTTTCGTCATTGATGAAGCTCACTGTTTCGTCCAGAGGAAGATATTTCCCGTTGTTCTCAAAATCATGGCCGAATTCAGCAATCTGATAGATTGTAAATTCAGCTCCTGCAACAGGAATTTTTTCTTCTTCATCATCAAAGTACTTGACCGTAAGATTTGCAGTTCTGTCTTCAACGGTGAAAGATTCATTGCCTTCTGCAGAAACAGGAAGAAAAGCACCGGCTGCGATAAATGCTGCAAGTGCTGCCAATAGTAATTTCTTTCTAAACATTGATTTTTCCTTTCTATATAAATACGGAAAAGGTGCCTCAGTCAGACACCTTAATTTTCTTTTTCAGAGCAAGGCAGACACCGAATGCAGCAATTGCTGTAATTCCGACTGCTGTTGCAATAATATTTCCATTTCCACCTGTACGAAGCATTGAGAATGATTCGTTTGTAATGAGGAATGGAGCACGTCCAGTCTTGAGCTGAACAGATGCTGTATTTGCAATATCGTAGTTTGTAAGCTTCAGAGGTTCTTCACCTGACCATGCATACGCATGATCGAGAACACCGTTTTCAAAGTAGCGGCTGTACCCATCAACCTGCTTGTGGCCTTCAAGTCTTACAGTAAGAGGCTCAGCAAGAAGCTGTTTTCCTTTCACTGTACTTACTTCAGTAATCACATAGTCACGGGCATCGACACCTTTGATTGCAAGCTTTCCGTCTGCATTGCAGTAGACAGTAGTTTCTGGAGTTGTTCCAGCTTCTGTATACTGATCGTAGATGTGATACTGTCCTTCGCCATCCTTGATGAACTGAAGGTTTTCTGTTCCGCCATCAGCAGTTGAACCAGTCATTGTAAATCCGACACTTGTATAGTCCATGCCATTTGGCATATTTGGAATCATTTTTGTAAGATCAAGTTCATATGTATACACACGACATGTATTGCTGTAATAGTCGTGTTCAGCAGTTCTATCAGTTCTGTATGTCAGCATCGCCGTATTCTGGTTTGTTGCATCGACTGTGTTTCCATCTGCTGTTGTGTACTTGTATGTATCAGTACCGACCATTGCATCCTTATTTAATACGGAATCAAATTCTACGTAGAAATAGGCAGCTGATCCGATACCGTCAAGATATGCAAGGCCCTGATCAGTAAGATCGACTGTGAATGACTTCTTGTCTCCTGCTACTGTAAGTGTGTAGTCAGTACCTTCCGTAAGAACATGATTGTTTCTGTCATTCCAGAGACCTGTACCGACACTTACTTTGTCAATCTGAGTAAATGTAAGTCCCTGTGTCATTCTGTCTGTGACCGCATACTTTTTGTTGAACTTTTCTCCGATAAGAGCAGGAACATCTGAAGAAATGACCTGTCGTACCGTATCTCCAAAGCTCACATCAATCTGATGAGTGAGAAATGGTGTCTTGTCACCGTCAATCTGAGTATCATCATCAAATCCCTGATCATATTCACCGTATTGATTGCTGTTTGCATAGTTGATCTGAGCAAAGTCACAGAGTGTTTCAGTCTTGTATGTATCAAGACCGTCATTGTCCTTTCCGTCTCCCGGTTGATTTACAATAATATCCTTGTGAACTGTAAGAGTTCCGTTCTTTGGATATGCTGTTACATCGTAGATCCATCCGTTTCCGTTTGAAGCCATGATTGGGAGCTGAACAAGGAATGGAGAAGATGGAGAAACAATATCAGCATAGCTGCTTCCATCTCCAGCATCTTCTGTTCCATCAAGTCTTGCCCAGTATGTATCATGCTTTGCAATACTCTGATGTTCCCAGTCAATTTCTGAAACAAGGTAAAGTCCTACAGGAAGACCGTCAACCTTTGTTTTTCCATAGTTGTTTGTCTTGTCCGTAAACACAGTACCGCTGTTCTTTGTATATTCACGCAGTGCTGTTTCACCAGTCTCTGCTGTACCCGGTGCCTTTTCAAGTGCTGACAGTGACTGCATCATCTTTGTACTGTCATAGTTCCCATTTGAATCAGCTGTAACGGCTACGCCATACTGGTTGAAAAGATCAAGGAATCCCTGATCAACATTTGTGATATACCATTTGGCTTTGCTGTCTGAATTGATCTGCCTGTAGTCGGCAACTTTCTTGTAGGCAAATGAAACACCTTTTTCTGGAAGCATCTTGTAGCTTCCGGTTGCGTTTTGAATTGCTTCAAGCTGTTCGCCACTGTTTGCACCAAGAGACTGTCCTGAGCTTTCAATGGACTTTCCATCATTGCTTACGTATTTGTACAGCGTAAGGCTCCCTGTTCTGTTTTCATCATAGTCACGATATACCGTTTCGTTTGGTCCTTTTGTGGCTGCCAGAACTGATGTCGGGGAAACCAGTGAAGAGCTTGCAACAAACAGTGCAAACACTCCTCTGAATAGGTTTTTCAGTTTCATATACTCGGCTATCCTTTCAAATTTCATCAAAAAAAGAGCCTTTTTCAAAGCTCTCTGTGTTTTTTAACTTTCTACATCATAGATAATAACTCATTTTTTTGAAAAAAACGGGTATATTTGTGCAGTATTTAGCTGCTTTTCGGCACAATATGTATGGAAACGTTTGGATTTCTCATACCTTTTGCCATAAGAAACAGTCCAATTGCCCTCTCTGTGCGGCTTTTGCTTTCAAGAACAGATTCATTTTCAAGTGCTTCACAAAGTTCATCATCGTAGATTGAAATATTGACCATGTTTCCATCTACAGAAACTTCATTTGATTCTCCAAAAATTTCTGTGATTTTATCAGCCACAGCACTTCTATAGCTTTCATCTGAATTTTCTTCCATATTATATACAAGCTTTGGCTTTGAATATTTCACCATTCTGTATTTGTTTTCTGCACTGATACCACTGGAAGGAAGTACAAGACCAGCGGTAAGCAATAATTTTGCGAGTTTCATATTGTTTTTCCTTTCCTCCTTCTGCAAACGCCAAACGAAAAAAACCCGTCTTTCGAACGAGTTCTTTTCTGCGTTTGTTGTTTGTTGGCCAAAAGCCTGTAAGGAGATTGCAAAGCTACTGCCGTTCACCTTGCAATTACATAATACAATATTTTTTCTGAAAAAAAGTGTTGATTTGTGCAGTGTTTTTTTGCCTATTGATATGTCAGAACATACTTTGAAGATGCAGGATCCCATGTACATGTGTGATTCTTTGTACCGCCTGATGCCATGCATGCCCCCTGATCATCAAATGTGCTTCCTTCAGGTGAACCAGCTGTACCAGCCTTTGTTCCTTCATCATCAACTTCGTAGTTCGGTGCTGCAGGAGCTGCAGGCTGTGCCGGAGCAGCTGGGGCAGGATTTGAAGGCTGTGAAGGTGTTACTGTCTGATTGCTTGGACGTGACTGAGTAGAAGGTCTGTTTGAACTGGAACTTGAAGAACTGCTTTGTGTATTATTCTGTTCAGGTTCTGGAGTCGGTTCCTCAACAGGCTCTGGTGTAGGTGTTGGCTTTGGCGTTACTGTGACTTTTACTTTCGTCATTGTAATATTTCCGCTTTCGTCTGTAAGAGTAAGTGCTACTGTACTTGAGCCTGCCTTCTTTGTATCGACCTTTTCAGGAGTAACTGAAAATTTTTCGCCTGTGCTGATTTTACAGTATTTTTCATATGCTGTATTTGAGCCTTCCTGAATGCTGATTTCAGACTGGCATGTGAACTTGCCGACTGTAACTTCAGCTGCTGGAGTCGCAGTCTGCTCAGGTTCATCTGAGCTTTTACTCACTGATGAACATCCACCGAGCATAACTGATACAGTAAACATGGAAATCATGAATTTACGAATTTGCATAATTGATCTGTCTCTTTCTCGAAATTGAATGATATGCCGTCATTCAGAAATGTTCTTTCTGAAACAGCATCATCAATCTTTCGCATCTTTTCTTTGACTTCAACATTGCATACACTTCTGAGAATACGCATTGCATCAAGCTCTGCTTCTACTCTCTTCTTTGCAAGCTTGTTTGTCTCTACAAGCTTTTTAGCATAATTTCCCTGCTGTTTCAAATCATTGATGTTTGAAGGACTGAAATTTTCAAAAAATGAGAATGAGATTTCATCAATCAGTTTTTTTGAGAGCTGCTGGATTGCATAGTATTTGAGAATACCTGAATTTCTGATGAAGTCTGATTCACGCTTTTTGAATTCAGCAACTGCAGCAATTATTTTTTCAGTTTCCTTTTTGTTTTTTTCCTTCTGAGAGATTTCTTCAATCTCTTCAGTTTCTTCATGGCCGAATTCAACCTTTGCCTTTTCAAGATCATCAGAGTCTTCATCTTCGCTTTCGCTGAGAAGTCTGTCAGAAGCCGTCAGAAGATCAAACATGGATGCTGTTGATGACTTTTCTTCTTTCTTTTCATATAGACTTCTTCGTCTGCTTGCTTCTTCCTGTGTCTCAATATAGCCAAGGACATTTTTCTGGTTGTTGAAACGATGGATATTGCAGCGACATGTCTTTCCAACGCATTCAAACATTGCATCTCGCCAGTTTTCGTTTACTGCTGTTACGCCGCATGATGCAACAAGACGTTTTGGACCTTCGTAGATTCTGCTTGAAATATTGTTTTTATACTGTTCTGTTGGGAGATAGATGATTCCAGTAAAACCGACATCTCCATGAATTGTATGAGCAAGGAATGAAACACGATACCATACTTTCATGCTGTCCATTTTTTCCTGCTTGATGTCCTCTACAACTGCTTCGTAATAGAAACGCTGATCAGCAGTTGGGGACTTGATCAGAATATAGTCACCGTCATCATCTTTTTCTGCATCCTTTTCGAGCCAGTAACCCGGTGCAATTTCTCCAAGATACTGAGTGTGAGGATACATTTTCTTGTGTTCTTCAATAAACTCGGCAAGAGATTCTTCAGGATCAGGATCAAAGCTTCTGTAATAGTCTTCTGGCAGTTCCGGTGGAATAAAACTGGAATCAGTTCCAAAAGGAAGATCCGAATCTTTGACGAAATTTGAAAGATCCGCTTTTTCTTCTGTTTCCTGCTTCAAAGAAGATGCTTCTGTCTGAACATTCTTTTCTTCTAGAGATGTTTTCTGCTCTTCTTCAGTTTTTTCTGTGCCATCAGCTGCTGAGACAGGTTCTGCCAAATCTGTACCATCTGTACTATTCACTTTTTCAGCTGAATGCTTTTCAGGATTCAGCATTTCTTCAATTTCATCCATTGATGTTCTGCTGAAGTCATCAATTTTGAAATCAAATACCTCTTTTTCTGCTTCTGAGAAGTATGCGATCACTTCAGGGAATCTGCTTCTGATTCTTCTGAATGTATCAGTTGACTTCAGAAATTCTTCAGGGATGATGCATGACTTGCAGAAGATGGTTCTCGGAACAAGCGTAAATGTTCCGTTCTTGTTATGTCTTACTGAGATGTATGGACTCTTTGTGTCTTCGTTTCTTGTGAATAGGTAATTGATCATGAAAAAAATACCTGCCTTTCCTGCTTTTGCAATACCTTTATTATGCACTTTTTGATGTACTGTTTCAAGTACATTTTGTGCAGAATAAAGAAATATAATAATGTTTTTTGGAATTACATGGTATTTGGAAACAACGTATGGTTATACATAGTAGAAAATTTCTACCGAGTAGTATATATATCAATTCCGTTTTCCGCATCTTCTAAGGAAGATACTCCAAACTGGAATT
>ERZ506978.693-NODE-693-length-14105-cov-3.804342_pt1 | contig 14105 bp, 10 predicted proteins | sample MGYA00512888_ERZ506978 | MGnify/ENA metagenome assembly ERZ506978
GTCTCTGACTGAATGTACTCATATATCTTTTCGCATTCGTTATTCTTCCATTATCCTTTTCATCATATGTACTGTATTCGATTCTGTCTGCCACAGCCAGCAATCTGCCATACAGATAATCTCTGCCATTTTCCTGTCTGTCAAGTGCCACGCTCCATTCCTCCTTATTTTTTTCTTTTCGTTGCTTTTTTACCATGGAACAAGCCAGAGTCAATGCCCGTTCCCAGTTTTTTCTTTCCTTATAACACAACGGCATCGATGCCTTATCTACCGCTTTTTGTACATAATCGTACGGGATATGTTGTCCATTCCAAATACACGGCAACAGCCTTCTTGCAACCTCTGCGTAAAGCTTTTTCCCATTTTCATCTATAATTTCAAGTGCTCCTTTATTTTCTGTTCCGTACAAAATATTTGCAATATCCCGCACTCCAACCATTCCGTAAAATGAATCTTTTTTTCCCTCTTTCTTATGTAACCAGCCACATTCTTCATGCCATTTTTTTATATTTTCCAAATATTGTGAAGCGTTCAATGCCTTATCTTCGACCATGGCAAGTCTCCCCGGAGTCGCTGCATCGAAACCCAGCAGGTACATCATCGATGTCTGATTTACCCGTTTCCCATACCCCCTCAATGCCTGGTAAAATTCCCGGGCTGATATCGGATTTTCATCAATTTCTATCTCCTCTTCGTCATCCCAGGAACTCAGACTACTCTCATATTCTTCTCCAATAATATCTGTATCCTTTTCCCAGGCGGGCATCCTGAGAGATTCTGATTCCCAGGTTACCAATGTCAGCGTATGAAAAAATGTTCCCTGTTTTCGAATCAGCCATTTTAATGTGTTATGCATCTTCTGGGACGTTTCACTACCCACTGCAAAGGCTTCCTCCTTATTGGAAAATCTGCCGCGATATGTAAAATTCTGACTGTCATTTGCAGAAATCAGTTTTGCACCATCTCCCTCATTTCTGATCTTTTTGGGATGCAAATAAGAAATCGTTTCTCTGCTGCCTGTCAGATAACACAATCCTTTTTCTTTTTGCTGCTCTCTGGTATATGCAATATAACTTTCCTGTAAAGTACGATCTTTCCAACACTCATCCGGACAATTGTCATCTGGCTGTATCATTGCTGACCGAATAATAAAACGGACAAATGCCTTAGGCTGCGGGATCGTCTGGATTTTCTCTTTTTCATCTATCTGATTCTTTTCATCTAACCGGATAACCTCCGCACAAACCAGATCATGAAGCAATGTTTTTTTCTTTAAATATTGATAAATTGCCTCTACTTTTTCATGACAGAATTCCGATTGCTCCCACTTCTGTAACTGCTCGATATACAGCGAAAAACAGCTTCCATCATCCTTATAATATTCCGGATAGTCACCTGCCAGATATCGAAGATTATCACACAGCGGATGAGGCTCTTTTCCTGCGGTACGGCTCCCTGACTTTTCACTGACCGGAATAATCGTCAGTTTATCATTGGCTTCCACTCTTTCCGCACGCATAAATGTTCCATTCTGGTCAATCGTTACGGTAATCTGTGCAGTAACCGTTGTATGAAAAGGTGGTAATAACGTATAAGGAGTATCTCCCCGATATTCTATCACGCCAATTTTATCCTGATTTCGGTCATAGATCTGAAGCAGTTCATTTACATAACTCATTCACCCACCTCCTCATCTGTAAATTCCTCCAGACCGATAAAGTTTTTGTTCTTTCCAAAAACTTTCCGTTCCATATCTCGGATATATCGTTTTTGTGTACATTCTTCCGGTCGAACAAATTCAATGATTCCGCCTTTTTGCATCACCGGTCTCCAGAAACGAACTGTCATTTTATTTTTATCTTCTTCCAGTATCGCTTCATCCGCATAGGTAATTCCGTGATACATAAAATCATAATCCACTTCTCCAGGCATCGAATCATAAGCACTTTCTCCCTGCCCGAATTCACATGGTTCCACAAATGCCTGGCATTCTCTTGTCCCAAGGAAAATATCTCTTCGTCCTCCACGCTGCACCATACGTTTTGCAATACACACTGCTTTGCAACCGTTGTTCCTCGAAAACTAACGGTAGCTGTGATCATCAGATCGTCATCCAGCTCTTTTTCCGCTGCTGCCACTTCATATTCCAGTTTCAGTGCAGCATTTTGCAGATCCGGTGTCATTTTTACGGATGCCATGCTGATCTTCGGTACGTATTCACTCCATACCGTTTTCCAGATACCGGTGGTCTGTACATACCAGCATCCAAAGTTTTCGTTGATCCATCGCTGTTTTCCTCTTGGCTGCTGGGTATCAAAAGAGTCTTCTACTTTTACCGTCAGTTCATTTTCTCCGTCATGCACCAGATTGGTAACGTCAAAAGAGCATCTTGCATAGCCGCTTCTGTGGCTTCCTGCATAGGCACCGTTTACCCATACTTTTGTAATAAAATCACTGCCCTCAAAGTGCAGGATATAACGATTGTTCTCCAGCTTCACACCATCTACGTTAATTGTACGATGATACCAGATAAAATCATGGCGGGTTTCATCCTGAATGCCGCTTAACTTTGTCTCATAGGTGAACGGAACATTGATCTTTTTATCACCTTTGAATTCCTGATACCATTTCTCTTTTTCCCCGGCATTTTCATCATCGAAACCGAAATCCCAGGTTCCGTTCAGATTTTCCCAGTCAGTTCGCACAAACTGTGGTCTTGGATAGTCCTTGATGTAACATTTCATTTTTGCTTTCCTCCATAAATGCTTGTAAAATCCCTTTCCGTCCTTTTGACGATTTTCCCATACAAGTTTATTTTCTCAGAAAATACATTTTTTTCATATTACAATACTGTACAATTTTTTCCTTTTTCTTTGTGTAGTTTTCCCTTTGTTCAGACAACAACTGTATAAAAAACGTCTCGTTTCTATTTTGCAAAAAAAGATGGTACGGAGTTCTCCATACCATCTTTTCTATATTTCTGAAATTTTTTATCTTCCCAGCGCCTTCGCCAGTTTCCGGATGTATTCCGGGGTGGTTCCGCAACAGCCGCCTACGATTCCGGCACCGACTTCTACCAGGTGTTTGGTGTGTCTTGCAAAATCATCTGCATTCATATCGTAATGAGCTTCGCCTTTGTCATCGATAAACGGCATGCCTGCGTTTGGTTTCGCGATGATCGGAACAGTTGCCACTTCTTTCATGCTGGCAACTACTGCTTCCAGCTGATCCGGACCTACGGAACAGTTCAGTCCTACGGCAGCCGCTCCCATCTCCTGTAAAGTCAGAACTGCTTCCACGGCATTACCTCCGTACATTGCGCTCCCGTCTGCTTCCAGAGAAAGCGTACAGATCATCGGAAGATCGCAGACTGCCTGTGCTGCATCCAGTGCAACCACCGTCTCATCCACGCTCAACATGGTCTCTGCAACAAACAGATCCACGCCTGCATCCACCAGGGCTTTCATCTGTTCCTGATATGCCTCATACAGTTCATTATAAGTCAGGGTTCCTCTCGGCTCCATCAGCTGTCCGGTGGTGGTGATATCTCCCGCTACCAGAGCCCGGTTGCCGATTCCGTCTTTACAGATCTTTACCAGCTTTGTGTTCAGTTCGGCTACCCGATCCTGGAGATTAAAGTTTCTCAGGCTGATAGGATTGGCTGCGAATGTAGGAGCATATACGATCTGGCTTCCGGCATCCACATAGGCACGCTGCAGTTCCTGTAAAACTGAAGGATTTTCAAGTACCCACTGCTCAGAAGATATGCCTACCGGCATACCTGCTTTTCTCAGGTTGGAACCGGTGGCTCCGTCCAGAATTACTACCCCTTTTGCTGTCAGTTCATCAAATTGCTGTCTTGTCATTGTTTTCTCCTTCCTCTGTATATCCAAAACACTATTTCAGTATTATCGGCTTTTTTATCTTCCCACGGACTTACAGAGGGAGTGTCCCATTACTGTTTCCGTTCACAGAACTCGATCCGTTCTTTATTCGGTCCTTCGATAATAAAGAAAGCCACACCCTTTTCCCAGAATGGAAGTTCTTCAATTCCATTCGACAACACTTTATATCCCTGCTCACAGATCCATGCATAAGTAGCCTGAATATCTGTGCAGTTTAAAGCGAAGTGATTGATTGCGCCTTCAATGCCGTTGCCACCTTCGGCGTAGGTCTCGATCATCAGGTTCCCCAGCTGCAAAAAAGTAACTTTTGCCTGGTTGGCAGGTACCTGATTCGTGTGCATGGTCTGAAATCCCAGACCTTCATAGAACCGGATCGTTGTTTCTATGTCTGATGTAGGAATTCCGATATGCTGGATTCCTGTCGTCCACTGTACTACACTCATCCTCTGTATCCTCCGCTTTTTTCTCTATAAATCTTATTTACTCAGCGCTGTCCTCTGCTGCTGTGTCTTCTGTTGTAGTGTCTTCACTGTTATCCTGTGAAGAGGTATCTTCTGTACTGTCCTGTGCGTCACTGGATTTTGTATCATCGCTGCTGTCGGCACTCTTGTATACAAAAGATACACTGTCGGTGACTGTGATCTGATCCCATACTTTATCTTTGACTTTAATCTTTTCTTCTTTTACCCAGTCTTCCAGTGTGCTGTCAAACAGATCAGATTTTCTTTCTGAAATAACCGTCTTCTCTTTGTTTTCTGTCGCATCTTCGTCCAGCATCTTATCCAGACGTACTACATAATAACCGTCGTCGCCTTCGATCACACTGTCAGCAACTTCTCCGTCTTTCAGTTCCAGAGCTGCATCCTGTACCGCCTCATCCAGTGTATCATCGGTACTTCCCGCTGTGGTAAATGCCGGTGCTGTCGCACTTAAACTGTCATCTACCTCTTTTGCCAGTGCATCCATATCTGCGTTTGCCACGTCATCGGATGCTTTTACTTTATCAAGCACCTGCTGTGCCAGGTCTTTTTTCTGGGCTTTTTCTTCATCGGTCAGATCAATGGTATTACCGTCATCATCTTTTTCTGTTCCTTCTGTAGAAACTTTTACGATAGTGACTCTTGTCTGATCTTTTTCATTGGCGCTGACCTCGGTATCTACATCTGCAGTCATCGGATCATGCATCTTGCTGCGGATCGTTACCAGTTCCAGATACGTAACAATATCATCTTCAGATACTGCCAGTTTTTTCAAGATCTTTTCATCGTTATCTTTGATAAATTCCGCTGCTGCTTCTTTGATGGCTTTTTCTTCATCATCCGTAATCGTAACGTCATAATCTGCCGCATGTGCTTTCAGTACATACAACTGATTAATTGTCGTCATGACACCATCTTTGGAGCTTTCCCCGACAGTTTTTCCATCGTCTCCTTTCTGATCCCATACATTGGATGCAGAACCGCTGACACCATACTGTGACATCAGCATATTATAATAACTCGTGGTCTGTGCCTGCTGATCTCTTACCATATAACTTGCCAGACCCAATGTTACTTTTTCATCTCCTACAGTTGCTACGGTTTTTGTTCCATCAATTGCTTTTGAGCATCCGGACAGTGTACCTGCTGCAAGAGCAGCTGCCAGAATCCCACATGCTGCGGTTTTATTTAACTTTCTCATGTTTTCCTCCGTTACCCTTTTATGTACTCCGAGAGTACATTTATTCACTAATAGCATTTATTATAGACTATTTCCTCCTATGGGGCAACTTTTTTCCTTTTATTTCAATCTTTTTTCACAAGCGCTCATCTCTTGTTTGCCTGTTCTCAGGAATTTGCCTGCACTTATACCAGACACTGCATGACCGTCAGTAATTCAGTCGCCTTCTCCTGCATCGGCACTGCTTCCTTTGCCTTTCGGTTTCTCGGACGATACAGAAAATACGGATTTGTTTCGACTTTAAACTGCAGTTCTTCCGGATACTGATTCAGTATCTCCGGTATCTTCGCTGTGTCAATCTTCGCCCGCTCATACATGGTAAGTTTCAGGCTGTCATCAAGCTGCTTAACTTCGGTCAGATAGATCCGGTGAGCCATGGCTTTCAGGCTTGCCACTGCGAGGAGGTTCTGCACCATCTTCGGCGGTTCTCCAAAACGGTCCAGCAGTTCTTCCATCATATCCTCATATTCTTCCCGGTTCTCGATCGCCGCGATCCGTTTGTAAATATCCAGCTTCTGGTATTCATTCGGAATATATTTTTCCGGAATGTACGCATTGATCTGCAGGTCGATCGTCGTCTCGAAGTCTTCCTGTACTTCGATTCCTTTTGCTTCCTGTACGGCTTCATTCAGCATTTTACAGTAGAGATCGTATCCTACCGCTTCCATGTGACCGTGCTGTTCCGCTCCCAGAAGATTGCCCGCACCACGCAGTTCCAGATCACGCATGGCAATCTTGATCCCGCTTCCCAGTTCGGTGAATTCGCGGATCGCATGGAGGCGTTTTTCTGCGATTTCTTTTAACATCTTATTTCTCCGGTACATCAGAAAAGCGTATGCGGTCCGGTTGGATCGTCCTACCCTTCCTCTCAGCTGATACAACTGAGAAAGTCCCATCTGATCCGCATCATGGATGATCATGGTATTGGCATTCGAGATATCCAGCCCCGTCTCGATGATTGTTGTGGAGACCAGAACATCGATCTCTCCGTTAATAAATCCATACATGATCTTTTCCAGTTCACGCTCGCTCATCTGTCCGTGGGCAAATGCCACGCTCGCCTCCGGAACCAGTTTTCGGATCTGATTGGTGATCTCTTCAATGTTGTTGACACGATTATATACATAATACACCTGACCACCGCGTGCCAGTTCCCGGCTGATCGCCTCTCGTACCATCTCATCGTTATATTCCATCACATACGTCTGGATCGGTGTACGGTCCTGTGGAGCTTCTTCCAGAACACTCATATCACGGATTCCGATCAGACTCATGTGAAGAGTTCGCGGAATCGGCGTCGCTGTCAGAGTCAGGACATCGATATTCTGTTTCATCTGCTTAATCTTTTCTTTGTGGGTAACACCAAAGCGCTGTTCCTCATCGATGATCAGCAGTCCCAGATCTTTAAACTGCACATCTTTGGACAACACCCGATGGGTGCCGATCAGAATATCCACCAGACCTTTTCCCAGATCTCCGATCGTCTTTTTCTGCTGGCTGGCGGTACGGAACCGGCACAGAAGGTCCACGCGCACCGGAAAATCTTTCATCCGCTGTACAAATGTATTGTAATGCTGCTGTGCAAGGATCGTGGTCGGAACCAGATAAACCACTTGTTTTCCCTCCTGGATCGCCTTAAATGCCACACGGATCGCAATCTCCGTCTTCCCATAGCCCACATCTCCGCAGATCAGCCGATCCATGATCTTCGGGCTCTCCATATCCTGCTTTGCCGCCTCGATCGCCTGCAGCTGATCCTCCGTCTCTTCAAATGGAAACATCTCTTCAAATTCCCGCTGCCATACCGTATCCGGTCCATAGCGGAATCCGGCTTCCTGCTGTCTGGCTGCATACAGTGCCACCAGATCTTTTGCGATATTCTTTACAGCTCCGCGGACCTTCGTCTTGGTCTTCTTCCATTCCTGTCCGCCGAGTTTGTTTAACTTCGGTGTCTTTGCCGCATCAGAACCGGCATATTTTTGCAGGACATCCAGCTGGGTGGCGAGAATATACAGGTTACTTTTTCCTGCATACTCGATCTTGATATAGTCTTTCACCACACCATCCACTTCCATCTTCTCGATGCCGCGGTACACGCCCAGCCCGTGGTTTTCATGAACCACAAAGTCTCCTACGGAAAGCTCCGAAAAGCTCTGGATCTGCTTTCCGCTGTACTGGGATTTTTTCCGTTTTTTCTTCTTTTCTTTGCCGAAAATATCCGTCTCCGAGATCACCACGTATTTGACCATCGGATACTCGAAGCCACGGCTTACCCGTCCCCAGGTGACCTTGATCTGTCCCGGCTGGATCAGTTCTTCCGGATCCTCACTGTAAAAAGCTGACAGTTCCTGATCCTGCAGATCTTTTGCCAGTCTGGCCGCCCTTGTTCGCGAAGGGGATAACAACAGCATCCGGTAACCGGATTTTTTCCAGCGCAACAGATCTTTTACCAGCATCTCAAAACTGTTGTTGTACGGGTTGACCGATTTTACAGTCAGCTGCATCTCCATAGTGAAGTTCCACCCTGTTCCCCGTGGCTCCATCGTGGACAACGACAGTGTATGCATCTGATGAAACCGATGCACTACTTCCTGATGGTTTCGGATCACTTCCATCTGTCCGGGCAGAAGATACCCCTTTTCCAGACGGTGAATCATACTCTCCCGGAATTCTTCTTCTGTTGTCTTTGCATGTTCTGTCAACCGGTTCGGCTCGTCGATCACAACCAGCGTGTTCTCCGGCAGATATTCCAATAACGATTCTGTTTTCTTATAAAAATACCGGACAAAACTTTCTGCTCCGGCAATATGCTCCATCTCTTCTAACTGGTCTTTTAATTCAGCGGCGATCTGGCGTACTCTCGCCCCTTCCTCTGTCTTCATCTCGTCCCGGAACTTCTTCTGACTCTTTTGCGCCTCTTTTTCAATGGCTTTGATGCCCTGTCGGATCGTCTCCTTATCCAGCACCACTTCCGTCGCCGGATAGATCGTAATCTCCTCCAGATTCTCGATCGAGCGCTGGCTTTCCGCATCAAAACTGCGGATGGAATCCACCTCATCTCCCCACAGTTCGATACGCCACGGATTATCCTCGGTCAAAGAAAATACATCCATGATTCCACCACGGATAGAAAACTGTCCCGGAACCTCTACCTGCGCCGCCCATTCATACCCAAGTTCCAACAGATGTCTTTTCATCCGATCCAGGTCAATCTCGCTGTCATTGCGAATCTTTATTACTTTTTCCTTCCACACGGCAAGCGGCACCAGACAGTCCAGGCAGCTGTCGATTGAAGTAACGATCGTCACTTCTTCCCGCTCCAGCAGTGCGCGAAGCACCTGGATCCGTTGTCTGGTAAGAAGATTACCATGGATATCTGCCTGATAAAAGATCAGATCCCTCGCCGGATAATACAGTACTTCCGGATCATACAGCCGAAAATCCTCATAAAATGCCTTGGCTTTCAGATCATTTTCCGCAACGATCAGTCGAAAAGGAAACTCCCGGAGAAGCCCATTGGTAAAATGAGCTTTCTGGGAGTCCAGGCATCCGGAAACCTGTACGATTCCCGGTTTCTTCAGTTGTCTTATGATCGCATCAAAATCGGCCAGTTCATATAATGGTTGTACGAATGCATCCATCGTTTTCCCTTTCTAGTTAAACTGATTCATCGCCTGATCCACTTCTCCCTGCACCATCAGTTCCACGGCGCCTGCCACGCGTTTCAGCGCGTCATCCACCAGTCCCCGGTCTTCTTTGGAAAAGTGTCCCAGCACATAATCTGCCAGATCCCAGCCCTTCGGCTTTTCTCCGACTCCAACTTTGATTCTCTGGAAGTTCTGGGTGCCCAGCTGTGCGATAATATTTTTGATGCCGTTATGGCCGCCCGCACTTCCTTTTTTCCGTATCCGGATCTTTCCCGGTTCCAGACTGATATCATCATAGATCACGATCAGTTCTTCTTCCGGGTCGATCTTATAATAATCTACCAAGGCTCTCACTGATTCCCCGCTCAGGTTCATGTAGGTCAGCGGTTTCGCCAGGATCACTTTCTGACCCGCGATCACTCCTTTTCCGTACATTGCCTTATGTTGTTTTCCCGAAGAGGGTACGCGATACTCATCCACCAGAAGATCAACCGCGTCAAATCCCACGTTATGGCGGGTATTTTCATACTGTTTTCCCGGATTGCCCAGGCCTACGATCAGATACATAATGATAACTCCTTCATCAGCCGAAGTATACCAGCTCCTGCTCCGGTTTTTCTGCCGCTTCAATCTCTGTTGCGTACAATACCGGACCTCTGCCGTTGTATACTTCCATAAATTCGTCTTTAACTTTTGCAGTTACCGTTACCCAGCTGCCGATCCGCAGTCTCTTGGCTGCCGGATTCTTACAGATATAGCCGATAAACTGGGTATCGTCCGCACAGCAGGTCATCGCCATACGTCCGGGCACGAAAAATCCTGCGTTCAGCTCACGACTTTTCAACACCTGTCCTTTGAAACGGACGGTCTTATCCACATATTTGTCCAGGTTATCCATCATATCCACATACCAGATACCATAATCGATATCTTCGATATCAATGATATCCGCGTTCATATCATACGGCATCTCATCCTGAAAAATATCGTCGATCTCGCCCTCTTCATTTTCAAATACCACTTCCGCTCTGGAATTGACAACTTTGACACTGCGGCGGAAGTTTGCCAGCGGATGTTCATCCTGACAGCGGTTGAAAATTACCAGGTCCGCGTTTCGGATCATCTCCATGAATAAAGATTTCATATTGTTCATATAGATCTGGAAGGTGCTGGCATCCACGGTTACGATATGCTGTGCCAGATCCCAGTAACGTGGCATATCGGTCTGATAGAACTTATCTACAGACCACAGCGGATTGTACTCTACCAGGACTCTGCCAGGCTGATGTTTTTTATTCAACATCTGCAGGGTATCCGCGTTAAAGTCTTCCGGATCTTCGATGATCTCGATCACCGTATTCATTTTTTTCAGGCTTTCCTCATCGTACTCCTCTTCTCCCTCTTCGCAGAGAATCAGAAGCGTTTTGTCCGGAATCTGAAAATAACTCTGATGAATGGTAAAATCCAGAAACTGGGTTTTACCACTCTCTAAAAATCCTGTAATTAAATATACGGGAACATCTCTCTTCATCATTACTCATTCACTCCAAAAATTTCAGCAATTTTGTCTTCTGCCATCTTGGAACCGATCACACAGATCTTACCTGTGATCTGTGGAGTACCGGTGCGTACCTCATACTCTTCCGGAACCATATCAAAGTAGATCCACTGTCCGTCTTTTCCGTCCACCATACCTTTAGCACGAAGGATCACACCAAGATCTTCTGCTTCTGACAGTTTCTTCAGTGCAGCTTCGATCTCTTCTTTTGTATATTTCTTAGCAGTCTCACGACCCCAGCTTGTAAATACTTCATCCGCATGGTGATGGTGATGATCGTGACCGCATCCACACTCGCCATCATGGTGATGATGTTCGTGATCGTGGTCATGTCCGCATCCGCACTCATCGTCATGGTCGTGATGATGATGTTCATGCTCGTGGTCATGGTCACATCCGCACTCGCCATCATGATCATGGTGATGATGCTCATGCTCGTGGTCATGATCGTGATGTCCACCGCATACCGGGCAGAAATCTTCGTCTTCTTCTCTGCCCTGCTCCATAGCTTCCAGAATCTGTGCACCGTCCAGTTTTTCGATTGGAGTGGTGATGATCACTGCATCCTTGTTCACTTCGCGGATCAGAGCGACTGCTTTGGCTACTTTCTCTTCGGTAGCCTTCGGTGTATCGGTACGGCTCAGAATAATCGTTCTTGCATACTGTAACTGGTTCTCGAAGAACTCACCGAAGTTTCTCATATACATTTTGCATTTGTTTACATCTGCTACAGTTGTATAGCTGTTCAGGCTGATCTCACAGTCCACATCCACACCTTTTACCGCTTTGATGACATCAGACAGTTTGCCCACACCTGACGGCTCGATGATGATACGATCCGGATGATAGGTTGTGATCACTTCTTTCAGAGAAGTTCCGAAATCACCTACCAGAGAACAGCAGATACATCCGGAGTTCATCTCACGGATCTCGATACCGGAGTCTTTTAAGAATCCTCCGTCAATACCGATCTCTCCAAATTCATTTTCAATCAGCACTACCTGCTCGCCTTTTAAAGCTTCAGAAAGCAGTTTTTTAATCAGTGTTGTTTTTCCGGCTCCTAAAAATCCTGAAATAATGTCAATCTTTGTCATGTTTTTTACCTCCTGAAAAACGCCCAAAAAGGGCTGTTTTCTCTAAAACAGCCCTGAATTTTTGTCTGCATATCCTGTGAGTTCTTTCAACAGTTCCTGTCAAAAGAACTCACAGGATATTCTTACCGAATAGTTACTCCTCTATACTTTTATCACGTTTTGTCCAAAAAGTAAAGCCCCCTTTGCGTTTTGGTTTCATACAACTAACCGTTCTTTTCATGCAAAAGGAGCTTATTTTTCTGTATGTATTATCCGTGGATCATCAGATGAACGATTTCCCGGTCTGTCTCGAGCATACCCTCGGATGCCAGTTTACCAACACAGCGGATCGTATTTTCCACTCCTTTTTTTACGATACCGTCACCGCCGATAAACTGCTGTCCGTTCTTATACATAAAGTAACCAAGGATTCCCGCGTCTACAGAGGATGCGATCTTCGCTGCGCAGGATGCTTTCGCTCCGTCGCAGATCATACCTGATACAATAGCAAGACCGTTGACAATGGCATGTTCGCCCTCCTTCTTGCCGTCTCCGTACAGGTAGGCGATCCCTGCGCCACAGCCACATCCGGCTCCTACTGCACCGCAGTATGCGGAAAGTCTGCCGATTCCTTCTTTGATATGGATCGTTGCCAGATTTGAGATCACCAGAGCCCGGTACATCGTCTCTTCCGATACCTGCAGTTCTTTTGCAAAAACCACGATCGGGACAGAAGCTGTGATTCCCTGGTTGCCGCTTCCGGAATTGATCACTACCGGAAGTTCACAGCCATTCATTCTTGCATCGGAACCGGCAGCCGCCATGGCTTTGGCGCGCACCTTGACATCCTGATCGCCGTAAGTGGCCAACAGGACCTTTCCGATATTGGCTCCATAATTACCACAGAGCCCTTCCTCGGCGATCGCCATGTTGTAACGAACCTGACGTTCCAGTACTTCGCGGACATCTGCAAGGTCCACTTCCTTTGCAAATGCAAAGATTTTTTCTATGGTAAGCGTCGATTTGTCTGCCAGTGCGGATTCTTCTTTTCCGGTAATCTCTTTTGCCAGAAGAATCTCCCCGTTTCTGGACACATGCACCAGATTCGTGTGGAAATCGGTGATCCGTACACTCGCTCTATCTTCTCCGTGATATAAAGTAATCTGAATATCAAAGATCAGATCAGAGGATGCCTCACAGACACTGCACGGAACCTCTTTCAAGAAGGTTCCCATTGCTTTGATGTCTTCCTGTTCCACATGGGAGATGACCTCCAGTTCCTTCGCAGCATCTCCTGCCACGATTCCGGCAGCTGCGGCGGCTTCGATTCCACGCAGTCCACCGGTATGTGGAACAACCACGCTTTTTACATTTTTTATAATATTTCGGCTGACCGCAACCTCCACCCGCTCCGGCAGGACTCCCAGTGTCTTTCTGGCTACGGCTCCCGCGTAAGCGATGGCGATTGGTTCGGTACATCCCATCGCCGGTACCAGTTCATCTTTCAGAATCTGGACATAGGTCCGGTAAAGTTCTTTTGAAAGCATATTTTTATCTGTTCCTCACTCTTTTTATTTTTTCCAGCATGCCACCATATGACCCGGCGTTCTCTCTTCCAGTTCCGGTTCCTGCTGTCTGCACTGATCGGTCGCATATGGACAGCGGGTGTGGAAACGGCAGCCGGACGGGATATGCAGCGGACTCGGAAGATCCCCCTCGATGCCGCAATTTTCCAGGCTGAGTGCACGCTTTGGATCTGCGATCGGAATAGAAGCAAGCAGTGCCTGGGTATACGGATGACACGGATTGTCGTACACTTCATCACTGTCTCCACTCTCCACGATCTTACCAAGATACATCACGCCAATCCGGTCGGAGATATGGCGCACCATGGACAGATCATGTGCCACAAACAGGTAAGTCAGTCCCAGTTCCTGCTGCAGATCTTCCAGCACGTTGACAACCTGTGCCTGGATCGATACGTCCAGTGCGGAGATCGGCTCATCGCAGAGCAGGAATTCCGGATTCACAGATAAGGCTCTTGCGATACCGATACGCTGACGCTGTCCGCCGGAGAACTCATGCGGATAGCGATCCTTGTGATAGCTCTGCAGTCCGCAGTCATTCATAATCTTTGTAATGTAATCCTGATACTCATTTTTCGGTACCAGATTGTGCTCCTTTACTGCCTCGCCGATGATCT
>ERZ506978.699-NODE-699-length-13965-cov-8.886197_pt1 | contig 13965 bp, 8 predicted proteins | sample MGYA00512888_ERZ506978 | MGnify/ENA metagenome assembly ERZ506978
CTAGGAGGATGGTGGTGCCGGAAGCGTGCAGCTCCCGGATGATTCCGAAGATTTGCTCCACCAGGATGGGCGCAAGACCCATGGAGGGTTCATCCAGCATGAGCAGCTTGGGGTGGCTCATTAGGGCGCGGCCCATGGCCAGCATCTGCTGCTCGCCGCCGGAAAGGGTACCGGCGATCTGTTTACGGCGTTCCAGCAGGCGAGGGAAGCGCTGATAAACGCTTTCCAGGTCCGCCTCAATGCCGGAGGAGGGCTGGGAAAAAGCGCCCATCTCCAGGTTTTCCTGCACCGTCATCTGCAAAAAGACATGGCGGCCTTCCGGGACCTGGGCCAGGCCCATGCCCACCAGCTTGTGGGCGGGGACGCCGTGCAGATTTTTTTCGTGGAAGAGGATAGAGCCGGAACGGGGATGCAGAAGCCCCGAAACGGTATTTAGAATGGTGGATTTACCGGCACCGTTGGCGCCGATGAGGGTGACGACCTCGCCCTCGTGGACCTCGAAGGAAACGCCCTTAACAGCGTGGATGCTGCCATAATAGACATGGAGATCACTGACTTTCAGCATTTCACTCATGGGTTACGCCTCCTTTTTACGGCCCAGGTAGGCCTCGATGACCTTGGGATCGGACTGGATATCTTCCGGGGAGCCCTTGGCGATGATGCGGCCGAAGCTGAGCACGGCGATGCCCTCGCAGATATTCATGACGAGCGACATATCATGCTCGATAAGCATAATGGCGATGCCGAAGGTGTCGCGAATCTTGACAATGTTCTCCATGAGCTCCGCGGTCTCGGACGGGTTCATGCCGGCGGCAGGCTCGTCGAGCAGCAGTAGCTTGGGGTTGGTGGCAAGCGCGCGGACGATCTCCAGACGACGCTGAGCGCCGTAAGGCAGCGATCCGGCCTGCTCGTTTGCCAGATGCTCCATATCAAAGATGGACAGCAGCTCCATGGCGCGCTCGTGGGCGGCCTTCTCGTGCTTCCAATACGTCGGCAGGCGTAGCACGCCCTCAAAACCGGAGTAGCGCTCTTGGTTGTGTAGGCCGACCTTAACGTTGTCCTCCACCGTCATGGTGTTGAACAGGCGGATGTTCTGGAAGGTACGGGCGATGCCCATGCGGTTGACCTGATAGACCGACTTACCCGAGGTGTCCTCGCCGTCGAGCAGGATGGTGCCGTGCGTGGGCTGATACACCTTGGTGAGCAGGTTGAAGACCGTGGTCTTGCCGGCACCGTTGGGGCCGATGAGACCGGCGATCTCAGTCTTGCCGATGGTCAGGCTAAAGTCGTCGACTGCCTTAAGGCCGCCAAACTCAATGCCCAAGTGGATGCACTCGAGCGCCGGGCGCTGACCCAGGTCGCGGTCGGGAACGATGGCGCCAGAAGGATACGGGACCATCTTGCCCTTGTTGAACTCAAACTTACTGGGCATCGGCTGCCACCTCCTTCTTGGAAGCAAAGCGGTCCTTAATGCGTGCGAAGAACGCCTTGAGCTGCGGGTTGTTGGTAAAGATCATGACCAGGATCAGCACGATGGCGTAGATGAGCATGCGGTAGTCCGAGAACTGACGGAGCAGCTCGGGAAGCACCGTGAGCAACGCCGCCGCGATGACGGAGCCGCGCATATTGCCCAGACCGCCAAGGACCACGAACACCAAGATGAGGATGGACGTGTTGAAGTCGAACTTGGTAGCGGAAAGCTGCGAGAAGTTTCCGCCGAAGAGGGCTCCGGCAGCGCCGGCGAGAGCGGCGGAAACCACGAAGGCGATCATGCGGTACTCGGTGACGGAGATGCCCACGGACTCGGCAGCGATCTTGTTGTCGCGCACGGCCATAATGGCACGGCCGGTACGGCTGCGAACCAGGTTGAGCACGATCACGAGTGCAACCATGACCAGGATGGCACCGGCGAGGAAGGTCGAGTACGTCGACACGCCCGAGGCACCCTGAGCGCCCTTGATGATGGCGGTGCCGTCCTCGAGCAGGTGCAGGTCGTTAATCGTGGAGTTACCCGTGATGTTAAAGATCACATGCAGGCCGCGGGAGTCGACGCCCACGATAAGGCAGGTGACGATCTCTTTGATGATCTCGCCAAAAGCCAGGGTCACGATGGCCAGATAGTCGCCGCTCAGGCGCAGGACCGGGATACCGATCAGGAAGCCCAAGATGGCAGCGGCGATAGCGCCGACCACGATGCTGATGATCAGGCGCACCGGATCGGAGGGAACGGCGCTCTCGAGGGCGACCGCGGTGACGATGCCCGTGTAGGCACCGACGCTCATAAAGCCCGCATGGCCCAGCGACAAGTCACCCGCGATACCGACGACGAGGTTGAGGGAAATGGCCATGACGATGTAGGCCGTAATGGGAACCAACTGACCGGCGATCATGCGCGGGATCATATGGTTGGACTGCATAAAGAACACGATGGCGAAGGCCACGATGCACATGGCGTACGTGACAAAGTCGTGACGCGTCTGCTTATCTTTAAGAAACTTCATAACGCTCACCTACACCTTCTCGGGGACGTACTTGCCCAAGAGGCCGGCAGGCTTGACGAGCAGGACGATGATCAAAACACCAAAGACGATGGAGTTGGCAAGGCTCGTGGAAATGTAGGCCTGCGCCATCGCCTCGATGATGCCGATGAGAATGCCACCGACAAAGGCGCCGGGGATGGAGCCGATGCCACCGAAGACGGCGGCGTCGAAGGCCTTGATGCCCGGCATGGCACCCGTCGTGGGCTGCAGCACCGGCGAGTAGGAGCACAGCAGCACGCCGGCGATGGCGGCAAGGGCGGAGCCGATGGCAAACGTCATCGAGATGGTGCGGTTGACGTTGATGCCCATGAGCTGAGCGGCGGCCTTGTCCTCGGACACGGCGCGCATGGCCTTGCCCATCTTGGTCTTACCTGTAAAGAACATCAGGCCGGCCATGATAACCAGGCAGGCGACGATGGTGACGAGCGAGACGGCGCTTACGTTGAGCTTGGCCAAGAACTCCGGCACCGGGAAGGCAACGAGCGAAGTGAAGTTCTTGGGCGTGGCGCCCCACAGAAGCTGTGCGGCATTCTGTAGGAAGTAGGACACGCCGATAGCCGTGATCAGAACGGCCAGCGGGCCCGCCTGACGCAGTGGCTTGTATGCCAGACCCTCGATGAGAACACCAAGAACGGTACAGACCACACAAGAGAGAATTACAGATGCCCAGCCCGGGAGGCCGAGATACGACGTGGCGCAGAACGAGACATAGGCACCGACCATGATGACGTCGCCGTGAGCGAAGTTGAGCATCTTGGCGATACCGTAGACCATGGTGTAGCCCAACGCGATGATGGCGTAGACGCTGCCCATGGACAGGCCGTTGACCAGGTATTGGATAAAGACCGTCATGTTCCACATCCCCCTTTCGAATAGGTTTCCAGTTGATGTATGAAACAGGGACGTTACATCGTCCCTAGATACCAAGCAAGCAGGGAAGGCCAAAACCTCCCCTGCTTGGGATCAAAACCGCTCTATGTAAGGCGGCCTATTAGGCCTGTACGTACTTGCCGTCGGTGATGACGTACGCCGTGGGCTCCTTCTGGACCTGACCCTTATCGTTCCAGGTGAGCTTGCCGGTCAGACCGTCAACGGTAATCTTGAGCATAGCCTTGGACAGCTTCTCGGCGACCTCGGTCGGGTCGGCGTCGACACCAAGACCGGCCTCCTTGAGGGCCTCGGCCACCGCGTGCACGCCGTCGTAGGCGTCGGCGGCAAACTGGTCGGGGGTATCGCCGTACTTATCCTTGTAAGCGTTGACGAAGTCGGCGTTCTTCTCGTCGTCGGCGGAGAACGGGGTCATGAGCAGCAGACCCTCGGCAAGAGAGGTGTCGAAGCCCTCAACGCCCAGGATGCCGTCCATGCCGTCGCAGCCCATCATCTTGACGTCGTAGCCCATGTCCTTGGCGTTCTTGAGCAGGACGGACGCCGGCGTGTAGTAGATCGGCGCAAAGATCATGGTGGCGCCGGCCTGCTTGGCCTTGGTCAGCTGGTTGGTAAAGCTCGTGGCGGAGTCGTCCTTAAAGGTCTCCTCGTCAACAACCTCGAGCTTGGACTCAGCAGCCTGGGCCTTAAAGGAATCTGCGATGCCCGAAGAATAGGCGTCGCCGGAGTTATAGAACAGTACGAACTTCTCGTCCGCATACTTCTGCGCCAGGAACTTGGCAGCGTTGACACCCTGGTTGGGGTCGGTGAAGCAAACCTGGAAGACGCAATCCTTGCCATCGGTGACGTCCTCGGAGGACGCGGACGGGGTGATCATGAACGTCTTGGGGTCGTTACCACACTCTGCGGCAACGGCAACCGACGCACCCGTGGTGGTCGGGCCGACGAGGGCCTGCATGCCCCAGTCGAGCAGGGTGTTGAAGGCGTTGACGGCCTTCTCGCCATCGGCCTGGTCATCCTCGGCCTTGCTGGCAAGCGGCAGCTCCTTGGTCGAGAAATCCTTGCAGCCAAGCTCGACACCCTGGGTAACGGACTTGCCGTAAGACGCGTTGGCGCCGGTCAGCGGGCCGATGGTGCCAACCTTAAACGAAGCGTCGCCCGAAGCGGAACCGCTGTCGCCGCCGTTGGAGGAGCAGCCAGCTAGAATGGACATCGCCCCCAGACCTGCTGCGCTCGCGATAACGCTCCTGCGATTCATAACAGGGTTCAATGACTTACCGGTGAGGCTCGACATGCGGCTCTCCTCTCAAATCTCGTCGGGTTTCGATTACCCGACAGGCCATCCTTCGCCGTGTTCGGCGTTCGCAAAATAGTAGACGCTTTAGTTGAGAAAAGTGGCGATTATTTCAACTTTTCTTTTTCTTTGTCCATTTATCCATAATTATGCGTATTTCTATCAGTTTATGCAGTTTAGCCATTTTATTGTGTGAAAGTAATGTTTCCATTCCGTTACAAGCGCCCCTGCCCTGATTAAAACAGCCTCACCGACCGCGTTTTGTACGCACCTAGGCGGCGATGTACTTGCCGTCCTGAATCACATAGGCCGTAGCGGGCTTTTCAACCTGGCCCTTGTCGTTCCACGTCAGCTCGCCCGTCAGGCCCTCGATCTTGATCTTGCGCATGGCCTTGGCAAGGTCGCCGGCAATGTCGGCGCCGTCGGCCGTAATGTCGATGTCTGCCTTATCGATGGCCTCGGCAATCGCGTGGACGCAGTCATAGGCATCGGCGGCAAACTGGTTGGGCGTCTCGTCGTAGGCGTCCTTATATGCCTTGACGAAGTCGGCGTTCTTCTCATCGTCGGCAGAGAACGGGGTCATGAGCAGCACGCCCTCGGCAAGGGAGGTATCGAAGCCCTCAACGGAGAGCAGACCGTCCATGCCGTCGGTGCCCATGAGGGTCATGTCGTAGCCCATGTCCTTGGCGTTTTTGAGCAGGACGGACGCCGGCGTGTAATAGATCGGGGCAAAGATAAGCGTGGCGCCGGCCTCCTTGGCCTTGGTGAGCTGGTTGGTAAAGCTCGTGGAAGAGTCGTCCTTAAAGGTCTCGGTATCGACGATGTCGAGCTTGGATGCCTTGGCCTGCTCGGCAAAGGCATCGGCAACGCCCGAGCTGTACGTATCGCCGGAGTTGTAGAACAGGGCGATCTTGGCGTCCGCATACTTCTCGGCCAAAAACTTCGCGGCGCTGGCGCCCATGGTGGGATCGGTGAAGCAAACCTGAAAGACCGTGGTCTTATCCTTGGTCACGTCGAGCGACGAGGCCGAAGGCGTGACCATGAGCATATCGTCGGCGATCTCGCCCGAGACGGCGACAGCGGCACCAGTTGTGACGGGGCCGACGAGCGCTTGCATGCCCCAGTCGCACAACGTATTGAAGGCGTTGATGGCCTTCTCGCCGTCGGCGACATCGTCCTCGGACTTAAGCGAGAGCTTGAGGTCCTTGGTCGAGAAATCCTTGGCGGCGAGCTTGGCGCCCTTTTCGGCCGAGACGCCATAGGTTGCCGCGGCGCCGGTCAGAGGGCCGATGACACCGATCTTGAAGGTCTTGCCGTCATCGGCGGACCCGCCGTCCGAGCCACCCGACGAACAACCAGCGAGCGCGGCGGTGCTGCCGAGCGCCGCGGCGCCGGCGAGAAAGTTCCTACGGCTGAGCGTGCTGTTGATGTTGAACATGGTGTCCCCCTTTTTCGCTGGCCGCGGTGCGGCCGTCTTGCGGTACGGGGCAAACCTTATGGCGCAAACGTTGACAGTTTGTTACGGAGTTCCGTTTGTAGCGAGCATGTTTCCAATATTTCCGCAGCGTTTCGGGGGTGCCGTTTTGTGCGACTCCTGTTGCCTGGCGAGCACACGCCCTCGGTTCACGCTAGAATGCACTCAACCTTTAAGCGGTTAATCCATCCATAAGATGCACGAAGGAGCTATCTATGAGCGAACCCCTGCGCACCGTGAACGTCGGTCTGATCGGTCTGGGAACCGTCGGCGGCGGCGTGGCCCGTCTGATCAAGAGCCACCGCGATGAGTACCTGGCCGCCTACGGCATCGACCTTAAGCTGACCCGCGCCTGCGCGCTTGCCTGGGAGCAGGCCGAGGCGGCAGGCATTGAGCGCGAGGCCTTTACGAGCGACTGGCACGATGTCGTCACCGACCCCGCCGTCGACATCGTCGTCGAGCTGATCGGCGGCGAGCACCCCGCGACCGAGATCTTCACCACCGCCTTCGAGAACGGCAAGCATGTCGTCTCCGCCAACAAGGCCCTGCTGGGCCGCCATGTCGAGACACTCGCCGAGAAAGCGCGTGAGTGCGGCGTGCAGATTAAGTGCGAGGCCAGCTGCGGTGGCGGCATCCCCATCGTGAGCACGCTCGAGCACGACCTGGTTGGTAACAAGATCCTGACCATCGCCGGCATTCTCAACGGCACCACCAACTATATCCTGTCGCGCATGGATGCCGAGGGCGCCGATTACGCCGACGTGCTTGCCGACGCACAGGCCAAGGGCTATGCCGAGGCCGACCCGTCCGCCGACGTCGACGGCTTCGACGCCGCCAGCAAGACGGCGATCCTCGCCTCCATCGGCTTTGGCACTCGCGTGACCACCGACGATGTGTACCAGCAGGGTATCCGTACCATCGGCGCCGAGGACATCGCTCAGGCCCGCGAGCTCGGCTACACCATTAAGCTGCTGGGCATCGCCCGCAACACCGACGCCGGCGTCGACGTCCGCGTGCACCCCACGCTGATCCCCGCCGACCACATGCTTGCCAAGGTCAACGGCGCCATGAACGCTGTCTACGTGGTAGGCGACGCCGTGGGTGAGACCATGTTCTACGGTGCCGGCGCAGGCTCCTTCCCCACCGCGAGCGCCGTCGTGGGCGATATCCTGTCGCTCTCCGAGCAGATCAGCCGCGGCGTGGCTCCGCTGCCCGAGATCGAGCCCTACGGTCACAACCTCGCCTTTAAGCCCATGGACGAGCTCCAGACCAAGTACTATGTGCGCCTGAAGGTCGCCGACCGCGTGGGCGCCCTGTCCGAGACGGTCGACATCTTTGCCAAGCACAACATCTCGATCTCGCTCATCAACCAGGTCGAGGACGGCAAGTCGGGCGTCAGCGACGCCTGCTCGGTCATCTTCCTGACGCACCGCGCGCTCGAGAAGGACATCCAGGCTGCCGCCGCCGAGCTCGCTGGCGTCGACTGCGTGACCGAGGTCGCCAACGTCCTGCGTATCGAGGACGTCGAGGCCTGGACCGAAGGCGTCATGGCCAACTAGCCCGATTCTCGGCAAAACAAATAACGCATAAGGGGCTCCCGTCCGATTGGATGGGAGCCCCTTTTAGTTACATCTTTTGAGCGAAGTGGTCGACTAGCGTTTGAACAACTTGACCGTTAGTCAACAACCGGAGATACCGTTTACCGATGTGCGGCGTCAGCTGTTTTTTACCGCCACTATGCTGTGTTGCAAGTGTCCATCCACATAAGAGAGGAAGCAATATGCTGCTCGAGGGCAAGAAAGCAATCATCACCGGAGGCACGCGCGGTATCGGCTATGCCATCGCCTGCCGTTTTATCGAGGAAGGCGCTGCCGTCACCGTCTTTGGCTCGCGCCAGGAGACTGCCGACGCGGCCGTTGAGAAGCTGGCAGCCGCCTATCCCGACGCCAAGGTCTGGGGCCGCTCCTGCGACCTCACCTCACTCGAAGCCGTGACCGAGGCCTTTACCCAGGCTGCCGCCGACATGGGCGGCTTGGACACGGTCGTCAACAATGCCGGCATCTCCCAGCGCTCGCCGCTGCTCAACTACACGGCCGAGGAGTTCGCCAAGGTCATGGACCTCAACGTCGTCGCCGTCTTTAACGGCCACCAGGCTGCCGCCAAGATCATGACCGAGGCCGGCCACGGCGGCACTATCACTACCACAAGCTCGATGGTCGCCAAGTACGGCCAACCCTCCGGCGTCGGCTATCCAACGTCCAAGTTTGCCGTCAACGGCATGGTCCAGTCGCTCTCGCGCGAGCTCGCCCCCATGGGCATCCGCGTCAACGCCGTTGCCCCTGGCGTGACTAAGACCGACATGGTCGCTAACCTGCCCGAAGAGGTCATCAAGCCCATCATCGCCACCATTCCGCTGGGTCGCATGGGCGAACCCGAGGATGTCGCCAACGCCTTTGTCTTCATGGCAAGCGACATGTCCGCCTACGTCACGGGCGCCATCCTCCCCGTCGACGGAGCCGCCCGCTCCTAAGGGGCCACAAGCCTCAACTCCTAGCCTCAACATTGCTCAACGCAAAAGACGCGCTGTCTGCATCAACCGCAGGCAACGCGCCTTCTTCTGTTTGAAGTGGAAGCCGTGTCCCAGAATTCCGGCTCAGACCGAGACGCAGCTTCCCTCAGGACCATGTTTCGGAAAGTGTGCGCCGTTTTGAACGCCGATTCTGGGACGCGGTTTCCCCAAGGCCTTTGTTTCGGAAAGCGCATCCCATTTTGAACCTTCAGACTGGGACGCGCTTTCCGGCAGGGGTCCAAAGCGGAAACTGCATCCCGCTCTGAGCGTCCATTCTGGGATGTAGCTTCCCGATGGGGGCCGATGCGGAAACTGCGTCCCGTTTCGGGTCTTTAAAGTGGGACGCGCCTTCCCCTAGGGAAGCATCTCGTTATTTACCGTCGTCGTCCTGGGCTTCATCGCGCGCATAGAGCTCCAGCATGCGGCGACGGTATTCGCGTACGGCGAGCTTGGCGCGCTCCAGGCGGCGACGCTCGCGCGGAGTCAGCTCGGACGGGTCGACCTCGTCTCCATAGGTCTTGTCGGCAAGCAGGTGTGCCGCGTCCACGATGCGGGCATCGATGTGGCCGTTCACCGCCTCGGCGGAAAGACGCTCGGCAATCGTATCGAGCGTAGGCAGGCCCTCGAATACGCGACCATGACCATGCGAGGTCAGCAGCTCGTGCTCGCGTGCGAGCAGGCTCGCCAAATCGTGATGGGCGCGCAGGATATCGAGTGCCTCGGCAGGGCGCTCGGCAACTTCTGCCACGGCGGCGACCGGTGCGGCGTCGACCACGTGGTAGAAGAGCTGTGCGAGCAATGGCATCAAGAACACCGTGATGGCACCGGCGGCAACCATGACCGACGCAATATCTTGCGACAGCGCGCCCGCGTTGACGGCAACGCTTGTCACGGCAACGATGATCGGCAACGCCGTGGTGCAGTACAGGGCCACGGTAATGCGCCCATACGCCGACACATCGCGCGTCGCGGGACAAATGCTCATAGAGACAAGAATCGGCACCGCGCGAATGATCAGCAGCGCCACGATAAAGCCCACGAGCAGCCCGGGGCGCGACACCACAGCCGTCAGATCGATCTTTGCGCCCGACACGGTAAAGAACACCGGGATCAAAAAGCCATAGGCCAGGCCATCGAGTTTAAGCTCGAGCGTATGGTTGCCCTCGGGGATGATATAGCGCAGGACGAAGCCGGCGGCAAAAGCGCCCAATACGATATCGAGGCTAAAAATGGCGGAAAACGCCACGAGCGTGACCAAAATAAGCACCGTCAGGCGCACGAACGTCTGCGATGTGGTATCGGCGCGCTCCTGAATAAAGGCGAAAAAACGGCTGCCGATGCGTTTGGAGCGGCCGGGGACCACGGCAAGCAGCACGCACACGGCGGCAAATAAGCCCAAGATTAGCAGCGTCTCGATACCCGTACGGGCAGACAGCAGTACCGACATGGCGAGCACGGGGCCGAGCTCGCCCCACGTACCATAGGCGAGAATCGAATCACCGACGCGCGTTCCGGCAAGTAACCGCTCGCGCAAGATGGGCATGAGCGCCCCAAGCGCCGTCGAGGTCAAGGCGAGCGTCACGGCGATACCGTCGAAATGGCTGACCGAGAACCACGGGGTAAAGCGCACGGCAAGCCAGGCGATGCCAAACGTGACGGCCCACGTCGCCAAGCCGTAGCGCCCCTCCACACCCGTAATGTTCTTAGGGTCGATCTCAAAGCCGGCAAGCAGGAACAAAAAGGCCAGACCGAGCTCTGACACCAGCGAGACCTCGGCATCCACATGGATAAGGCCGAGCATATGCGGGCCCAGCACCGCGCCGAACACGAGCAAAAAGACGGTCTCGGGAACGGGTTTTCCAGGAATCGCCGAGGCGATGAAGGGGCTTGCGAAGGCCACGAGTGCAATGATGGCGAGTGAAACGAATGCCATGTGATGCCTTTCTCTTGTTTGCGCTTCACTGTAGCACCCTCGCCGTCCTCAACGCGCCGTGAGCTGTCGTATCATAGTGAGGTTTACAAACATGTGGCTCAAGGCGACCGCAGGGCAGGCCCCGCAAACCGACCGCTGCCGCATACCGTACCGTACGCCCAACCGATCAGGAAGGCAGGAACCAATGGTCTCTCGTATCTACGTGGAGAAGAAACCCGGGTTCGACGTCGAGGCTCAACAGCTCAAGGGCGAGCTGACCGAGATTCTCGGCATCAAGGGCATCGAGGCCCTGAGGATCATCAACCGCTACGACGTCGAGGGCATCGACGAGGAGCTTTTCCGCTCCTGCGTGCCGACCGTCTTTAGCGAGCCCCAGGTCGATGTGACCTACGACGAACTCCCCGCAAGCGATGGCGCCGTCTTTGCCGTCGAATTCCTGCCTGGCCAGTTTGACCAGCGCGCCGACTCCGCCAGCGAGTGCGTGCAGCTCATCAGCCAGGGCGAGCGCCCCGCCGTGCGCTCCGCTAAGGTCTATATGATCTCGGGCGCTCTGGACGAAGCCGCCATCGAGGCCATCAAGCACTACGTGGTGAACCCCGTCGAGGCGCGCATCGCCTCGCTCGACCTGCCCGAGACGCTGCACATCGAGACCCCCGAGCCCCAACCCGTCGAGGTGCTCGACGGCTTCCGCGAGCTCGACGAGGCAGGCCTTGCCGCCTTTATCGCCGAGCGCGGTCTTGCCATGGACGAGGCAGACATCGCCTTCTGCCAGCAGTACTTCCGCGATGAGGATCGCGACCCCACCATCACCGAGATCCGCGTGATCGACACCTACTGGTCCGATCACTGCCGTCACACCACCTTCGGCACCGTCCTGGATGACGTGACGATCGACGACGTCGTGGTGCAGCAGGCCTTCGACCGCTACATGGAGATGCGCCACGAGCTCGGTCGCGACGCCAAGCCCGTCTGCCTCATGGACATGGGCACCATCGGCGCCAAGTACCTCAAGAAGACCGGCGTCATGACCGATGTCGATGAGTCCGAGGAGATCAACGCCTGCACCGTCAAGGTGAAGGTCGATGTCGATGGCGAGGACCAGGACTGGCTGTTCCTGTTTAAAAACGAGACCCACAACCACCCGACCGAGATCGAGCCCTTCGGCGGTGCCGCCACCTGCGTGGGCGGCGCCATCCGCGACCCGCTCTCGGGACGCAGCTATGTGTACCAGGCCATGCGCGTCACCGGCGCCGGCGACCCCACCGTCCCGGTTTCCGAGACGCTCGAGGGCAAGCTGCCGCAGCGCAAGCTCGTGACCACTGCTGCCGCCGGCTACTCCAGCTACGGCAACCAGATCGGCCTTGCCACCGGTCAGGTCAACGAACTCTATCACCCCGGTTACGTGGCCAAGCGCATGGAGGTTGGCGCCGTCGTAGGCGCTACCCCGGCAAACCACGTTCGTCGCGAGTGCCCCGCCCCCACCGACAAGATCATCCTGCTGGGTGGCCGCACTGGCCGTGACGGCATCGGTGGCGCTACCGGTTCCTCCAAGACTCAGAACACCGAGTCCATCGAGACCTCGGGTGCCGAGGTCCAGAAGGGCAACGCCCCGGTCGAGCGCAAGCTGCAGCGTCTGTTCCGCCGCGGCGACGCCTGCCGTCTAATCAAGCGCTGCAACGACTTTGGCGCCGGCGGCGTCTCGGTCGCCGTGGGCGAGCTTGCCGACGGCCTGTATGTCGACCTTGATACCGTAACCAAGAAGTACGACGGCCTTGACGGCACCGAGCTCGCTATCTCCGAGTCCCAGGAGCGCATGGCCTGCGCCGTCGCCGACGATGACGTCGAGGAGTTCATGGGCTACGCCGCCGAGGAGAACCTGGAGGCAACCGTCATCGCCGAGGTTACCGCCGAGCCGCGCATGCGCATGGCCTGGAACGGCGTTGCCATCGTCGACCTGTCCCGCGAGTTCCTCAACTCCAACGGTGCGCCCAAGCACCAGGTCGCCCACGTCTGCGCCCGCAGCGTGTGGCAGCCCAGCTGGGCCGGCACCACGCTTGCCGAGCGCATGACCTCGCTCGTCACCGATCTTAACGTCGCCTCCAACAAGGGCCTTTCCGAGCGCTTCGACTCCACCATCGGCGCCGCGACCGTGCTCATGCCCTTTGGTGGCAAGACGCAGCTCACTCCGAGCTCTGCCATGGTCGCCAAGTTCCCCGTGGACGGCGAGACCACCACGGCGAGCGCTATGGCATGGGGCTTCAACCCCTACCTGATGGAGACCGACCAGTTTGCAGGCGCCTACCTGTCCGTGGTCGAGTCCATCGCCAAGCTCGTTGCCGCCGGCTTTGAGCACAAGCGCGCCTACCTCTCCTTCCAGGAATACTTTGAGCGCCTGCGCACCGAGGCCGAGCGTTGGGGCAAGCCCATGGCAGCCGTCCTGGGTGCCCTTATGGCCCAGGTCGACCTGGGTGCCGGTGCCATCGGCGGCAAGGACTCTATGAGCGGTTCGTTTGAGGACGAGGCCGGCGAGCTCAACGTTCCGCCGACCCTGATCAGCTTCGCTGTCGCCGTGGGCAAGGCGGCTCGCGCCGTCTCCCCCGAGTTCAAGGGCCTCACGCACCGCGTCGTCCGCATCGCCCCCGCCACCTATGGCCAGGACTACCGTCCCGATGCTCAGCAGCTTCTCGCCGCATTTGACGCCGTCGAGGCGCTCACCGCCACTGGCGACGCCCTGGCCGTCTCCACGCCCGGCTACGGCTGCGGCGCCGAGAGCCTCTTTAAGATGTGCGTCGGCAACCAGATCGGTATCGAGCTTGCCGAGGATGTGGACGTGGAGAGCCTCTTCACCCCGCTCTATGGCAGCTTTATCGTCGAGCTCGCCGAGGATGCCGAGCTGCCCGAGGTCGCCGACGGCGTTGTCGTCGAGCCCCTGGGCACCACCGTCGAGGGCTATGTCATCGATACCGGCTCCGAGGTCATCGAGCTCTCCGAGCTCCAGGAGGCCTGGGAGAGCGGCATCGAGGGCGTCTTTGCCTACCGCAGCGCCGGCGAGACCACCGAGGTCGAGACCATCGACTTCCGTGCCAAGGATATCCACGTGTACGGCGGCGCCAAGATCGCCCGCCCGCGCGTGGTAATCCCCGTGTTCCCCGGCAACAACTGCGAGTACGACAGCGCCCGCGCCTTCCGTGCCGCCGGCGCCGAGGCCGACACCTTCGTGATCAACAACCTCACGCCCGAGGCCGTCGCCGAGAGCACCCACGAGCTTGC
>ERZ506978.736-NODE-736-length-13377-cov-5.089251_pt1 | contig 13377 bp, 11 predicted proteins | sample MGYA00512888_ERZ506978 | MGnify/ENA metagenome assembly ERZ506978
TCCGGAGTATGATCCACCGGCAATTTTAACTGTGAAATACGAATCATAATATTTTCCCTTCCCTGGCCGCAGCTTTTCCGGCAACTGCTCCGCTCGACCATGCCCACTGTAGATTATATCCACCACATGGACCATCCACATCGATCACTTCTCCTGCAAAATAAACTCCCGGATAGAGACGGGATTCTAAGTGATCCGTCAGTTCTTCCGGATCCACACCTCCGGAACAGATCTGTGCCTGTCGCAGTGCGTATGCTCCTTTTACCGATATCTTCCAGTCTTTTAATTTCTCTGCGATCTTTTCCGGTTCATAAGTTTTCTTTACCAGAACATCTATTATCTTCTTCGGAAGCAGTCCGATCAATAATTCCTGTGGATTCTTATAAGTGCCATTCTGCCGTTGTCTGTCTGCCAGATATTGTACGAGTTCTTCTTTTGTCAGCTTTGGCAATGTATCTAACTGTTCTTCTGTATCTGCTGTTGCCTGCCAATTATCTAGTGTTTGATTTAATGCAATGTATTTTGATACATCTTCTTTCCAGGAATCTTTTGCTTCTTTTAACTTTGCTTCTTCTTTTTCTACTCTTTCTTGAGAAAGCGTATAAGAAGGTACCGCAACAACTGTGGATAAATGATCTGACAAGAAGAATTCTTTTAACAATTCTTCAAAATACCCTTCATCCACTTTCTTGCGTAATTCTTTAAATACAGGATTTAAAGAGAATCCTTGTGTAATGTCCCCATCATAAAGCCATGTTTCTAATGCACGCTGTGCAAACATGACACCTGCAGGTTCATGCTTTTCACGATATTTGAATTCTAACTGGTTGAGTGTAGCTAATATCGCATCATGATCTAAACCATTTTCAATCAATCCTTCTGCACACTTCTTGATTGCTTGCATCACTTCATCATACTTATCTTCATCAGTATTTCTAACACACATGACAATCCATGGTTGTTGAATACCATCATAAATATCTAACTCAACATCTTCTCCAAGATCTTTCTCAATGATTGCTTTCTTCAGTTCAGATTCATTGGAAGATACAAGAATTGTTGATAGTAATCCCCATGCCAGATTCTTTAAAGGCTGATCATAGGAAGATACAATTCTTGCCAATGCAATCTGTGTTCTATGTTCCTTGCTTTCATCTTTAGATAATTCATATTGCACAGTATGATGTTGTGCTTCTCTTTCAACTTGATTTGGAATGGAAAAATCCATCTCTTCCTTTTCATATTGAGAGAAATATTCATCATTGATAAATTTTGTTACTTCATTGATATCTAATGTACCATCCAGCCATACTCTTGCATTACTTGGATGATAAAACTTCTGATGTGTTTCAATAAAAGATTCATAGCTGAGGTCTGTAATATGTTCAGGATCTCCACCAGATACATATTGATAACAGTTATCAGGAAATAGCATACGATTCAATTCATCAATGATTGTTTCATCTACAGAAGAGAATGCACCTTTCATTTCATTTAAAACAACACCTTTATAAATTGGTGTATCTTCTTCATGACGAATTTCATAATGCCACCCTTCCTGATAAAAAATATTAGGATTTGTATAAATTGCTGGATGGAATACCGCATCCATATATACAGACATCAGATTCATAAAATCTTTATCATTTCTAGAAGAAACGGGATACAGTGTCTTATCTGGGAATGTCATTGCATTCAAGAATGTCTGCATGCTTCCTTTCAATAGTTCAACAAATGGTTCTCTGACAGGATATTTCTTAGATCCATTTAATACAGAATGTTCAAGAATATGGAATACACCTGTATCATTTTCAGGAATTGTTTTAAATGCTATCGCAAATGTTTTATTTTCATCTGCACGATCAAGCCAGGCAAGCTTTGCACCTGTCTTAACATGCTGCATTTCATACAGTGTACCTTTCACATCACTTAATTCTGTTATATTTTTGATTTCAAATCCGTTGATTACTTCATTTATTATCATTTTGATACCCTCACATGTCTTCTATTTTATTATGGATTGCTTTCTTTTTCTTCTTTTTTGACTAACATACTTCTATTTTTATACCAGAAAATGTAAGAAATTAAACCAACGACGCAAAATACAGCGGATAAGCCATACGCCGCAGTCAAAGAATGATCTGCCGCAACTCCAAACGAAACACCAGTAAAGAACATTCCTAAATGTTGAAATAAAGAATACAGAGATAACGTACTTGCACGTGGTGTATCGTCAATGGATTCATTTTGAATATCATTCATCAATGCATATGTCATAGATTCTGCACACACCATACATGCAAATATAACAACAGAAAGAATTGCACTATGTGTAAAAATGATACCAATGGATAAAACTGCAGCCATTACAAACAGCATCATCATAAAATGATCTCGCTGGATTCTTTGTGTGATTGTATCTAGTAAACCAGTACTTAATGAAACTAAGTTCATGATCATAAAGAGAATACCAAACCACTGTACGGGAATACCAACACTTTCATACTGCAATTGATTGTAATAGGTTGTTAATGTATGCATGGATTCTGTCAGTAACAAAGAAGCAATCAATACAGGCAGCATCTTTTTACATGTCAGTGCTGTTTGAATCAATGAATTCTTTGTTTCTTGTTCTTTCTTTTCTTCTTTGACATCTACAAGAAAAAACGAAATCACAAAGGAAGCAAAATGCATGATTGCAGTCCATAACGCTGCACCTCTTAAGTTATGTGAGAAAAACAATGAAAAGGATAAGGAAGCACAACACATGCCTAATGTTCCAAACATGCTCATTCTTCCAAATGCTCCAATGGCTTTTTCTTTTGGAACACTAAGATACAGAAGTGCAGTATCACATCCAGATAAACCAGAAGATGCAATCCCTAATAAAACTCTTTCAATCACAAATCCCCAGAATGTCGTAGCTTTATAAAAAGCAAGCTTTGACAAAAAGAAGAACCCATTCGCAATCACGATTGTCTTACGATATCCAATTCGATCACAAATCAAACCCCACGGTACTTCAAATAAGATGACACAGATACAAAGTACACCATCAATCAGGCCCATCTGTGTTAATGAAATTCCACAATCTGTACGATATAACGTACAAACACTGCTATAAAAAATAAGTCCTTGCAAAAAAGCAAGAACATAAAAAATCAAAATATTATTCTTTTTCATATTCAACTCCTTAGCATGATAAAAACATCTATATTTACATATTCAGTTTTCTTACATACAAGGCACGTATTTCATAGTGAAAAAAGTATAAAATAAAAAGATCTGTAAGTCAACCTTCATGATACGAGGTATAAATCAAATATCCCATAAACAAAAGGATGGAAGAACCTCCCATCCACTTAATTATCGTATCCTTTACGAATCTTCTCCAAAAAAACATGCATGTATTTTTGATAAGTTAAGTGCAGTTTACAGAAATATAACATACAAGTTTATTTTCATTTGTTACATTTTTACAGTTGGATTACTTTTGTAAATCTATCTAACACTGACTGTTCTGTTCCGTGAGAAATCATGATCAGTGTTATATCCTTGCGACTCAACAAATCATTCAAGATATCTCTCGCACTGTCTGCATCTATTGCGGACAAAGATTCATCTAATACAAATATTTTCTTATTTGACACGTATGCTCTTGCTAATGCATTTTTCTGTTTTTCTCCACCCGATAAATTCTTTCCATTTTCCTGGATAAGATAATTTAAATTTCCACCGCAGGATTCATATAAATGTGTCAGTTTCAGTCGTTTAATAATATCTAAAAGTTCAGTTTCCCTGATATCTGTATATAAAGTCAAATTGTTCTTAAGACTTGTATTGAAGATATGAACTGTTTGATCCAGATACGCTACATCTTTTAAGATATCAAAAGAATGCAGTTCTTTTCTTTCTATGCCGTTTAATTGAATGGATCCCGTATATTTCTGGTCCACCAGAAATATCGTCTTGATTAGAGTTGATTTTCCACAGCCACTTTCCCCTAAAAGTGCAATAGAATCATGTGGTTCAATTGTAAAAGACAAATGATCATAGGAAATACTTTTTTCATCATTGAGCTGAACAGAAGTCAAATCTTTTACTTCTACTGGTTCAACAGCAGTTTCTCTATATGTCTTTTCTGTATAGTCTTTCAATTCCACTAAATGTTCATTTGCTTTGATACTGGTAATATCAGATAAAACACTGCCAACTGCATTCATAAATGTTCCAGATAAAGAAGCAACAGATAATACTGCACCAATTGCAACACCTTTTGTAATAGAGAGATAAATAATCAGGCCAAGTAATACGACCTGGGAGAATAAAGAAACAACTCCCATTACACATTTCACACCATTGCTTGCCTTATCTAAAGAATATCTTTTGTTTTCCAGACAACTGGATGCATTAGAAATCAGTCTTACAAATATATTTTCTTTCTGGAATATTGCATATTCCATACGTCCCTGCAGCTGATCTTCTACACTGGATACAAATATTTCATTCTCTTCTTTCAAAGCAATTGAGTGTTTTTCAACACCCTTTTGCAGCAGTCCCGGCAGCAGCATCATAACAGCAAACAGTAAAATCGTAACAATTCCTACAGACCAATGTATGGTAATCAATGCCAGAAAAGAAAATACAATTGAGAAAATATCAGTAAATGCGTCAAAAACAGGATCAATCAAATTCTTATCCATTTGATTGATTACTTCTGTATTCTTCGCAACTTTACCAGAAATGCTTTCTGCTTTCCATTTGGCATTATCTGTCTGTGCAAATTCTTCAGCATACTGTCTGCGTAATGTATTATGTATCTTTGCTTTCAGTTTTGAATTGAAATTTTCAAGAATAAAATTCGAAATATAAAACAGAATAAAAACACCTAACAAGATACATATGTTACGAAGCAGAATATGCGTAGAATGAATTGTCTCCTCTGTCAATAGACTCCCCAGTCTATAGCTGCCAATAACATTCAATATGCTTGCAACAATGGATAGTAGAATTGAAATACAATACATTGATTTAAATCTTTCGAATAGTTTTTTCATAACTCCCAGCCCATATTTCCAAAACAATTTCAATTTTTCTTTCAGAAAATGTTTTCATTATATCGTATTAATTGTCTACATCAACTAATTCATGTTGCTTTTTATTCGTCAACTTCTGCCAAAATTTATACATCTATTGAAAAGAGCAGGGTTACTGTAGCCTGCTCTTAAATTGCTTTTACAAGCACATGATATTCTTTTTGGTTTTATCCCAACGCCTCAAGTATCTTCTTCTTGCTTGTTAATGTTACCTTTCATGATATCTTTCATCGACAATCTTGCAGCTTCTTTGTTTTCTGACTCATTTCTTATAATCATTTCTATAAACGATATTTCTGTCATCGTATGTACCTCCAGTCGCTCAAACTGTTTGATGTGTTGAAATTCATTCAATTCATCATGTTATTTGAAAATCAAATTTTTGATACCTCATCCAATTTTGTAACGACAATATAAAGAAAAAGAACTGTAAATCAATACAGCTCTTAATATAGAATCTTATCAATAATGATTTCAGCTCTTCCAAGATTTACCTTGTCCCCAGCATTGATCTTGCTTCTTCCTAAAGGAGGAAGTTTAGAGCCATTGATAAATGTACCATTATGTTCAGATACATCTTCAATATATAAATTTCCATTTTCTAATGTAAATCTTGCATGTCTTCTAGAAACTGCTGGTTCACTGATTGGTAAACCACAAGAAGAACTGTCTCTACCAATGAGTACTGGAAATGCATTGAGTGTTACCTGTTGCGCTTGTCCATTGATAATGACAGATACAACCATACCTCTAGGATTTGCTGGTTTCACTGCAGAAGCCTGCAGTTTACTTTCAATTGGATCAATTTCTTCCACTGGCTGTTTTACAATCACAGGCTCTTCATACACAGGCTGTTGCTGCACTCTTGCCTGTGCCTGTTTTTTAGAAACAGGTGGAATTTCATTTCCAGATTCATCTACATAATATGTATTCTTTTTCACTGCCAGGAAAATAACCGCAATACCAAGAACTGCTACCATACCAAGCAATGCAAATATAATCAACTTATCGATTTCAGGATTATCAAACATAATATTTCCCTCCACTAACATGAACTATCATACAACGAAATTGTTCATTTTACTATGATTTGAACATTAATTTCTATTGCTGTTAACCGCATCATAAATACGATTTTTACTGATTCCCGTCTTCTTTGCGGCATCTTTAACTGCATCTTTTGTACTCATACCATTTTCAACAGATACATTTACCATTTCAATGATTGTATTCATGTCAATCGCTTTTGTTTTATCTTCATGGTTTCCATCCATGACAATAACCATTTCACCACGCAACTCATCAACAACATCAAGAATTTCAGAAATTGTTCCACGCAAGAATTCTTCATGCATCTTTGTCAATTCTCTAGCTAAAGTCATCTTACGATCACCAAAAACTTCCATACAGTCTTTCAAACACTTTTCAATACGATGTGGTGCTTCATAGAAAATCATTGTCATTGGATAATTCTCATATTCTTTCAGTTTCTTAACACGATCTGAATGAGACTGTGGAAGAAAACCAATAAAGATAAATGGCTGTGCAACTAGACCAGATGCAACAAGTGCGTTTAAAAATGCACTTGGTCCACTCACTGGTACAACATTAAATCCTTCACTTGTCGCAAGTGTAACGATTTTCTGACCAGGATCATTGATGAGTGGATAACCAGCATCAGAAATCAAAGCAACATTCTTTCCATCACGTAGTAATTCAAGAATGCCATTCGCACTCGATTCTTCATTAAAGTTATGATATGCAATCAAACGATTATGAATATCAAAGTGCTTTAAAAGAGAACCACTTGTTCTTGTATCTTCACATGCAATCACATCTACCTTGTTTAAGATTTCAATTGCACGAGGATTCATTTCATTTAGATTGCCAATTGGTGTTGGAACCAGGTATAGCGTTGGCATTTCATTTTCAAATGACTTTTGACGATTCACGCATTTTCTCCATCTTTTTTCTTACGTCCAAATGTACGTACCGTTACATTTTTATTTTCTGCTGGGGTTTCCTGTTTTTTGCGACTTGTAAATCTTCTCTTTTCAACATTAGCAGAATTTGAAGTTTCTTTTTTCTTGCCAAAAGAACGAACTTCCTTCTTCATTTCAGGTGCCTTTAAATCATAGTTTACATGTGTTGGTGCACCTTCAGGTCGATTTTGATGAATGATTGTCTTCTTGACTTTCTTTCCTTCTTCTTCCGGTTTTTTCTTGACGATGACACCTTTTCTTGGAATACCCTTTTCTCTTAGATCTTTTAATGTAATGAAGATTGCAGCTTCTCTATTTTCAAGCTTTGCTTCTTCATTCATCACATTCATATTTGTTAAACGATAGATCTCACCTTCATACTCTACTTGAGAACCAATCTTAGGCAAACCTTCTGTTAACTGTTTATAATCATCATCTTCATACTTCAGACAGCATTTCAATTTACCGCACATGCCTGAAAGCTTATCAATATTTAAAGCTAATAACTGATTCTTTGCCATGTTAATAGAAATAACATCAAAGTGTGATTTAAATCTGCTGCAGCAGCATTCCATGCCACACATGCCAAGACCGCCAACCATTCTTGCCTTATCTCTTTCACCAATCTGGCGTAATTCAATACGGCAATGTAAACGTGCACCTAATCTTTTCAAGAGTTCTCTGAAGTCTACTCTTTGTTCTGCAAGATATACAAATAAAATCTTTGTTCGATCCAATGTATATTGTGCACTTAATAAATGCATATCCAATGCAAGATTTTCAATTTCTTTATTACAGATAGAAAATGCATCTTTTTCCATCTCTAGATTTTCTTCAAAAGCACGGTGATCAAACTCCGTTGCTTTTCGAATCACAGGTTTTGTTGGAACATGCAGGCCATACTTATCTACATCCAGACAATCTGCCTGTACCTGGCCCATTTCCATACCTTGTTGTGTTTCTACAACGACCCAGTCATCTTTTAAATAATTACTATCCATTGCCCCAAAAGAGTAAGGTTTTCCTTCTCCTCTAAACCTCACCACAACAGAGTATGGATAATGAACTGCTTCTTCTTGTATTTCATTTGTTAGTGTCATTGATTCCTCCTAACTGATACAGTGACTGATACAACACAAGATTCAAATCGTTGTATCGATTACATGCATCTTTTTCTTCTAATGCGATTCTTAAAATATCGCAACACATCTTCTTTTTTTCAAAAGAGTTTTTGACTACATTCTGATACCAAAGTGGACCATCTAAATTTTCTGTAATAACATCATGTGCATATAACATCAATAAGTCATAGAAACTAGACAAAATCAAAAGATTTTCTTTCTTGGAAATATTTGTGTCTTTTGCTTTACTTGACCAGCTTACTTCCCAGTCAACACTGAGTTCTTTTCTCTTCATGCCTTCACAATTTAGAAATTGCTTCAACATACCACAGACATGTTCAAAAAGCACTGTATTTTTTTGACTGTCTATATCATACATATTCTTTAAATCAGCCATATCTTTTACAATATGAGACATAAAATATGCATCATCTTGATTTACACCTTCATGTATTAAATCATCAAAATAATCTTTTGCACTTCTAGGCATAAATGGAAGAACAGTACATCTAGAAATAATCGTTGGCAGCATACGATTGACGTTGTCTGTCGTAAGAATCGCAGTTACACCACTTCCAGGTTCTTCTAGAAATTTCAACATGCTGTTTTGTGCAGAGATCGTCGCATTTTCTGCATTTTTGATGATATAGATTCTTTGTCCATTTTCTTCCAATGCTGTCTTAGAGAACTTTTCTTGAATACCATCAATCATTTCCTTGGAAATAGATTCATCTTTTCCATCAAGAATCATCAGATCAGCATATGTACCTTCTCTAACTCTTCTACAAGTATTACATTCTTCACATGCCAATCCATTTTTTTTCTCACACAGAATACTTTGTGCAAGTAAAACAGCCGCCTCATACTTTGGTGTTCCATAAGGACCAGTAAAAAGATATGCACTTGATATACGATTTGTTTTACACGCATTATCCAGTGCACGATAAACGATTGGTTGTTGTTTTTCTAACAACTCTTTAATCATCTAACAATCCTTTCATAATGGAATAACACTCATTGATAACTTCATCTACACTCTTAGAAGCATCTACAATGACCATTCTATCCTTGTACTTTTCAACAACTGCTTCATATCCTGCATGCACAAGATTATGGAAATCTTCACTTTCCTGATCTAAACGATCTAAAGAAGCACGATTTGCATTAATACGATCCAATCCCGTTTTAGCATCAATATCTAAATAAATTGTTTTATCTGGAAGTTTCCCTTCAATTGCGAACATATTAATGGAATAAACTTCATCAATTCCAATCTTTCTTCCATATCCCTGATATGCTAAAGAAGAATCTACAAAACGATCAGAAACGATAGTAATGCCCTCTTCTAAAGCTGGTAATACTTTTTCTACTAAATGCTGGCGACGTGCAGCAGCATAAAGCAAAGCTTCACATCTAGGATCCATTTCTGTATTCTTTGGATCAAGAATAACATCACGAATCTCTTCCGCAATCTTAGAACCCCCTGGTTCTCTTGTGTATCTTACCTGATATCCTTCTTTTTGAAGTCTTTCAACAACAGCAGTAGACACTGTTGTTTTCCCACTTCCATCAGGTCCTTCAAATGTTATAAATAAACCTTTTTTCATGCATTTCATTATAACACAACAACCATTCGCTTCCCTATCAAAAGAAGACGGTACTTTTCCATACCATCTTCTCATTGTTAAAATACTAAATAGATTTTATATAAACATCACATTATATATAGGTAAATAGAGAATATGATCTTTTTTCATATACATTTGCCTCAATAATACCTTGATCTATTCTATACCCTTCAACTGCAAGAAGTTTAGTCATTGCTTTTAAAGAAAAGCTTTCTTTACCAGATTTCACTTCTATTGGAAGAACATTTAATTTTTCAAAATCATCTACTAGAAAATCCACTTTACCTATTTTTTCCTATCGTAGTAATAATTCTTATATCCATGTGCGTATAATTCCTATGCTACCACAGTTTCATACACTGCTCAAAGATTCACACCTGTACGTTGTTTTAAGATAGCATTCACATTGTTTCAAGATAATTTTTAAAGTATTCTTTACACTTTTTCCAAAATGAAAGAAAAAGCTATAGCAAAGATCATCTACTATAGCCTGTTTCTTCAATTATTCACTTGTCTTTGTACGGAATACATAACGTGTAGTAACATCCATATCTGGGTTATTACCAGCGTATTCTTTGTACTGCATGTTCATAGACTTGATATCATCCATGATTTCTTTCAACATTTCAACTTCATCAACAGATAGATCAACCTTTTCTTTTAACTGATCCAATCCATCCTGTCTAAACTGTTTTTGACCATTTGCTAACTGTTGTGCACCATCGTTCAATGTAACGAATGCATCCTTGAGAGAATCAAGACCATCAGCCATCTGGTTAAAGGAATCACTCTGGTTAGCTACTGTCTGTGTACCTGTCTGTAAAGAAGCCATACCTTCATTGAGTGCTTCATTATTAGAAGCTAATTGTGAAGTCGCTGTCTTTACCTTATCAATACCTGTCTTAGACTGTTCAGCAAGAGCCTGTACACCTGTATTGACTTGATCAATACCAGCAGAAATCTTTTGAGAACCTGCAATCAATTGATCAAATCCAGCATCCATTGTATCTTTCATGTTAGCTAGAGCACCTAATTGACTTGTAGAAGATTCAAGTGTTGTCTTTAAGACACCCATTGTAGCAATCGCATCATCCACATCTGTACCAAGTCCAGCTAGCTTTTCTAATGATGAATCAATTGTAGTATTCATTTGAGAAAGTGTCTGCGTTGCCTGTTGTAACTGTGCTGGTAAACCAGCAGCATCACCAGATAATACTTTTAGTTGTGCAGCTAAAGTTGCTTTTTGTGTTTCAAGTGCTGCTTTGGAAGCATTCAAAGTATCCTTTGCAACTGTATCTGTACCATCATCTGGAACATTTTTAAGAGCTGCATCAATGCTAGCGATAGATGTATCGATTGCACCAATAGAAACTGTTAAGGAAGTAGCTGAAGAAGTTACGAATCCAGTCATTACTGTCTTGAGTCCAGTTAATTGTTCTGTAGCACCAGATAGTGTTGACTTTAAATCAGTTAATGTTTTTGCATCATTTGTTAATGTATCTTTTAAGCCATTGAGTGTTGAGATTGCTGTGTCTAACTGTGTCATCATTGCAGTTACATTTTCAGAAGATAATCCAGCATCTACCTGTTTTTTCATATTCTGCAGACCAGCAGTTAAAGCTGCAGCACCACCTGTTAGTGAAGATTCAGGTTTACCTTCTTCTACCGGTGTTGTCATGCCAAGAGAAATCTGATTTGCTCCATCAGGAATTGCATATAAAGCATTTACACCATCATTCAACTGACCAACACCATCTGTATATTGTGCTAATGCAGCTTTCAAGCGAAGTGCACCACTATTTAATGTCAATGCACCATCACTTAAGGTACGAATACTTCCTGAAGAACTTGTTAATGGTTCAGATTCCGTAATCAACTGTTGTGTGCCATCTGCTAATTGCTGAGAACCATCAACTAACTGATCATCCGCATCCATTAACTTTGTAATACCATTTGTTAATTCTTCAATGGAGTCACCTTCATCAAGAATATCAGAAATATCTTCTTCATTAGACATACCCATCATAAGATTTAATTCATCACAATCCGTAACATCACATTCAATATTGATATCATCACCAACACTTAATTGATCACTCACTTTAGAAAGGTCTGCAGAATCTAATGTATCCTTTAATCCAGGAACAGCTGCAAATACAAGCATCTGTTTAGAACCATCTGTAACGATCTTACCTTGATCACATGTTGTATTAGAGTAATGATCATTATTCAATGACAACATACCACCTGCAACAAAGAATGGATGAATAATAACATTCTTGCCATTGATTGTCTTTGTTTCAGAATTAACATTTGTTAAATGAATATTGATTTTCAAATGACCACTCTTGCCTTTTAACTCTTCCTGAGATAATTGCTGACCATCTAATTCATAAGTAATCTGCATTGTTACTGGAAGCTGTTCTGTAGAATTTCCCTGATAGTAAATATCATTACTATCGCTACTCCATGTATATTCACCATTGTTATCTTCTGGTACTTCATCAGTTTTAACATTCTTTACATCTGTTAAGTTCAGTTTTTCTTTTAAGTTTTTGATGCCAGAATCATTGTGCAGCCATCCAGATACAACGATATCAGAAAGAGATCCATCTCCATTCAATACAGCGTAAACTGTTTCTGTCTTCTTTGTAGAAGAAGCAGTCTGTTTGTCACTAGATTCATTTGTTTTAGAAGTATTTTCTTCAGCGTATACAGTAACAGGAATAGAAGCAGTTGCCATTACTGCACTCAGTGCAACACTACCTGTAACTTTTAAAATATGTTTTAGATTCATAATTCAACTTTCCTTTCTTTTGGCCAGCCTTTTGTTGTCTTTTCAATAAACTTATGGAAGAAGATCAACAAGGATGGCAATACAAACAAGATACTAATTACTGAGATCAATGCACCACGTGCAAGCAATACAACAAGACTCTTGATCAAGTCCATCTTTGCGAAGAATGAAACACCGATACATGCTGCAAAGAATGAGAAACCACTTGTCATAATAGAAATACTTGAACGCTTTGTCGCAATACGTGCTGCTTCTTTCAGATCTTTACCAGCTTCCAGCTCTTCTCTAAATCGTGTTGTTAATAAGATTGCGTAGTCAACCGTTGCACCCAATTGGATTGTTCCAATAACCATACTTGCAATAAATGGCAATGTTGTCTTTGTGAAGAATGGAATACCCATGTTAATGGAAATCGCAAATTCAATTGTTAATACAAGGATGACTGGTAATGCAAATGACTTAAATGTTAATGCAACGATCAAGAAGATCAATGCTACGGACAATACATTTACAAATGCGAAGTCAACATTTGTTGTATTAATTAAGTCACGTGTCATGCTTCCTTCCCCGCCAATCAATGCATTTGGATCATATTTATGAATGATTTTATCCATCTGATCTAACTGGTTGTTGAGTTCTGTTGTTGCAGATTTATAATCACTGTTCACCACAAGAAGCTTATGATCATCACTTTGACATATTTCTTTTACAATGGATGGCTTGAAGGAATCTGGAATACCAGGTCCCACAAAT
>ERZ506978.764-NODE-764-length-13078-cov-3.582892_pt1 | contig 13078 bp, 10 predicted proteins | sample MGYA00512888_ERZ506978 | MGnify/ENA metagenome assembly ERZ506978
GAAGATTCTGGAGATGATCATTCACAAATTTAACGGGGGTCCGGTAGGACTGGATACTCTGGCAGCAGCTATCGGAGAAGATGCGGGAACCATCGAAGATGTGTATGAACCGTACCTGATCCAGTACGGATTTTTAAATCGCACACCAAGAGGACGTGTGGCAACTGAGCTGGCATATCATCATTTGGGAATCTAAGGGGTTGTTTTTTGGAGGATTTTGTTTATAATAGAAGAGAGTCATACTGGCGGAACATATTGATAATGTGTAAAGCGGGGTATGAATCACTAACAGTAACCTTCGGAGAAATCACAGAAAATAACTGTAAAAGTACGAGGTATTACTGTCTGCAAAAACGTAGTTTGTTTATGCAGAGCATACATAAAATGGAGGAAATGCCGTAATGCCAGCAAAAAATACAATTAAGGTATTAATCGGAGGAAAGATCATCACATTAAGTGGATATGAGAGCGAAGAATATCTGCAGAGTGTGGCTTCTTATATGAATCATAAACTTGCCCAGCTTTCCGAACTGCCGGGATATAACCGACAGCCGGTGGAAACAAAAAACACACTGCTCAGCCTGAACATTGCAGATGATTACTTCAAGGCAAAACATCAGGCGGAAGTTTTTGAAGAAGATTCCCAGCTGAAAGATAAGGAAATGTACGATCTGAAACACGATCTGATCGAAGCCCAGATCGAGGTTGAGAATCTGAAGAAGGAAAAAGAAGAACTGGAACAGCAGGTGAAGAAGCTGGAACAGGATATGGAGAATCTGCTGAAATAGAAAAGAAGACTGTCGCAGTATCTGCGATAGCCTTTTTTGTAAGGAGGAGTATATGAAGGTAGAATTACTGGCACCCGCCGGTTCTTATGAGGCTCTGGAGGCTGCATTTGAAGCCGGGGCGGATGCTGTCTATCTGGGCGGTCAGAAATTTGGAGCCCGTGCCTATGCCGACAATCTGGATCAGAAACAGCTGATCCGGGCGATCGATCTGGCACATCTGAAGGGAAAACAGTTGTATCTGACCATCAATACACTGTTGAAAAACCGGGAACTGGAAACGGAACTGTACGAATATCTGGCTCCGCTTTACGAGGCGGGACTGGATGCGGTTATTGTACAGGATCCGGGTGTGATGGACTTTGTCAAAACATATTTTCCGGGGTTGCACATTCATGCCAGTACGCAGATGACGATCACCGGGGTGGAGAGCGCAAAGCTTTTACAGAAAGCCGGGGCAACCCGTGTGGTGACTGCGAGGGAGCTGTCACTGGAAGAAATTAAAAAAATTTACGATGCCACGCATATGGAAATCGAGAGTTTCGTTCACGGAGCCCTCTGTTATTGTTATTCCGGTCAGTGCCTGATGAGCAGCATGATCGGAGGAAGAAGCGGAAACCGGGGAAGATGTGCACAGCCCTGCCGTTTGCCTTATCAGGTTTATCGGGACGGAAAACGCCTGAATAATGACCGGACCGAGTATGCGTTGAGTCCGAAAGATATGTGTACGGTAGATATCCTGCCGGAGATCATTGAAGCAGGCGTATATTCCCTGAAAATTGAAGGGAGAATGAAAAAACCGGAATACACTGCCGGTGTGGTGTCTGTTTACCGGAAATATCTGGACAAGTATCTTTCCGGGGAAAAAAGGCCGGTCGTCACCAAAGAGGACAAACAGATGCTGTGGGATATTTATAACCGGGATGGTTTTCACCAGAGCTATTACAAGCAGCGAAACGGACGGTCCATGATGGCACTTGAAAATGAAAAAAGTGCCGGTATCATTCGAAATGAAGAATTATTTACCAGAATACGGAAAGAATATATGGACAAAAAGACGCCGGTTCTGATACGGGGAACCATGAGCCTGTATAATGGATGTCCTGCGATTCTGGAAGTACAGGCAGGTGACTGCAGAGTGACAGTAGAAGGGGAAACTGTGCAGACAGCCATGAATTGTCCGTTGGGGGAAGAAAGGATCCGCAGACAGATGGAAAAAACCGGAGGATCCGGCTTTATGTTTGAAAAACTGGATATTTTTATGGGAGATGATATTTTTCTTCCGATGCAGCAGCTGAATCATCTGAGACGACAGGGGCTGGAAGCCCTGGAAGAAGAGATGCTTCGTCCGTGGAAACAGCGAAAAGCAAAAGAACGAGATCTCAAAGATATACCGGAGACAGAAAAACAGACAACCAAGGAGTTTCTCACAGCTGCTGTGGAGACAGAAGAACAGCTTGCAGCAGTGGAAAAGACAGATGGAGTTAAGAGAATCTATGCGGACTGTGGGATTTTTCCGGTGTCTGGTTTTGTTCAGAATGTGGAAAGATGGATTCACAGACTGGAAGAAGAGGGAAAAGAACTGTTTCTTACATTGCCGCGAATCGTTCGAGACCGGGAACTTGATGGAAGGAAAGAGACTTTTCAAGAACTGGTTCAGAAAGGTCTTGGAGGCTTTCTGGTGCGGAATATGGAAAGCTATGGAATCCTGGATGCGATGGGACTTACCTCCCGGATCGTTCTGGATGCGAATATTTATACAATGAACAACCGGGCAGAAGCGTTCTGGATGAAAAAAGGAATTCTCGGAGATACGGTTCCGCTGGAACTGAATGCAAAAGAACTGGTACACAGAAACAATAAAAACAGTGAACTGACCGTATACGGTTATACACCGATGATGGTTTCCGTGCAGTGTGTGCAAAAAACGATGGATCACTGTAACCATGCCTGTGTACAATATGTTTTGAAAGACAGATATCAGAAAGAATTCCGCGGTGTATGCAGCTGTGAGTTCTGTTATAATACAATCTACAATACGTTGCCAACTTCGTTGCTGAAAGAAAAGGAAAAAGCAGAAAAACTGGGTGTAAAGGCATATCGTCTTTCATTTACGATAGAAACACAGCAGGAGACAGAAAAGATTGTCCGGGCATTTGTGGACGTATATCTGAGAGGACAGAAGCCGGATGGGCAGATGCAGACAGAAGAGACAACCAAAGGACATTTCCAGCGAGGTGTGGAATAGACAGAAAGTGGAGGAGATGCAAACCTCGGCTCTGATTTCCGGGGTTTTTCTGTATGGGGAAAAGTTCTGGAATTTTCTGTTTCTTATCGTGAAGATCTGTACTATAATAGACTGGAAAAAATAAGCAGGAGAACTTAGAAATGATGAATCTAAAAACAGATTATAAAAGTATCATCAAAGAGACAAGTATATTAACGGTTGGGGTAGCCATTATTGCCGCCGCGGTTTATTTCTTTCTTGTACCGAGCCATGCTTCCGTAAGCAGCATATCAGGTCTTGGTATTGTGCTTTCGAATTTTATTCCCTTACCATTGTCGGCGATTACAATGATTTTGAATGTGGTGTTGCTGATTATCGGATTTTTCACCTGTGGGAGAGAGTTTGGGGTGAAAACAGTATATACCAGTGTGATGCTCCCACTGTTTCTGGGCGTGTTTGAGAGGATTTTTCCGGATTTCGGCTCGATGACGAACAGCCAGGAGCTGGATGTGCTGTGTTATATTCTGGTAGTCAGTGTGGGACTGAGTATATTATTTAATCGCAATGCATCTTCCGGCGGATTGGATATTGTGGCGAAGATTATGAACAAATATCTGCACATGGATCTGGGAAAAGCGATGTCGTTGTCCGGGATGTGTGTGGCGCTGTCGGCGGCACTTGTGTATGATAAAAAGACAGTGGTACTGAGTGTGCTCGGAACATATTTTAACGGGTTGGTGCTTGATCACTTTATTTTTGATCATAATATCAAGCGGAGAGTTTGTATCATTACGAAAAAAGAAGAGGAACTGCGCCAGTTTATCATTCACGATCTGCACAGTGGTGCGACGATCTATGAGTCGATCGGAGCCTATAATATGGAAAAAAGAAACGAGATTATTACGATTGTAGATAAAGGCGAGTACCAGAAACTGATGAACTACATGAACCGTGAAGATCCGAAGGCATTTATTACGGTATATACGGTGTCGGATATGAGGTATCAACCGAAAAGGTGATGAAAGAAAAAAATCGTCAAAAAGTTTACAAAGCAAAACGGATGGTCTAATATGGAACTATACGAAAATCTATAAAAATAAGCCGGAAAGGAAGTAACGGATAACGTAAAGAGAAAAGGGAAAGAAATTGCTAAAAAAAGGTTTTGCAGAAATTGGCGAGAAAACTAGAGCGTTTTATGCAAACTGTGGAGTGTCATCATGTATACCTGGGAATAAACAAAGCGGAATGAAGGAAGAACCGGCAGAAAATACGAAGAAGAGAGGAAATATGAAAATGAAAACAGAACTGCAAAAACAGTTATTTGCATTGCAGGATCCTGGATATCGGGAATTTCATGCCGGACTGATTCCGGGAATTCCGAAAGAAGATATTATTGGAATCCGCACGCCGGTGTTGCGGAAGTTCGCCGGGGAATTTGCCAGAGATCACAGCCAGGAAGCCGAGGCGTTTTTAAAAGAACTGCCACATCGCTATTATGAAGAAAACAATCTGCATATGTTGCTGGTAACAAAGATCAAAGATTACCCGGAATGTCTGCGGAAAGTGAAGGAGTTTCTTCCATATATAAATAACTGGGCAACGTGCGATCTGCCGGCGCCCAAATGCTTCGAAGAATACCGGGAGGAATTACTTCCGGTTATTCGAGAGTGGTTGCTGACAACAGATACTTATACGATCCGGTATGGAATCGGGCTGTTGATGCGGCTGTATCTGGACGATATGTACAGACCGGAATATGCTGATCTGGTTGCAAGGGTACGGTCGGAAGAATATTATGTAAACATGATGATTGCCTGGTATTTTGCGACAGCGCTTGCGAAGCAGTGGGATACGGTGATTCCATATCTGGAAGAACGGAAACTGGATCGCTGGGTGCATCAGAAGACGATTCAGAAAGCGGTGGAGAGCTTTCGAATCACATCGGAGCAGAAAGTATATTTGAAGAGTTTACGTTATCCAAGGAAATAAAAACAGGAAGAATATCGAAAAGTATCAAAACGCATAGAAAGTTACAGGAACAAAGAGAGAAATATAACTGGAAGATGCGGAAGCGCGGTACATAGAGATAACTGTAGAATAGCAAAACAGTGATGTAAAATAACAGAATACGCTAAATAATAACAGAGCAGATTCATAGGAAAGGAAGCGAAACAATGTCAACATCTATGACAAAGGGGAACCCGTTAAAACTGATGCTTCAGTTTGCACTTCCCCTTTTAATCGGAAATTTATTGCAACAGACGTATAATATTATAGATGCGGCGATCGTAGGACAGATTCTTGGGGCGAAAGCGCTGGCAAGTGTGGGAGCAAGCAGCAGTGTACAGTTTCTGGTTTTGGGATTCTGTATGGGATGCTGTACCGGATTCGGTGTACCGGTTGCCAAGTACTTTGGGGCAGAAAAGATGGATACGATGAGAAATTATGTATTTAACGGTGCGGTACTGACTGGGGGAATCGGTGTGACAGTGACGATTCTTTGTTCTGTATTCTGTCCACAGATTCTGCATCTGCTGTCAGTTCCCGAGGATATCTTCCGCGGAGCCTATCACTATCTGCTGATTATTTTTCTGGGAATTCCATTTACCTTATTATACAATTATTTATCCAGTATTCTCCGTTCTCTGGGAGACAGCCGGACACCCTTTTTCTTTCTGGCATTTTCAGCGATATTGAATATCTTTCTTGATCTGTTCTGTATCGTGGTACTGAAATGGGGATGTGCGGGAGCTGCCGCTGCGACAATTACAGCACAGGCGATCAGTGGCATACTGTGTCTTGTTTTTATTGGAAGAAAGATGAATGTACTGCATCTGACAAAAGAAAACAGAATGGTAAATATAACGGCGGTAAAAGAACTTCTGGCGATGGGGCTTCCTACTGGACTGCAGTTTTCCATCACTGCAATTGGCAGTATGGTAATGCAGTCGGCAAATAACGGACTGGGAAGTGTGTGTGTTTCCGGATTTACCGCGGGCATGAGAATCAAACAGTTTGCAATGTGCCCGTTTGATGCAATTGCCACTTCGGCATCTGTATTTTGCAGCCAGAATATGGGCGCAAGGCAGCCGGAACGGATCAAGAAGGGACTGCGGCAGGGAGTCGCGATTGCAACGATATATGGTCTGCTGATCGGGCTGGTGCTGATCTTCGGAGGACGCACGCTGTCTATGATCTTTGTGAAAAAATCAGCAGCGGATGTCTTGGATGCATCAGGAAAATATCTGCGGTGTCTTGGATATTTCTTCTGGAGTCTCGGTATCCTGAATGTGAGCCGTATGGTGACACAGGGACTTGGATATTCAGGAAGAGCAGTACTTTCCGGTGTGACGGAGATGCTGGCAAGAACGATTGTCAGTCTGGGATTTGTCGGAGCCCTGGGGTATACGGCAATCTGCTTCGCGGATCAGGCGGCATGGATCGCAGCATGCTGTTACATAGCACCGACCTGCCTGCACTGCGTCAAAAAGGTGACGGGGATACTGGAAGGTAACGGCAACCGATAAAAAGAGTGAGAAGATAAAAGCAATATTTAGTTATAGAAATAGCCTATAGCTGGATATTGCTTTTTTCTATTAGACAAAGTCAGGAAAATTGTATATGATAATAAAAACATAAAAACATAGCGAAATAATGGGAATATGAAAACAACGGATATAGGTATGATTCAGCAGATCATGTTCTGCGAAGGTATTGAACAGTTACGAAGATATTAAAAAAGAAAGAAGATGACAGAATGAAACAGATTTTGTGTTTTGGAGATTCGAACACCTGGGGATATGACGGAGAGAGCGGGGAGCGGCTGCCATTTAAAGTACGGTGGACAGGAAGATTACAGAGGGCTTTTGAAAGAAAAGATGTCCGTATTATCGAGGAGGGACTCTGTGGAAGAACGACAGTGTTTGAAGATCCGTTCCGGCAGGGACGGAGAGGCACAGCACTGTTGCCGACATTACTGGAAACACATCATCCGGTGGATCTGGTGGTGCTTATGCTGGGGACCAATGATTGCAAAACGATCTTTGGCGCATCGGCAGAAGTGATCGGAAGAGGAATCCAGTGTCTGCTGGATCAGATTCAGATCTTTGCACCTCAGGCAGATGTTCTGCTGATCTCACCGATTTATCTCGGAGAAAAAGTATGGCAGGAGGGATATGACCAGGACTTTTCGTCACAGTCGGTGAAGGTGTCGAAGGAACTGGAAACAGTATATGAACGAATCGCTGCAGAAAGACAGATCGGATATTTGCGGGCTTCTGATTATGTGCAGTGCAGCGAGGCAGATCAGGAACATCTGAATGCACAGGGACATCAGATCTTCGCACAGGCAGTGTATGAAAAAACCGAGCGGATGCTGTGGAAGAGAAGTGGTTGGAGACAGGTGGTGTAGAAAGTGGAAAACGGCAGGTAATCCGTGGTCAATCATGAACACTAGGTGAACCATGATGTATGAGTTCTGGCTGATTCCGAAACGTGATAGTCATAAGTACAGCTACAATCTGTAAACTTTGAAAGATGAGTGGCATGAAAGGCATAAACGAAAAGCAGATATGAACAGAAAGTTCCAGAGTTGAAATGGGTGTAAAAGCAGATTTCCACCCATTTCAACTCTGGAACTTTCTATTGATATCTGTATTTGTTGCAATGAAATATTCTGTCAACGGGTAAAAATATTTTTGCAGATCGTCGTATTTCTCAGACCGTTGTCCTTTCCTGCGCAGAATTTAAAACTTTTGCTGCAAAATTACGAGGCGCCTCGGAAACAATATTGTGAGTCAGATATGCCATGTGCTCCGGAGTATCGTCGGAATCACCGGTGAGCCAGCATTTGATCATTCCCACGCAGCCGTTGATGCAGAAAGCGTAGGCGTATTTGATGTCGTTGACATTCTGTGGGAACATCGTAAAAAGTTCCGGCAAAACAGCGTCTTCGACCAGTTTTTCAATCTTTTCTACAAAAGCCATATCGCCGTTCGGCCCCATCAGTGCCGCACAGATATCCTTGTTGGCAGCCAGAATCCGAAACAGCTGGATGGCAAAAGAATACCCTTCTTCTTTCATTCCCGGATCCAGCGGATGCTCTTTGATGGCTTCCAGAATATCTTCCATCAGTTCGCCCTCTATGCTCTGAAGCATCTGGTAAATATCTGTGTAATGCAGATAAAAAGTGGAACGGTTGATATCAATCTCATCCACCAGTTCTTTTACCGTGATTTCTTTAATATTTTTCTGCTGCATCAGTCTGGCAAGACCGGCGCGAAGCTGTGCACGGGTTTTTCGCACCCGGCGATCCATTTTTTCTCCTTTTTTCGTTTCCATAAAAATCCCCCTTTTATTGTATCTCCCGTATTTTCTCAAAGAGTTTTTTTGGTCGAGAAAACTTCCCGGGAAGATTTAAAATCATATCTGAAAAAAATATAAACAAAAATTCCTGAAATTTATTAGAAATTTTTAAGAATTTCAAATAGACATATGCAATATAAAATGTCCAGTAATAAACGATTGAAAAGAAATGTGATGCTTGTATCTCTTATCTTTCTTTAGTATAATACATTTCGAAAAGAAAATCAACATATTGTCGACTAATAGCTTTTTAATCTACTAATAGAATAAAAAGTGAATAATAGAATACACATCTATTAATAGAAAAAGTCGACAAATACATCAAAAAGGAAGGGATACAATGCTAAAACAAGAGTGGAAAAGTTTATTTCACAACAAGATTTTGCTTTTAGTAGTCATCGTAATTGCGCTGATCCCTGCGATTTACGCGGGGCTTTTCCTGGCATCCATGTGGGATCCCTACGGAAATGTGGATAAACTTCCAGTAGCCATCGTCAATGAAGATGAGCCAGCCGAGTACGGAGATACTACACTGACAGTTGGAGATCAACTGGTGGATAATCTGAAAGAAAATGATTCACTGGCATTCAACTTTGTAGACGCAGATGTGGCAAAGGAAGGTCTGAAAAATGGTACTTATTACATGGTAATTACCATTCCGAAGAATTTCTCTGCCAATGCGGCAACGGTCATGGATGATCAGCCGGAAAAAATGATCCTGAATTATGAGACGAATCCGGGAACCAATTACATTGCTTCCAAGTTAAGTGAAACGGCTCTGGGCAAGATTAAAACAAGCATCCGTGAGGAAGTAACCAAAACCTATACGGAAGCTATTTTTGATCAGATCGGAACCGCCGGAGACGGTATGCAGGAAGCAGCCGACGGGGCAAAAAAGATCAAAGACGGTATGGACGATGCATCTGATGGTAATAAGAAAATCACAGATAACCTGAAAGTTCTGGCAGGCAGTACCCTGACTTTCAAAGAGGGATCTGAGGAACTGACCGAAGGACTGAAATCATATACCGACGGTGTTGCACAGGTCAATGACGGAGCAAAACAGCTGGATGACGGTGTCAGCACATTGACCGCAAGTCTTCCGACACTGACTAACGGTGTGGATCGGCTGAACTCCGGTGTGAAAGAATACACCGATGGCGTAGCAACCCTGAACAGCAACTCCGAGGCACTGAACTCCGGAAGTAAACAGCTGGCAGAGGGAAGTGAGCAGCTGGCAGCCGGAGCAAAACAGTTGTCCGGGCTGGAAAATATCGGACAGGTTTATGCGGGAATCGTAAATCTGAACAATGCGGTAACCGGCGCTGATAAAACAGGAACATTGCAGAATGGAACTGCACAGTTGGCAGCAGGTTTGGAACAGATCAGTAAAAGTGTAAGTACTCTTGAACATTCAGTGAGTGCGGAACAGCTTGCGAAACTGAGTCAGGGACTGGACAGTGCAGTGAGTGGTATCCAGAATGCCAGCAGTTCTGTTACGGAAGCAGCAGGTATTGTGAATAAGGCTGCTACAGAAATCAGTAATATGCAGGAGAATGTTGCAAATGCTTTGAGCGGATATGCAACAATCGCAGAAAGTGCAGCCAATGACGGCAATAGCAAGATTCAGACGGCTAATACAAAATTACAGAGTGCTTCTGCCACAATGACTTCAGCAGCACAGCAGCTTTCAGCATGTACGAAACAGGATGACGGAAGTATTGTGATAGATGCACAGACGCTGAATAATCTGGTAAGTACATTAAACAGCGCAGCAGCGAATACAGGCTCTGTAGACACCGTAAATACAGAGTCTTATGTGAGCAAAACGAACAGTACAACAACAGCGAGTACTTCCGGTATGGCAGAGGCAAACGAAAGTCTCTCAGATAGTCTCTTAACTGCGGCAGACGGACTTAAAAAGTATGCGACCGGACTCACAGCAGGAGCAAATAGTTTGGCAGCAGGAGCGAAAGATCTTCAGGATCAGACAAAAGATCTTTCCGCGGATTCTATCAAACAGCTTTCAGTAGAACTACAGTCCGCAAGTGCTGGTGCAGCAAATGTCAATAAAGGTGTAAGCCAGGTATCTGCAGGTCTTACTCAATTACAGAATGCGACATCCTCTTTCCCGGCAGCAGCAGAAGGAATGAAGACACTGGATGCGGGAATTGAAACATTGGCAGCCGGTGCTCAGACATTAACTACCGGCCTTGCAACATATACCGCCGGTGTATCCACTCTGAACAGTAACAGCGCAGCACTGACAAGCGGAACACAGCAGCTTGCCGATGGTGCGAAGACACTGGGAAGCGGAGCCACCACACTGGCAAATGGTACTTCTACCTTATATAATGGAACAAAAACTTTAGTAGCGAACAACAGCAAATTAAACAGCGGTGCCGCACAGCTTACCGATGGCGCCGGTCAGATCCGGGATGGATCCAGTCAGTTATATGACGGTTCCAAAGAACTGGGTGATGGATTAAAGAAACTGGACGATGGTTCCGATACACTCCAGAGCAGTCTGGCAGACGGAGCCGAAACTGTAAAAGAAAATAAAGCAGAAGATGTGAACTATGAGATGATTGCAGCTCCTGTAGATGACGATGAAGCAAAAATGACAGAAGTACCAAACAATGGCCATGCGATGGCACCGTACATGATGTCTGTAGGTCTGTGGGTTGGAGCACTTGCTTTCTGTCTGATGTATCCGCTGACAAAATACAACGGAAAATTAAAATCCGGATTCGCATGGTGGGGAAGCAAAGCTTCTGTATTATATCCACTGGCGCTTCTGCAGGGTATCCTGGTGATCTTCCTGCTTCATGTATTTGACGGATTTACCCCGGCCCAGATGGGTAAGGCAGTGGCATTTGCCTGCCTGACTTCCGTGGCATTTACCTCGATCATGTACTTCTTCAATATCAGCCTTGGTAAAGTAGGAAGCTTCCTGATGCTGGTATTCATGGTTATCCAGCTGGCAGGTTCTGCCGGAACCTATCCGATACAGCTTTCACCGGCATTCGTATCGAAGATTCATGCATGGGTACCGTTCACCTATTCCGTAGATGCCTTCCGAAGCGTCATCTGCGCAGGAGAAAGCATCCGGACACCAGTCATTGTTATGTGTGTGATCACAATCGTATTTACGATCCTGACCATCATCGAATTCCAGTTCCGCACTAGACGGATCAAAGCAGGAAAACCGATTTTCCATGATTTCCTGGAAGAAAAAGGACTGGCATAAGAGAACAGTTACATAAGGAACAATAAAAAAACAGTTGTTACCGAAATCTCTATATGAGATTCGATAGCAACTGTTTTTTGAACTGCACACTCGAATCCGTATCCTGCGTGAATGATACAGTTATTTACGAAACGATGTACCGGTACATCCAGATAGCAACTAATCGTGTTTCTCATCCTCATTGTCATAGCACTCACAAAACCGCGCTGCGAATGCCGGTGGCTCGTCTTTGACGTACAGGTGGGAAATATCTCCGAAAGAACTCATACGGAAACATGCGATTCCCGGGCGGCGTTCTTCGGTGATGAGGGTTGTGACGGAACTTGGAGCGGCGCAGGTGCCGTGCCATAAAACCATCGGGGAAATGTGCAGCAGGTGGCTTAACAGGACACATTCCAGACCGAAATGGCAGAAAAATACAATCGTATCATGATTTCCTTTTTCAACACGGAAAAGCTTTCCATCATGCACATATCCATGTTCTTTTAGAAATACATCAAAGTTATCACAAACCCATTGATACCTTTCTTTTACATTTCCGCGTCTCATAACATCATTTTCATACCAATGATCATAATCATAGAAACGACAATCTTTTGTCCAGTCTTCTACCTGCCAATCCCATGCAACAGACTTACGAAGTATACGATCAGGACGAATGATTCTAGGATCGAATTCTCTCAGCCAGTCTAACGTTTCAGCTTCTCGATGCATTTCATGCAAAGTATAAGAAGCTGTCAACTGTGCTCTTCCTAATGGTGACTGATAAAATTCCTGAATATCCATTTTTGCCAGACGTTTAGATAGAAGTTCTGCTTCTCTTTTCCCTTTTTCTGTCAATGAATCATGGGTATAGTCTGGATCTCCATGTCTAACAATCATCAGTCTCATAGAATTTCATTAAACTCCAAACGTTCATTGTTTGGACCAAGGATAATAAAGAAACGGACACCGTTGTCATAAAACGGCAACTGTTCAATCCCATCACTTACAATTGTATAGCCTTGTTCTTTACATAATGCATAGCAACCTTCAATATCATTCACATCAATTGCGATATGATCAATTGCGCCTGCTTTTAAAGCAACCTCATCTTCATAGCACTCTAATACAAGTCCCATATATTCAAGAAAGCAGACTTTCTGCTTTCCATCACGTATTGTCTTTTCATGCTTGATATAAAAACCTAGTTTTTCATAAAACTCTTTTGTTTCTTCAATACTTTTACAAGGAATCCCTACATGCTGGATTCCTGTAGCATAATCCATTACTTCTTTCATGATTCTTTTACCTCAATTTTTCTATACAATCTGGAAAATATAAAACTTCAGATAGCTGCTTTCTTCCATATTCCAGAGAATTGGATGATCTGCGTTCTGCTGTGTTACGGAAATCTGTTTTAACGTTACACCAACTTCCTGTGCTGCTTCTCTCAACATCTTTTCAAACAGA
>ERZ506978.768-NODE-768-length-13053-cov-7.196646_pt1 | contig 13053 bp, 9 predicted proteins | sample MGYA00512888_ERZ506978 | MGnify/ENA metagenome assembly ERZ506978
AGAATAATACCAATAATTATCAGAATTACTTTACTCATGCCTTCTGAATCTTTACTACATATCAAAATAATAATCCCGACAATCAGTGTAACCATAAACAACTTTACTGTAGACATTTTTCTCCTTCCGTACATTCTTCAACACTCTCTAGCTTTTCGTAAGTACATTTCACTATTGCAGATTAATTTTCAATACAGAATCCACTTTTGTTTTTACTATACTAGAACAATAGATTCTATAACACATAAACTATTATAAGTTTACCACATCCTCCCATTCTCTACCACCCGTTCCTGAAACATTCCGCATTTCACTGAATGTATCTCCAGTTCATTTTGAACAGCCCGAGATTTTTGTAAAAAAATACAAATCCTTATTGAAACTTATAAGTCTTCACTGAACACACTGAAAGATCTGTTATTTGATGAAGTTAAGATAGACCGTAAATTTCGCGGAGACTCTCTGAACGAAAAGGCACAGATTGTACTGCTGGAAATCCTTCATACGCTCAAACGCATGAATAAATCTATCGTTTGTGAGGGCGTGGAAACAGAAAATATCGCAGAATTTCTCAAAAAGGAAGGCTGCAATGAAATTCAGGAATTTCTGCATTACCGGCCAATGTGTCAGAAGGATTTTGAAAAACCAATTTCAGAAATCTAACCGTAATCCTGTGTGATATTTTATTTTCGCAGGGTCTTCAGATAAACCTTCTGCTCCGGTGTGATTCTGTAGCTCTCGATTGCTTTCTGAATGGTCTTACGGTGCACCCACTCTGGCAACTTACGTTCTTTCAGATATGGAATGGTGGCATCCCACTGCTTCGCAAGCGCCGTTGCAAAATACCATGCGATCATCATATTTACATAATATTCTTCAGATTCGACATCTGCTGCCATTTTCAGATATTCCGGTCTGAAATCTTCATCCAGATAAAACGTCATCAGCATGCCGATTCCATAACGGATCGTATAAGTCTCATCTGACGCGATCCAGCTGCCGATCTCCGGAAGCAATTCATCTTTATGTTTTGCAAAAGCCTTCGGTGCAGGGAGGTCACAGGTCGCCCAGTTATTTACATACGGAAGAAATCTTTTCACTTGCGCAAGGCACTTTTCATAATCTTTTATCCACGATGCAATCATCATATGCATGTTGTTCTCTTCATAATATCTATGCGGCAGTTCCTGCATAAAAAGATCTGCCTCCGGAGTCTTTGCATACTCTTTTGTGAATTTTCGAAGCATCGGTGTGCGGATCCCGATGATCGTTTCTTTGTCGATTCCCGGAAGCAACCTGCTGTGAAAATCTCTGTATTTCAGATCCTGCATCTCAAACAGTTCTTTTTCCAGATTTTCTATAAAACCCATAACCTTATTCTGCCTTTGTTTCTTCTAAAACAGAAGTACAGTGCGGACAGCGTGTTGCTTTGATGCTGATTTCGCTCTGGCAGTACGGACAGATCTTCGTGGTCGGTTCTGCCGGCTCTTCTTCTTTCTTTGTCAGTCCTACCAGTCTGTTGATTCCCTTCATAAGGCAAAAAAGAATAAACGCCATGATGATAAAGTTTACAACCGATGCCAGGAATGAAGATGCAAATCCTGCAACATCGGATAAAGAATATGTTGCACCACCGGTCAGAACATTCAGGATCGGATTTATGAAATTATCGGTAAGTGATGTCACAATACCGGAAAAAGCACCACCAATAATAACACCGACTGCCATATCCATGACATTTCCACGGAGCGCAAAAGTCTTAAATTCCTCTATGAACTTTTTCATCTTTCGTGTCCCCCTTCGTTTGATATATTCAAAATTATAGCACATCATTATTTTTGTACAATCCTTCATGTATATTTTCAGCATTTTTCATATAGCATTTAATAAAAGACTTTTGGGGTGCTTCATGTCCAATCAGAAAAAGAACGCACAGCCACCCGTTGATACTGCCCTTATGATCCTCGTTCTTGTCCTGGCTGTTTTTGGGCTGATCATCCTCTTAAGTGCCAGCGAATATAACGGCCGGGTTCGCTTCCATGACTCTGCCTATTACTTCAAAAAACAGCTTTTCGCCACCTCGCTCGGTCTTGGTGCCATGTATATAATCTCCACCATAAATTATCGCTTTTTTGTCCGGCTTGCGCCTGCTGCCTATCTGCTCTCCCTGCTTCTCTCTACCACAGTGCTGCTTGTCGGACAGGAGATCAACGGCTCAAAACGCTGGCTGAATCTCGGTCCTCTTTCCTTCCAGCCTTCAGAGTTTGCCAAAGTCGCTGTCATTCTCTTTCTCACCTGGCAGATAGAAAACTCTCGCAGACGAACGGACGGCTTCTGGTTCATGTGCCGCACGATGCTGACTCTGCTTCCCATCGCAGGTCTGGTCGGTTCCAACAACTTAAGTACCGCGATCATCATTCTCGGAATCGGTGTCATTCTGATCTTCGCTTCCAGTCCACGCTACATGCAGTTCGTCGCGCTCGGCAGTGCCGGCATCGGTTTTATCGCAGTCTTTCTCGCCGCAGAAAGCTACCGTCTGGAACGTCTCGCTATCTGGCGTGATCCGGAAAAATATGAAAAAGGATTCCAGACCATTCAGGGACTTTATGCGATCGGGAGCGGTGGGCTTTTTGGCCGTGGTCTCGGAAACAGCATACAAAAACTGGGCTTCGTCCCCGAAGCCCAGAATGATATGATTTTTTCAATTATATGTGAAGAAACAGGGCTTGCAGGTGCCATTATCCTGATTCTGATCTTCGCCCTGCTGCTCTGGCGGCTCTGCGTAATCTCCATGCATTGTCAGGAGCTTTCCGGGGCACTGCTCTCCGCCGGGATCATGGGACATCTGGCGATTCAGGTCATTCTGAACATTGCCGTTGTGACCAACACAATTCCCAACACCGGAATCACACTTCCCTTCATCAGTTACGGTGGCACTTCCATCGTCTTTCTCCTCGGAGAAATGGGTATCGCCCTGAATATAAGCCGTTACCGAAAATAGCAGTTTCACTATGATATCCTGCTCTCCCGGAAATTTCCATCAATACGATCAACTATCAGAAGAAAAACCCTCCGACCAGATGCACTACAAATGCAACTGCCCATGCGATCACGCACTGTCCGATCACAACCCCGACTGCCCATTTGCCACCGAGTTCTCTTTTGACCGATGCAATTGCAGCAACACATGGTGTATACAGAAGGCAAAATGCAAGCAGGCTCGCGGCAGCCAAAGGCGTAATACAGCCCAGTAAAGTCGCAGTGCTTCCAAATAAAACGGAAAGCGTCGATACCACACTTTCTTTTGCCATAAATCCGGTGATCAATGCTGTAGAGATTCGCCAGTCACCGAATCCCATTGGTTTGAAAATCGGTGCAATCACACTTGCCACCATCGCCAGAATACTGTCTTTTGAATCAGTCACAATGCTGAAATGCACATCAAAAGTCTGCAGGAACCAGATCACCAGGGTTGCCATAAATATAACAGTAAATGCTCTCTGCAGAAAATCTTTCGCTTTGTCCCAGAGCAAATGTCCGACATTCTTTGCACCCGGCATACGGTAATTCGGAAGTTCCATAACGAACGGCACTGCTTCTCCACTGAACAACGTTCTCCGCATCAGAAGTGCCATCAGGATTCCCATCAAAATCCCGCCAAAGTACAGAGCAATCATTACAAGTGCTCCATGTTTCGGGAAAAATGCTGCCGCAAAAAATGCATAGATTGGAAGCTTTGCCGAACAGCTCATAAACGGAGTCAACAAGATCGTCATCTTACGGTCACGTTCCGACGGAAGTGTACGGCTTGCCATAACACCCGGAACAGTACAACCGAATCCGACCAGCATCGGAACAATACTTCTTCCGGAAAGCCCGATCTTTCGCAGCAGCTTGTCCATTACAAATGCAACACGCGCCATATATCCGCTGTCTTCCAGCAACGATAAGAAGAAAAACAACGTCACGATAACCGGAAGAAAACTTAAAACACTTCCGACGCCGTTAAAAACTCCATCCATAACAAGCGAATGAATCACATCATTGACACCGGCCGCTCTCATCCACTGATCTACAATATTACCCAGTGCCGTGATGCCCATCTCAAGAAGATTCTGCAAAAATGCACCAATCACGCTGAAAGTCAGGAAGAAAACCAGTCCCATGATTCCGATAAAGCACGGAATTGCCGTATACTTTCCTGTCAGAATGCGGTCAATCTTCATACTCCTCAGGTGTTCTTTGCTTTCTTTTGGCTTTACGACTGTTTCATCACAGACTTTCTCGATGAAATCAAAACGCATATGGGCAATAGCTGCTGCACGGTCAAGTCCACGCTCTTTTTCCATCTGTTTAACGATATGTTCCAGTGTCTCTTTTTCATTCTGGTCCAGTTTCAGACTTTCCATAATCAGCGAATCGCCTTCGGCAAGCTTCGCTGCTGCGAAACGTACCGGAATTCCGACTGCCTTCGCGTGATCCTCGATCAGATGCATGATTGCATGAAGGCACCGATGTACCGCACCGCCGTCTTCATTTACATCACAGAAATCAATTGGCTGCGGACGTTCCTGATATTTTGCCACATGAATGGCATGCTGTACCAGTTCATCAATTCCTTCATTCTTTGCCGCAGAAATCGGGATGACCGGGATTCCCAGCATATCCTCCATCTGATTGACCAGAATGGAACCGCCGTTTTCACGCACCTCATCCATCATATTCAACGCAAGTACCATCGGAATGTCCAGTTCCATCAACTGCATCGTCAGATACAGATTTCTCTCGATATTCGTCGCATCTACAATGTTGATGATTCCTTTTGGATGTTCATCAAGCACAAAATTTCGTGTTACGATCTCCTCGCTGGAATACGGTGACATGGAGTAAATACCCGGCAGGTCGGTGACCAGAGTATTGCTTTTTCCACGGATATTTCCATCTTTTCTGTCTACGGTAACACCCGGAAAGTTTCCAACATGCTGGCTGGAACCAGTCAGCTGATTAAATAATGTGGTTTTACCGCAGTTCTGGTTTCCTGCAAGCGCGAACGTAAGAATTTCATTGTCCGGAAGCGGATGCTCCGTCTCTTTTTTGTGGTATTTTCCGCCTTCACCAAGTCCAGGATGCGGAATTGTCCTCGCTGTATTATTTTTATGTAACGCACTGCTGTCCGGTACACTAACAGCGTCGCGTATATTCTCTATCTCTATCTTTTCTGCATCTGCAAGTCGCAGCGTCAGTTCATAACTGTGGATACGAAGTTCCATCGGATCGCCCATCGGCGCATATTTCACCATGGTCACTTCGCCCTTCGGGATCAGTCCCATATCCAGAAAATGCTGCCGCAATGCTCCCTCTCCACCGACAGAACGTATTGTTGCAGTCTTTCCAATCGGAAGTTCACGTAATGATGTCATATCGACTTTCCTTTCTGTCTTTGTCTGTTTTTGTCTAATTCTTTGTTTTATTGATGTTTTTTATCATTATACACAGATTAACGGTATGCTAAATGAGAAAAATTGTCAATAGAATTTCCAAAGAATTTTCCTTCTTATATATCTGCTTCATTTTTTATCCGAGATATAAAAATATTTTTATAACACTTTCGTCTCAAAAGAGCTTATAATAGACTCACGATATAAACTGAGGAGGACTTTATTATGGAAAGAAAATGGTGGCACGAAAAAGTCGCCTATCAGATTTATCCAAAGAGTTTTTATGACTCAAACGATGACGGAATCGGGGATATCCCGGGAATTATAGATAAATTAGACTATCTGAAAGATCTGGGTGTCGACATCGTATGGATCTCCCCATGCTACCCGTCTCCTTTTGCCGATCAGGGATACGACATCTCTGATTATTACAACATCAATCCTGTTTTCGGAACACTGGAAGACATGGACCGCCTTCTGGCCGAAGCAAAAAAACGTGACATGTATATCCTTCTGGATCTTGTTGTTAACCACTGCTCAGATGAGCATGAGTGGTTCAAAAAAGCCTGCGAGGATCCGGACGGAAAATATGGTAATTTCTTCTACATTACCGACAAAAAAGAAGGCGAACTTCCATGCAACTGGCGCAGTTACTTCGGTGGTCCTGTCTGGGAAACTCTGCCGGGCAATCCGGACAAACAGTATCTGCACGTTTTCCACAGGAAACAGCCGGATCTGAACTGGGAAAACCCGGAAGTCCGCGAAGAAATATACAAAAATATTAACTGGTGGCTGGATCGCGGTGTCAGTGGTTTCCGTATCGATGCAATCATTAATATCAAGAAAAAAATCCCATTTGCAGACTATCCGGTCGATCGTCCGGACGGCCTTTCCAGTATTCAGAATATGTTGAAAGAAGCTACAGGAATCGGTGAATTCTTAAGCGAAATGCAGGCGCGCACCTTTGGCCCACACAATGCTTTTTCCGTAGGTGAAGTTTTTGATGAAAAAGACGAAGAACTTCCGGATTTCATCGGAGATGGCGGATATTTTTCCAGCATGTTCGACTTCTCCACGACCATTTTCGGAGGAAGCCCGAACGGCTGGTATGACCGCAAAACCATCACTCCGGACGATTATAAGGAATGCTGTTTCCACTCCCAGCAGCGTGTCGGGGATATTGGTTATCTTTCCAATATTATAGAAAACCATGATGAACCGCGTGGTGTCAGCCACTACATCCCGGACGGAGACCTTTCTCTCCACAGTAAGAAACTTCTTGCAACAATGTATTTTATGCTCCGCGGCCTGCCGTTTATCTATCAGGGGCAGGAGATCGGTATGGAAAATATGCACTTTCAGTCCATCGATCAGGTCGATGATATCAACACAATCGACGAATATCATGTCGCAAAAAATGCCGGCCTGAATGAAAAAGAGGCACTGTCCTGCATCTCCAGATACAGCCGTGACAATGCCCGTACACCGGTTCAGTGGAACGACAGCGCCAATGCCGGATTTACCAGTGGAAATCCATGGCTTCCGCTCAACCCGAATTATAAAGAGATCAATGTAGCTTCACAGGAAAACGATCCGGATTCTCTTCTTTCTTTTTATAAAGAACTGATTGCACTGCGTAAAAATCCGGAATATAAAGAAACCGTTGTTTACGGCGAAATGATTCCTTATCTCGAAGAACAGCACAACCTGATGTCTTACTATCGTAAAGGAGACAAAACCCTCCTTGTACTCGGCAATTTCCAAAAAGAGCCGCAGACTGTAAAACTGCCGTCTACATGCCGCAAAGTTCTGCTCAATAATTATCCTGAGCTGAACATCAGTGACGACTCTGTAATTCTTGATAATTACCAGGCGGTTGTAATCGAACTGTAAACCAAATTTTCCGTTTTATTTTATTTGATTTCATACACAAAAAAACCCCACAGGAATATGTATACTGAAATTCTTCAAAGTTTCAGCGCCTCATATCCTGTGGGGATTTCTTTATTTTATTTGCAGAGCTCTTCAGCCATCTGATCAAGTTCTTTGATGTTTTCTTCACTTAAGGAAGACATGATCTTAACTGTGGTATCCAGCCATGTAATGTTTTTGCTCTTTTCAAATTCTGCTTTCATAACTTTGGCAGCATTCGGAGCCCAGCTTCCATTCTCAATCAGACCGATCGTACGGTTCTGATAGTTTCTTTCTGTCAGATGGTCGATGTATGTTTTCATGAACGGGAAGATATCTGCATTGTAGGTGATTGTGGCAAGAACCAGTTTACCATAGCGGAATGCATCTTCAACAGCTTCTGCCATATCATCTCTTGCAAGATCAAATACGGAAACTTTCGGGCAGCCTTTCTCTTCCAGTTTCTGTGCCAGAACTTCTACGGCTTTCTTTGTATTTCCATAAACAGATGAATATGCGATCACAACGCCTTCACTCTCAACTTTATAAGATGACCAGATGTCATATTTCTCAATGTAATGTCCCAGATTTTCAGTCAGGATCGGTCCATGCAACGGGCAGATCGTCTGAATGTCCAGAGTTGCAGCTGCTTTGAGAAGTTTCTGTACCTGTGCACCGTATTTACCAACAATACCGATATAATAACGACGGGCTTCGCAATCCCAGTCTTCCTCTACATCAAGAGCACCAAATTTACCAAATCCGTCTGCGGAAAACAGAACTTTGTCTGTGCTGTCATATGTAACCATAACTTCCGGCCAGTGAACCATCGGTGCAAATACAAATGTCAGGACATGTTTGCCCAGTGTCAGACTCTCTCCGTTGGCAACAACCAGTTTTTTTCCTTCCAGATCCATACCTCTGAAGAAATTTTCCATCATGGTAAAGGTCTTTGTATTTGCAACAACAGTTGTATCCGGATATGCTTTCATGAAGTTTTCAATGTTTGCCGCATGATCCGGCTCCATATGCTGTACAACCAGATAATCCGGTTTTGCTCCATCCAGGACTTTGGCAACATTTCCAAGCCATTCTTCTGTGAAGTTTGCATCTACCGTATCCATAACTGCGATCTTTTCATCTTTGATCACATATGAATTATAGGACATGCCATTTGGCACCTCATACTGTCCCTCAAACAGGTCGACCTGATGGTCATTTACACCTACATAATAAATATCATTTCCGATTTTCATCTTAACAATGTACCTCCTTATTGATCCGGATTTTATGTTATTCTAAAACATTTTCATTTCTGTCCACATTATATCTGCTCCCTTACCCGAAATCAATAGGGACCTTTTGATTATCGACATTTTATAACTTTCATGTTATAAACAAACATTCCCAGTGATGCGAGAATGATCAGACCATATCCTATGAAACTGTAGTGATCCGGAATTTCACCAAACAGGAAAAATCCCAGAAGTGTCGCGAATATGATCTGCGAATAATCAAAAATAGAAATCTTACCTGCCGGTGCATACGTATATGCTGCTGTGATCGTAAACTGACCGCCTGCTGCAAAAAGGCCCGCCATCAGAAGCATCACAAGCTGTTTTCCTGTCATCGGAGTATAATCAAAAATCAGATACGGAAGCACAAACAGGCATGAAAATGCAGAAAAGTAAAATACAATGATCGGACCTTTCACTCCATGTGTTCCCAACACACGCACCATTGTATATGCAATTCCTGCTCCAAGTCCTCCGCAGACTCCGATCAGCGCAGGAATCAACGCTGCATTCTGAAATCCCGGTTTTACCACAAAAAGGCATCCGATAAATGCCAGTAGCACACAGGTTCCCTGCACAGGAGTAATCTTTTCTTTCAAAATCAGAAAAGAAAAAATAATTGCAAAAAACGGGGACAATTTGTTCAGGATCGAAGCATCGGCAACAAGCAGATGGTCGATCGCATAAAAGTTACAGAGGATTCCCAGTGTGCCGAACGCACAGCGAAGGAGCAGCGCACCCCAGTACTGTTTCTGCACCTTTGGTACAATATGATTTTTGCCTAAAATGATCGCTGCAAAAATTGCCGCCACCAGATTACGGAAAAAGCTTTTCTGAATGGATGGCAGATCTCCCGCCAGACGCACACTGACATTCATGCACGCAAAGAAAAATGCCGACAGAATGATCATAACCATTCCTTTTATATAATTTTCCTGTTTCATTTCTATTTCACCAAGCCTCTCATTATTTCTTCCTGTTTATCATATCACTAACTGCCGATGTGATACAAGCAGGATTCCTTTTAAATGAATTAAGGAAATCTACTTTTCTGTAATTTTATATAGCGATTTCGATATTTTTCGGTTATAATGATATTCAAATACACGCTTAAAGAGACGCGGTACCATGCTACAATAATAAAGTTATCTCAGAACGGAGGAGAAATTATGGAAATTGTCTGTTTAGACCTTGAAGGCGTACTGGTTCCTGAAATCTGGATCGCATTTGCAGAAGAAACCGGTATCCCGGAATTAAAAAGAACAACAAGAGATGAGCCGGACTACGATAAACTAATGAAATACCGTCTCAACATTTTGAAAGAACATGGCCTTGGACTGAAGGAGATTCAGGAAACCATTTCCAAAATCGATCCGATCCCGGGCGCCAAAGAATTTCTGGATAAGCTTCGCGAACTGACTCAGGTCATCATCATCAGTGATACATTTTCACAGTTTGCCGGACCTCTGATGAAAAAACTCGGTTATCCGACTATCTTCTGCAACTCTCTCGTAGTCGCAGACAACGGCGAGATCACAGACTTTAAAATGCGCTGTGAAAAATCCAAATACACAACCGTAAAAGCACTGCAGTCCATTGGATATGATACCATTGCAAGCGGTGACAGCCACAATGACCTCGGCATGATCCAGGCAAGCAAGGCAGGATTTCTCTTTAAGAGCACCGATGCGATCAAAGCCGAATATCCTGAAATTCCGGCATATGAAACATACGACGAACTTTATGACGCAATCAAAAAAGTAATCGAGGGTTAATCCCCCGATTACTTTTTTAATTCCTGTGTATGAACCAGTGATGCATATACCCCTTCTTTTTGCATCAGTTCGTTGTGAGATCCTTTTTCAACAATCTGTCCCTGTTCAATAACCACGATGTCATCCGCACTCTTGACTGTAGAAAGTCTGTGGGCTATGATGATCGTCGTTCTTCCGACTGCAAGTTTCTCAAATGTTTCCTGGATTTTTGCCTCTGTCACACTGTCCAGCGCAGAAGTTGCCTCATCCAGAATCAGAATCGGCGGATTTTTCAGAAAAATACGTGCAATTGAAATTCTTTGTTTCTGTCCACCGGAAAGAAGCGCGCCTCTTTCTCCGACATTGGTATCAAATCCTTTCGGCATTTCCATAATATCGTCATAAATTTCTGCCATCTTTGCCGCCTGTATGATTTCATTCATTGTCGCATCGAGTTTTCCATAACGGATGTTCTCCGCAATACTGTCTGCAAAAAGGAAAACTTCCTGCTGCACAACACCGATATTTCTGTGCAGTGATTCCTGTGTAGCCTTTCTTACATCCATTCCATCAATGGAAATACTTCCGTCAGTCACATCATAAAATCGCGGGATCAACTGACTGAGCGTAGTTTTTCCGCCACCGGAAGATCCTACAAACGCAATCGTCTCACCCGGTTTTATATGAAGGGAAACATCCTTAAGTACTGTCTGATCTCCCTCATAAGCAAATCCGACATGATCTATATCGATCTGTCCTCTGACATTCTGAAACTCCGTGGCATCCGGTGCATCCTTAAGTCCCGGTTCTGTCCGCATCAGTTCTACAAATCTGTGCAGACTGGCTGTTCCGTTCGCAATCAGTTCCACCGTCGTTGAAAGCTTACGTACCGGATTTACAAAAGTAGACACATACAAACTGAATGTGATCAGGTCAATGATGTTCAACTGATCTGACATGATCAGTGCACCGCCGACCGCAATCACGATTGCTGAAAGAATACACATGAAAAATTCCATTACGGAATTAAACATTCCCATTGCCCGATAAAAATCCGCTTTTGAATCACGGTAGCTCAAATTTGCAGAATCAAATTTGTCGAGTTCTTTTTCCTCATTTGCAAAAGCTTTCGCCGTACGAAGACCGGAAAGTCCGGATTCAAAATCCGTATTGATCGCTGCCATCTCTTTTTTTACATTACGGGATGCATTCTGCATGGAAAAACGGCATTTCCACACGATCACAAGAAAAATCGGAATTGTCACCGCGATCACCAGCGCCAGTTTCCACTGGATCGTAAACATAATGATCAGTGCGCCAATGATCGTTACTGTTGAAATAAAAATATCTTCCGGCGCATGATGTGCAAACTCCGTAATATCAAATAGTTCCGATGTGAGCCGGCTCATTAACTGTCCCACGCGGGCATTGTCAAAATACGAATAACTCAGCTCCTGAATATGCTGAAATAAGTCACGTCGAAAATCTGTTTCTATCCGTACACCAAACGTGTGTCCCCAGTAAGTAATAATATAGGTAAAAACAGACCGCAGAATGTATGCACAAAATACGATTGCCATGACGGTCCAGAATGTTCTCCACGCATTATCCGGCAAAAGTTTGTACATACACCATCTGGAAATAAATGGAAACGCCAGATCGATCATCGCAATTCCCAGTGCACATGCCATATCCAGAAAAAACAGTTTCCTGTGAGGTTTGAAATATGACAGAAATATCTGCATTTCACTTTTGTTTTTGAAATCTTTCCGATTCATCTTTTTTCTCCCGTCTTTTATTTTCTATTGTTTCATATTGATTTCACTCACTTTCTGACACTCATCTTAGCACAAATAATGAGTCAAATGCAATATCGCAGGTTTCTTAAACATGTAAAAGAGGCAGAAACCGTATGGTCCTGCCCCTGATTCAGCTATTATCTGTCTTTTTTTCTGATAAAGAAGATTCCGGCTGCGGCTGCAAGTGCTATGAAAGCTGCGCCGATATAACCTAAAATGTCGGTCGTATCGCCTGTTTTTACTGCAGATACGGTCGTGCTGTTTTTTACAGCTGTGCTCTGTGTACCGGATGTTTTATTTGTATTCGTCACAGAAGTCGTATTTGTATTGCTGTTTTGGTTGGTATTATTTGTGTCACCGGTCTTATTTGTATCCGATGTATCATCTTTTCCATCTGATTTATTTCCGGTGTTGCCCTTTGAATCATCCTTCTTTGAATCATCCTTTTTTGCAGGTGCAATTGTTACTTTGAGCTGCTGTACATCTGTTTCTCCATGCCCTTCGGCTCTGACTACTTTGTAGGAAACTGTGTATTCTCCGGCCTCTGTCGCTTCCGGTATTTCTTCACTCCATTCGCCATCGCCGACTTTATACATCATCTTTCCTTCTGCCGTACTGCCCGGATTTACCAGTTTCTGTGCCTTGCCATTATAAACAAGCCCGGTGATTGCCGTCGGTGCCGTAACCGGTGCATGGTCTACGATAAGCTCGTAACCAGATACAGCTTCTTTGTACAGATCTGACTGTGCCGCTCTTATAATGATTTGCGTCGTTCCCGGTTTCAGTGCCGTGATAGCTCCGGTCTTTGGATCTACCGTTGCTACAGTCGGATCGCTGCTCTCATAGGAAAGTTCCG
>ERZ506978.769-NODE-769-length-13024-cov-5.139641_pt1 | contig 13024 bp, 10 predicted proteins | sample MGYA00512888_ERZ506978 | MGnify/ENA metagenome assembly ERZ506978
CATGTGTTCAGCCTAGTTCATATAAATATGTGTCCAGGATTCTGGGTACATATCATTACGGGGCAGCCGTTTTGTGATACGTGATCATTCTGCTATTTCTTCACTTACCGGAGAATTGCTCAAAGTTCCGAAGATGGCATTTCCGATTGTTGTATTACTGTCATCAAGTTTCCATGAAACTCCATCATTGGTCAGATGGAAGTCAGCAGTGGAAGTAATCGTTGCAGTATTGTTTTCAATATCATTGAGAAGCATTTCAAGAGTTTTCAGATAGCGCTTTTCGGAACCGTCGATCACTGCGTCGGCAGAACTTAAATAAGCATCCTGTTCCTCACTGAAAGTATTGAGAATTGCGGAACTGTCAAAAGTCGTGATTTCCGTGCTGATGGTTGCAGTATATCCCTGCTCTTCGCAACTGGTGATTTTGAAATCAAAATTTTGGTGTACCTGTTCAACAAGTGCAGAAGCAATAGAATTCTTGTCAGAATCGGAAGTGTTGAGCAGACTTTCAATGCCCAGATAATCTCCCATCTGTTCAGTATTCATGGATTTCAGGGTGTTTAGATAAATGGTTAATGTTTCTTCGGGTGAGAGCAGATTGTTATCAGAGAGATAACTTATAAGACCGCCGACAAGATCGTTTTCGAGGGAATGTGATTTCTGAATTTCCCATTCATCATGATCAGCCCCGGTATTTCGGAGCGTCATGGTACAGTCTCGTGTCACCGTTTCGTATTTATTTTTTTTAAGCAGACTGTCTAAGAGGACATAACGTTCTTCGAGGGAATCTGTTGTCTCTTCTGTTGCAGAGGTATCAGATGCGGCCGCTTTTAAAATGGCAGTTTCAAGAGATGCCTGCGCATAATCTTCGGCAAGTGTCCTGGCATCCAGTGTAGAAAGCTGCAGGGAAACGTTGGCTTCTTTTTTATCGTTGTCGACATCAACATTCTGGATTTTATAATCAAAATCCTGGAAAAAGAGAGAAAAAACTTCTTTAACTTCTTTGGATAATTCGATTTCCTGTGTCGTGTCAGGAAAAAGCTCTTTGTAGGATACGTATTTCTGGGTTGTAGCAGAATCCAGATTTTTCAGCAGATCCAGTTCATTGGTGATTACTGCCTCTACATCTGTTTTATCTACGTGGGAACAGCCGGTCAGAAGTGTGACAGACATAAAGATAAACAGAAGAAAAGGCATCAGACCTTTTGCGATCTTCATAGGTATCTTTCCTTTCAAAAATAATCCCTTACATTTTAGCAGATAAACGCATAAAAGTCAAAAAACGGTAAATTTACGTCGGGTTTCGAAATAATTCGTGAAAAAAATGTGAAACAGTGACGGATTTTTCACAGCTCTTTTCTTTTATTTCAGAATCTGCTATGATAATTAAGTTAAAAAATACCTTTTACAGGGTTAGAAAAGAAAATTGCTATGATATAGGAATTAAAAGTACCTTTTACGAAGTTAGGAGGAACACAGCTTTATGAAAAAACGTATATTGATCCTTCTTGGGATATTGATAATTGGCGGCGGAGCAGCAGGAGTATGCTGGAAGACGGGAATCATTGGAAACCAGCAGCAGACCAGCGGTGACGCAGTCTATGTAACGAAGATCAGTGATCTGACGGATCAGGCATCCGGAGTATCCAACCGTTATGCGGGCGTTGTTGAACCGCAGGAGACCGTATCGGTTGAACTGGAAAGCGGAAGGACGGTTAAGGAAGTTAAGGTCAAGACAGGTGATCAGGTCAAAAAAGGACAACTTCTTTTTGAATATGATCTGAGCAGTATTCAGGAAAGTCTGGAGGAAGCGCAGCTTGATCTGGACAGACTCAAAAATGAAGCAAGCAGTCTGACAGAACAGATTGCAACTCTGGAAAAAGAAAAGAAGCAGGCAACGCAGGACAATCAGCTTTCTTATACAATTGAGATCGAGACAAACAAAATGAATCTCAAAAAGAATGAATACAGCCAAAAAAGTAAACAGGCTGAAATTGACAAGCTGCAGAGTGCAACGGGGAATACGGAGGTACGAAGCAGTATTGACGGCGTGATTCAGAAGATTGATACTTCAAAGCTGGCTTCGGATGATAATAGTAGTGTGGATGACAGCTCAGATGATTCAGATACAGCTTCTTATTCGGGTGACAGCAGCAGTGGAAATGCTTTTATTACGATTCTGAGCACAGGTGCATATCGTATCAAAGGCACTGTCAATGAAATGAATGTCCAGAATATCATTGAAGGAGATCCGGTCATTATCCGTTCCCGTGTGGATAGCAGCCAGACATGGAAGGGAACTATGGGGACAATTGACCGCGAAAGTGCAACTAGCAGTAGCAATAATTCAAATTCTGGAATGATGGATAGCAGCGGAGATTCGCAGACGAGTACCAGTACATATCCGTTTTATGTGAATCTGGATTCTTCTGATGGATTGATGCTTGGACAGCATGTCTACATAGAAATGGACGAGGGGCAGGATACGCAGAAAGTTGGGGTCTGGATCAGCGAAGCCTATATTGTAGATGCAGATACAGGCAGTCCGTATGTCTGGGCCGCCAATAAAAATGGCAAACTCGAACAACGAAGTGTAATTCTTGGACAATATGATGAGGAACTTGGCGAATATGAGATTGCAGATGGACTTACAAAAGACGACAGTATTGCATTCCCTTCGGATGTCCTTGAAGAGGGTATGGCTACAACGACGAATATTGATGAAGCAATGGATACCGGTTCTGTAGATATGCAGCCGGTGGATGAACTTGGGGCTGATAATCTTGACAGTGAAGATGCAGATGCCATTGAGGATTCTTCTGATTCTGAAGATGACTGGAATGCGGATGACTGGAGCATCGATGATGAAGATGAGGATTTCGAAGATGAATATGAGTCAGACGGTGACAGCACAGTGATTGATGACCCGGATGCGATGGGAGATCAGATTTCGGATGATACCTCCGATGATGAAAGTATGATGGATGAAAATCTCATATCGGATCAGGAGGATATGGAGGATTCGGAATGATTCTTGAATTAAAAGGCATATATAAAAACTATCAGCAGGGCAAAATGAGCGTGCCGGTACTCAAAGATGTCAATTTCTCCATGGAAGAGGGCGAATATGTGGCAATCATGGGTCCTTCAGGTTCAGGAAAAACAACGCTGATGAATATCATTGGCTGTCTGGATAAACCGACAGAAGGAAGTTTTTCACTTGATGGACAGGATATTCTGACCTGTTCCGAGAATGATATGTCAGATCTGAGATTAAATAAGATCGGATTTGTATTTCAGAGTTTTCATCTGCTCCCGAGACAGTCGGCGCTGGCAAATGTAGAATTACCATTGAACTATGCAAAAGTACCCAAAAAAGAACGAAGAGAACGTGCATTAAAAGCACTGGAACGTGTCGGTCTGGCAGATCGTGTTGATTTTCTGCCAAATCAGCTTTCTGGTGGTCAGATGCAGAGAGTGGCGATTGCCAGGGCAATCGTGAATAATCCGAAGCTTTTACTTGCGGATGAACCGACTGGTGCTCTTGACAGTAAATCAGGTGCACAGGTTATGGAGCTTTTCCAAAGGCTGAATGATGAGGGGGTAACGGTACTGATGATCACACATGATGCGGATATTGCAGCACATGCAAAACGTGTAGTAACGATCCGTGATGGTGAGCTGAAGGAAAAAGAGGTGAAGTAATAGAATGAAAAAAAGAATTATTATAGGCATTCTGATTGCAGCTCTCGTTGCTGGTGGTTCAGCAGGAGGCGCAACCTATTATAAAAAGTCTCATCAAAAAACAGTTTCTGTTGTAAGCGTGGACAATCTGGCAGGACAGTATTATATGGATGACACGAATCTTGATGGAAATATCGTGACAAGTGCGATTCAGAATATTACCGTAGATAAAGATATGATCATCCAGGAAGTTTATGTATCAAAGGGTGATGAGGTAAAAAAAGATGATAAACTGATTTCCTTCGATATGACTCTGGTTCAGATGGAACTGAATATTGCAAAACTGAAACAACAGCAGCAGGAACAGGAACTGAATAAGGCCACCAATCGACTGAACAGTCTGAAAAATGGTGGCGCAATCGAAGAAAGTGATGCAGATACTTCAGATACTTCTTCAGATCCTGATACAGATACAGACAGCGGAATGGATGGAAGTGACAGTTCTGATGATGGAGATGAAATAGCCTCCGTATCCGGTAATGTCAACGGAGTATATCTGGCAGCTGTTATGAATCCAATTCTGGCAGCGGCTGTAAATACAGGAGATATTTCGGAGGCAGCTGTTTATCAGGAAGAAGATTCTGTAGAAAGTGATGTTGCAAAGGATGACGACGCTGATACTCAGACTGGTGATCCCGGCAGTACTGCGGAGGGTGACGGGGCTGATACAAATGCCGGAGGAGACTCTGGTGACGGAAATAATATCGGTGACAATACCGGAGGCAACAGCAATACAGGTGGTAACAATGGAAATACAGGCGGAAACAGTGCTTCCGGCAGTGGCGACAGTTCCGGTGACAATAATAATAGCGATCAGATAGATATTATAGATGGTGATGATTCCGGTAACTCCGGGGACAATGCGGATGATGATTTCAGTGACAGCTCAGATGAGCAGATCGATATCTTGGATACCGACGAAGATGTGAACCAGGATACCTCGGGTCTGACCGATGGTAATCCGATGTTTTATCAGGTACTTGATGGTGATTCAAAACCGCTTAGCGGAAAAGGAACCAAAAAGCATCCATATGTATTCCTTTGCAGTTCGGCCAAAGGTTATGTTGTTGTGCAGGGTTCTTTCTTAAATAAAATGGCAGCCTTTGATGCGAACGGCAACAAAGAAGATGGTAAGAAAGGATACTGGTATCAGCTGGAATTTCATCAGAATGATACAGTCGAAGATCTTGCAGATCGTAAGAAATCCTGCACCGGATATTATCTGGTTGACGGCAGTCTTCTTGAAAAAATGGTTCCGGACTATTCTGAAGTGGAGTTTACACTGGCAGATGCATCTCATTATGATCACGATTCGGATGATGATGACGGAGATGATGGCGGAGACCAGGGCGATAGTGGTAATGCCTCTATCTCGCGTGAGGATGCGATCAAGATACAGCAGAATAAAGTAGAAAGCCTGAAACTGGATATACGTGAGAGTAAGCTTAATATCAAAAAACTTGAGAAAAAAGTCAAAAAAGAAGTCATTTACAGTAAACTGGATGGAACAGTTGCAAAAGTCGGTGATCCTGCTACGACAGCATCAGATGGCAGTGATTTTATGACGATAAAGAGCAAAGAGGGATTTTATGTAAAGGGCACGGTCAGCGAACTGATGCTGGATCAGATCAAAGAGGGAACAATTCTGAACTGTTCCGGACAGAGCGGTGACTTCGAGGCAGAAGTGGTTGATGTTTCGGAATATCCGGTTTCCGGAGACAATTATTCCGGAAATGGGAATCCAAATGTTTCTTATTATTCCTATACAGCAACTATTCCGGATAAATCAGTGAAAGTGTCCGATGACGATTACTGGCTTACGATTACGCTTCAAAGTGATACGCAGAGTAAAGGAATCGTCCTGGATCGAGCATTTGTACGTTCCGAAAACGGAAACAGTTATGTTTATAAGGATGACAATGGCGTGCTCAAGAAACAGAAGCTGATCGTTGGCGGAAATGTAAACGGAGGATACAGTGTGCTGGTTACGGGCGGAATCACACGTGATGACAAGATTGCATTCCCTTATGGAGATACAGTCAAAGAAGGTGCCAAAACGCAGGAAGTTTCTGTAGATGAGCTTTATGGTTATTAGGAGGATGGTATTTTATGCTTGAAAATATGAGAATATCGATTCAGGGCATCTGGTCCCATAAAATGCGGTCCTTTCTGACAATGCTTGGAATCATTATCGGTATCGCATCAATTATTGCAATTGTTTCGACAATCAAGGGAACGAGTGAACAGATCAAAGAAGACCTGATCGGAGCCGGAAACAACACAGTTTCTGTCAGTCTGAATTATGGTGACAGTGAATATGATCCGGAGTATGGAATGTCGGACGGTACTGCACCGCCGTTGCTTTCTGATCAGCAAAAAGAAGATATCAAAAATCTTGATCATGTGCAGAATGCAACCTTTTTTTACAGCCGTACTTATTCAAGCAGTGTATATTATGAGAACACAAGTTTTCAGGGCGGAAGTATATATGGAATTGATGCCAATTATTTGGGCACCTGTGGATATATGGTGCAGTCCGGCAGAGGATTTGTACAAAAAGATTATGACAATATGCGTAAAGTTGCACTTGTAGACAGTAATGCGGCGGATAATCTGTTTTCAGGAGAGAATCCTGTCGGCAAGACCATTGAAATCGGTTCTGAACCGTTTACGGTTATCGGTGTTGTGCAGCAGAGCGATAATTACCAGCCGAATATCAAGACAATCGATGAGTTTAATGAATATTATCAGATGATCATGGGAACGGTCATGATCCCAAATAAATGCTGGCCGATGGCATTCCAGTTTGATGAACCGGAGAATGCAGTAGTAAAAGCAGATTCCACAGACAATATGAGTTCAGCAGGAAGTGCGGCAGCAGATGTGATGAATCAGGGAATCGATACGAATTCCTCGAAGTACAAATACAAAGCAGATGACATTATGCAGCAGGTACGTAATATGCAGAAACTCAGTGAGAGTACTAATACACAGCTGATCTGGATCGCCAGTATTTCACTTCTGGTAGGTGGCATCGGAGTTATGAATATCATGCTTGTTTCTGTTACGGAACGAACCAGTGAGATCGGCCTGAAGAAAGCTATCGGTGCAAGAAAGAAAGTGATCTTGTACCAGTTTCTGACAGAAGCGGCCATGCTGACAAGTATTGGAGGAATCATAGGAGTGGTTGTAGGTATTATATTGTCAAAGGTTGTATCCCAGCTTTCAGGAGCTCCGACAGCAATCAGCATTCCTGCAATCATTGGTTCTGTACTGTTTTCCATGCTGATCGGTGTTGTTTTTGGATTACTGCCATCTGTAAAAGCAGCAGATCTGAATCCAATCGATGCTTTGAGAAGCGAATAAATTTTTATTTGAGTTACTGTTGGATGTATGATAAACTAAAGACAGTATGCAATATTTCGGATATGTATATCTGATAAATGAAAAAATACATAGGGAGATGCAGTATGGGAAAAATTGCAATTGTAACAGACAGTAACAGTGGCATTACTCAGGATGAGGGCAGAGAACTCGGTGTTTCTGTCCTGCCGATGCCTTTTTATATTAATGATGTGATGTATCTGGAAGGAATAACCCTTTCACAGGAAGCGTTTTATGAGCGCCTGAAAAACGACGAGACGATTTCCACTTCTCAGCCAAGTCCGGCAGAGGTATGTGGATTATGGGACAATCTTCTGAAAGAATATGATGAAGTTGTTCATATCCCGATGTCAAGCGGACTGAGTGCGTCATGTGACACAGCAACGATGCTTGCACGTGACTATGACGGTAAGGTTGAGGTAGTCAATAACCAGCGAATTTCTGTTACGCAGCGCCAGTCAGTACTGGATGCACTGGTACTTCGTGATGCCGGTAAATCTGCTGCAGAGATCAAGGCAAAACTTGAAGAAGAAAAAATGGAATCCAGCATCTATATTACACTTGAAACACTGAAATATCTGAAAAAGGGTGGAAGAATCACACCGGCTGCAGCGGCAATCGGTACAGTACTGAATCTGAAACCGGTTCTTCAGATTCAGGGAGAAAAGCTGGATGCTTACGCAAAAGTCCGTGGCAAAAAGCAGGCAAAGAGAATTATGATGAAGGCAATGCAGGAAGACTGGAACACACGCTTTAAGCAGTATGTGGAATCCGGCGAGATGTGTCTGCAGATTGCTTATGCAGGTAATAAAGAAGAAGCCGAAGAATTCAAAAAAGAAGTAGAGGCGGCATTCCCGGGAATGGACATCCACATGGATCCGCTGTCACTCAGTGTAGCCTGCCATATTGGTCATGGAGCGCTTGCGGTTGCATGCTCCAAAAAAGTCACAGTATAAATAAGGAGTCGCGAATAAAATGAAAAAGCTTATGGAATTAATGGCAGAGGAACTTGCTTCTGCTTTTGAAAAAGCCGGATATGATCCGGAATACGGCAAGGTGACGGTTTCCAACAGACCGGATCTTTGCGAATATCAGTGCAATGGAGCAATGGCTGGTGCCAAAGCGTATAAGAAAGCTCCGTTTATGATTGCAGATGATGTGGTTGCTTTTCTGAAAGACAGCAATATTTTTTCTGTAGCAGAGGTTGTAAAACCCGGATTTATCAATTTGCGCGTAAAGGAAGAATTTCTTGCTGAATATCTTTGTGAGATGGCAGCAGATCCGAAATACTCTGTAAATACAGCAGAGCAGCCAAAGACGATCATCATCGACTACGGCGGACCGAATGTTGCAAAGCCACTTCACGTAGGACATCTTCGTTCTGCAATCATCGGTGAGAGCATCAAACGTATCGGACGTTTTGTAGGTCATAAAGTGATCGGTGACGTACATCTTGGCGACTGGGGTCTCCAGATGGGACTGATCATTACTGAGCTGAAGCACCGCAAACCGGAACTTGTATATTTTGATGATAGTTTTGAGGGAGAATACCCGGAAGAAGCACCGTTTACCATCAGCGAGCTGGAAGAAATCTATCCATGCGCAAGCGGCAAATCAAAAGTAGACGAAGAGTACCGTAATGAAGCTCTTGAGGCAACACATCAGCTTCAGCAGGGCAAACGTGGATATATGGCACTGTGGAACCATATTATGCAGGTTTCCGTGACAGACCTTAAGAGAAACTACAATAATCTGAATGTGTCATTTGACCTCTGGAAGAAAGAATCTGATGCACAGCCGTACATTCCGGATATGGTGCAGCAGATGAAAGACCAGGGATTTGCTTATGAAGACCAGGGCGCGCTGGTTGTAGATGTAAAAGAAGAAAGTGATATGAAAGAGATTCCTCCGTGTATGCTTCTGAAATCTGACGGAGCTTCCCTTTATACGACGACTGACCTTGCGACGATCGTAGAACGTGTAAAACTGTTTGATCCGGATGAGATCCTTTATGTAGTGGATAAACGTCAGGAACTGCATTTCATTCAGGTGTTCCGCTGCGCAAGGAAGACAGGTCTTGTAAAACCGGAGACAGAGCTTTCCTTCCTTGGTTTTGGTACCATGAATGGCAAAGATGGCAAACCATTTAAGACACGAGACGGCGGTGTTATGCGTCTGGAAAATCTCATTGCAGATATCGATGAAGAAATGTTCCACAAGATCGTTGAGAACCGCAGTGTCAAGGACCAGGATGCAAAAGAAACAGCAGAAATCGTCGGACTTTCCGCAATCAAATATGGAGACCTTTCCAATCAGGCTACAAAGGATTACGTATTTGATATTGACAGGTTTACTTCTTTTGAGGGAAATACCGGTCCGTATATTCTCTATACGATCGTGCGTATCAAATCTATTTTGAACCGTTACAAAGAAGAAGGCGGCAATCTGGATGCAGGTGAAATCCTTCCGGCAGTAAATGCAAGCCAGAAAAATCTGATGCTGGAGCTTACCAGATTCGGAAATACGATTGAAAATGCATTCGAAGAAAAAGCACCGCACAAGATCTGTGCATACATTTATGAAGTATCCAATGCATTCAATAGTTTCTACCATGAAACAAAGATTCTCAGCGAGGAAGATCAGGCTCAGAAAGAATCTTTCCTGAAACTTCTCGGACTGACCAAGGATATCCTTGAAAAAAGTATTGATCTTCTGGGCTTTTCCGCACCGGATCGTATGTAAGATTATTATTGTAAATAAAATAAGTCAAACAGATATCCTCCATGTGTTTATGCATGTGGAGGATTTTTTATACTTTTTTTAGAAATAAAAAGTACAGTTTGTGCTATAATATGATTTATAAATCTATGAATTTCTGATTTCACTGTCGGTGTTCTCCGACGGATCTTCACAAAAGAGAACGAGAATAAAATGCGGGAGGAGCGATTTCTATCGAATTGACAGGAATCATTTTAAAAGGCAGATACTGTATTGTTGACCAGATAGGAAGTGGCGGTGAAGGCCGGATGTATCTGGCACGTGATCTGGAACTGGGGATTTTCCGTGCTGTAAAAGAACTTCCGATCTCGAATCGGCGGGAGGCGGGACTTTTACGCCTTCTGGAACATCCGGTACTGCCAAAGATGATCGACTATGCAGAGCGAGAAGAATTTTGCTATATCATTATGGAGTATATTCAGGGAAAATCGCTTGCACAGCTGTTAAAAGAGGGCAAAGTGTTTTCACTGGAAGAAGTTTTGCAGATCGGAGATACAGTACTAAATGTATTGGATTATCTTCATTCAAGAAAACCGGCCGTTTTTTATGGTGATCTGAAGCCGGATAATCTGATGATGACATCGGCAGGTACGCTGTATCTGGTCGATTTTGGCAGTGCTGTTTTTGAATATCAGCGGCATAGTTACAGGACAGAATGTAAGGGGACGCGAGGTTTTGCAGCTCCTGAGCAGTATCATGGTGTGATTGACCAGGCAAGTGATTTTTACTGTCTTGGTAAGACACTGGAATGTCTGTGCGGAAGAGGGAAATGGAGATATATTTTGCGATGCCCGTATTTCGGAAAGTTTATCTTTAAATGCTGTCGCCCGGAAGCAGGAAAACGCTGGAAGAATGCGGCAGAAGCAAGCGAGTTTCTTAATAATATCCATCCTTTGAAGCTAAGGCTCCGTTCTGTTCTGGTGCCTTTGGCGGCGGCTGTCCTGATGCTGGCGGTTGTGGTGAGCAGTGGAGTTCATATGCAGAAAACATTACCGGAACTTTCGAAGGTATTGACGGTGATTACAAAGGAATATTATGGATTTGCGTATCAGTCAGGGAATCCTGTACTTCAGGCAAGGGTGTATGCGCAGGCAGAAGCCGGATTTCAGAGATTATTAAAGCAATACCATAGTCCGGAAGACCAGATTCGGATTCTTGAATTACTGGCATACAACGGGGAGCTGGCGGATCATGCAGACCGTGCGGAATTGTATTATCGTCAGCTACTGACATATGAACCTGAGTATGAAAGAGGATATCTGGAATATGGAAGGTTCCTGTGCAGACAGGCACGATATCAGGAAAGCCGTGCTGTTTATCGGCAATGGCAGAATAATATTTCTGCAGATCAGAGGAATAAGGAGGAAGTGTGCTCAGATGAGTGGAAAAAATGGAAAAAAGAAATTCTTCCTGTTATTGGCAGGAATACTTCTGGTTCTTAACAGCATAAGTTCCGGTGTGTATGCGATGGAACTTGGTGGATTTGATGTGATGACAGGTGTCGATGATGTGGATGACTGGTCAGACTGGGATGAGCCTGAGACAGGAAGTATGGCGGAGAGCGGGACATCGAGCGGTAGGGACAGTGGAAGCGGGGATATTTATGGAGAAACAGGGGATACAGGATGGGAAGAATCGTCTGAATGGGAAACTGAAAGCAGGCAGGAAGAGCCGACCGGGACGGAGAACCGGGCAAATGTAGCAAATACAGAAGTGATGAATCAGGCAGATACAGGTGGCGGTGTGAGGACCGATCAGATACAGGCAGGAAGTTTAGATTCGATGGATACGGACGGATATGGACAGACAGATACCATAAGTGCAGAAATTAATAATCAGGCGGTGGCAGAAGTACCGACTGATACACCGTTTCCCATGCCATCTCCGACGATAACACCCACAGCTATACCGACACCTGTGCCTACCGAGGTGCCGGAATCCGAAGTTGATAAAGTGACCGAGTTTCATGAAGAATATCGAATTCCACCTGCGGAATGTCTGACAAAGATGAAGCTGTTTTACTGGACGGAAACGTTGCGGGGAAGAGAGAAAATGGAAATTAAGCTGAACCACAGAGTGGTGGCTGCTGTCATATCTTTCCGAATCAATGGACAGGAAGTATCCCGGACAACGGATTCAGGAAATATTTGTATTGTGCAGCTGCAGGAGGATAATGAAAATCTGATAGAGCTGGCAGCGATGGTTCCGTCAGATTTATCGTGGACGGAAATCAAAAAGGATGCTATACTGTCGTATAATGTTTTTTGACATGCATAAGAAAGCAAAATGATTTTTGGACACGAAATTTGGAGGAACCATGTATAAGGCAATTTTATTTGATCTGGATGGGACGCTGATAGAATCCGGGGAAGGGATTACGAAATGTGTGCAGTATGCACTGGAAAAACTCGGAAAACCGGAAGAGAATCTGAAGAAACTGGAAGTATTTATCGGTCCGCCGCTTAAAGAACAGTTTATGAAATATGCAGGACTGGATGAAGAAACTGCAGTGAAGGCAGTAAAATACTACCGTGAACGTTATTCAAATGTGGGGATATTTGAGAATAAACCATATCCGGGTGTGGAGAATATGCTTCAGGAACTAAAACGCAAGAAATATATTCTGGCAGTTGCATCATCAAAACCGGAATATTATGTGAAACAGATACTGGATCATTTTTATCTGACAGAATATTTTGATGAGATTGTCGGAAGCGAGATGAATGGTGCCAGAAGCAATAAAACAGAAGTTATTGAAGAGGCACTGGAGCGCATCGGAATGAAAAAGCATCGGGAGCAGGTGGTCATGGTCGGAGACAAAGAGCATGATGTGCTTGGCGCACGAGAAGCAGGACTGGATTGTGTGGCAGTTTCCTATGGATATGGGACACAGGAGGAACTTAAAGAGGCAGCTCCGTTACAGATAGTAGCTTCTGCTGATGAAGTACTGGATTTTTTCGACTGAGCCCCCGACGCAGGCAGTCATATAGCAGACAGATCTGGCGTATAGCTTATCCCTGCGGGATTCATTTCCTGATTTCGCAGATTATCGGATATATGGCTCTCTGGCTGATTACACGCTCCGGCGGGGGGATGGATGTATATTATGAGCAGGTGG
>ERZ506978.771-NODE-771-length-12968-cov-3.969023_pt1 | contig 12968 bp, 9 predicted proteins | sample MGYA00512888_ERZ506978 | MGnify/ENA metagenome assembly ERZ506978
TACACCTAAACTTGTAATTTGTAACTTGAAACTGAAAAAGAACTTGTCACTTGTAACTTGCAACTTGAAACTGAAAAAAAGGGGGGTTAATTTGAATAAAAATATTGAAATTTTTGATTCAACTTTAAGGGATGGTGCTCAGGGGCAAGGAATATCATTTTCATTAGAGGATAAAACAAAGATAGTGAAGATATTAGATGAGATGGGCATTGATTATATAGAAGCTGGCAATCCAGGATCTAATCCTAAGGATATGGAGTTCTTTAAGGTTATAAAAGATATAAAACTTAAAAATTCTCAAATAGTTGCTTTTGGTTCAACAAGAAAACCAAATTCAAATGTTAATGAAGATATAAATATAAAAAGCCTATTATCAGCAGAAACTGATGTTGTATCTATATTTGGAAAGTCATGGGGATTTCAAGTTACAGATATATTAAAAACAACATTAGATGAAAATTTAGAGATGATAAGAGATACAATAGAATATTTAGTTGAAAAAAATAAAAAAGTAATTTTTGATGCAGAGCATTTTTTTGATGGATATAAGGAAAATAAAGAGTATTCTATAATGACTTTAAAAGTTGCTATGGATGCTGGAGCAAGTAGGTTGGTTTTATGTGATACAAATGGTGGGACTTTGCCAAATGAAATATTTGAAATAACAAGTGAAGTAGTTAATAGGTTTGGAAATATTATAGGAATACATTGTCATAATGATATAGGAATGGCTGTTGCAAATTCAATTATGGCAGTAGAGGCAGGTGCAATACATATTCAAGGTACGTTTATTGGTGTTGGTGAAAGGTGTGGAAATACAAATTTAAGTACACTAATTCCAACTATAGCTTTGAAAATGAGATGTAAATTAAGGGTAAATGAACATTTGCAAGATTTAACTTCAAAGGCAAGGCATATTGCAGAAATATCTAATATTCAGTTGGAAGATTCAACTCCTTATATTGGTAAATCAGCATTTGCACATAAGGGAGGTATGCATATAGATGCAATTTGTAAAATACCAGAGTCTTATGAGCATATAAAACCAGAGATGGTTGGAAATAAAAGAAGATTTTTATTATCAGAAGTAAGTGGAAAAAGTACAGTTTTACAAGAAATACACAAGATTTTTCCTAATGTTAAAAAGGATGGGGATGAAGTAAAAAAAGTAACTAAAAGGTTAAAAGAATTAGAGTATGAAGGTTATCAATTTGAGGGAGCAGAAGGAACTGTAGAGCTTTTAATAAGAAAAACAATTGGAAAGTACAAGCCGTTTTTTAAATTAAATCATTTTAAGACTATAGGTGAAAATCCATGGAATAATGATGATTTTACTTCAACAGCTTTAATAAATATAACAGTTGATGGAAAAAGAGAAATGACGGCAGCAGAAGGAGATGGCCCAGTAAATGCATTGGATAAAGCATTAAGAAAAGCGTTAGAAGTTTTTTATCCAGAACTTAAAAGTGTAAAGCTTGTTGATTATAAAGTTAGGGTTTTAGATTCTGAAAGTACAACAGGGGCAAAGGTTAGAGTTTTGATTGAAAGTACTGATGGAAATGAAAGTTGGAGTACCGTTGGAGTGTCTAAAGATGTGATTCAGGCAAGTTGGATTGCTTTAGTAGATTCAATGGAATATAAACTTATAAAGGATATTGAAAGAAAAGCAAAAGCGTATTTTTAAAGGGGGAAATTTTTATGGCAATGACAATGACTCAAAAAATATTAGCTGCTCATGCTGGTTTAGAAAGTGTGAAGGCAGGACAATTAATTGAAGCAAATTTAGATTTAGTATTGGGGAATGATATTACTTCACCAGTTGCAGTGAAAGAATTTGAAAAGTTTGGAGTTAAAGATGTATTTGATAAGGAAAAGATAGCAATAGTACAAGATCATTTTACTCCAAATAAGGATATAAAGGCAGCAGAGCAATGCAAGTTTATTAGGGAGTTCTCAAGAGAAAAAGAAATAGTTAACTTCTTTGAAATTGGAGAAATGGGAATTGAGCATTGTTTATTACCAGAAAAAGGATTAGTGGTTGCTGGGGATGTTGTTATAGGAGCTGATTCTCATACTTGCACATATGGGGCATTAGGGGCTTTTTCAACAGGAATAGGTTCTACAGATATGGCTGCTGGAATGGCAACAGGTAAGTGTTGGTTTAAGGTTCCTTCAGCATTAAAGTTTGTATTAAAAGGAAAACCAGCAAAATGGGTAAGTGGTAAGGATATAATCCTTCATATCATAGGAATGATTGGTGTTGATGGAGCATTATATAAATCTATGGAATTTGTAGGAGATGGATTAAATTATTTATCAATGGATGATAGATTTACAATGGCAAATATGGCTATTGAAGCAGGTGGAAAAAATGGAATTTTCCCAGTTGATGAAAAAACTATTGAGTATTTAAAGGAACATGGTAAGAAGGAATGGAAAGTATATGAAGCTGATGAAGATGCAGAATATGATGAAGTTTATGAAATAGACTTATCTTCTTTAAGACCAACAGTATCATTTCCACACTTACCTGATAATACAAGAACAATTGATGAAGTTGGAGATGTAGAAATTGATCAAGCTGTTATAGGTTCTTGCACAAATGGAAGAATTTCAGACTTAAGAGTGGCAAGAGATATTCTTAAGGGAAAAAAGGTAAATAAAAAAGTTAGATGTTTAGTATTTCCAGGAACTCAAAGGATTTATTTACAAGCATTAGAAGAAGGAATAATAAAAGATTTAATAGAAGCAGGTGCAGTTGTTTCAACTCCAACTTGTGGGCCATGTTTAGGTGGACATATGGGGATATTAGCTAAAGGTGAAAGAGCAATTTCAACAACAAATAGAAATTTTGTTGGAAGAATGGGGCATGTTGAGTCAGAAGTTTATTTATCTAGTCCAGCGGTTGCAGCAGCTTCAGCAATAAAAGGAAAAATAACTAATCCAGAAACACTTTAAGGGGGTAAATATGGAAGTAACAGGAAAAGTTTTTAAATATGGGGATAATGTAGATACAGATGTAATAATACCAGCAAGATATCTAAATACATCAGATCCAAAAGAATTAGCAAGTCATTGTATGGAAGATATAGATTTAAATTTTTCTAAGAAGGTTAAGAAGGGAGATATAATTGTTGCAAATAAAAACTTTGGATGTGGTTCATCTAGAGAGCATGCACCAATAGCAATAAAAGAAAGTGGAATTAGTTGTGTTATAGCATCCACATTTGCAAGAATTTTTTACAGAAATGCAATTAATATTGGATTGCCAATTTTAGAATGTGATGAAGCAGTTAAGAATATTGATGCTAATGATGAATTAGAAGTTAATTTCGATACAGGATTAATTAAAAATTTAACTAAAAATGAGCAGTATCAAGGAGAAGCCTTTCCAGAATTTATGCAAAATATAATAAATAATAATGGGCTTATAGGATATATTAGGAACAAGGGGTAGCTAGGAGAGTGGAAAGTGACAAGTGGAAAGTGGCAAGTGACAAGTGGAAAGTGATAAGTGGCAAGTGGCAAGTTGAGGAGGAAACTCCTTGGGGAGTTTCTGAAAAATATATTTATTAAATTCAGGTTAAGATGAATTTACACTTAAACTTGTAATTTATAACTTAAAATGAATTTACACCTAAACTTGTAATTTATAACTTGAAACTGAAAGAGAACTTGTCACTTGTAACTTGTAACTTGAAACTGAAAAAACGGGGGGTTATAAATATGAATTATAATATAGCAGTTATACCAGGGGATGGAATAGGTCCAGAGGTTATAGACGAATCAATAAAGGTTTTAAATAAGATTGGGGAAAAGTATAATCATACATTTGAATTTGAATTTTTACAAGCTGGGGGTTGTGCAATAGATTCTATGGGAACGCCACTTCCAGAAAAAACTTTAGAAAGATGTAAAGAAAGTGATGCTGTTCTTTTAGGAGCAGTTGGAGGTATTAAGTGGGATAATCCTAATGCAAAGATAAGGCCAGAACAAGCATTATTAGGATTAAGAGGTGGATTAAATTTATATTGTAATTTAAGACCAGCTCTTTTATATAAACCATTAAAGGAGGCATCTCCATTAAAAGACAGCATAATTGGTGATGGAATAGATATTTGTGTTGTAAGAGAACTTACTGGAGGAATTTACTTTGGTGAAAGAGGTAGGGAAGTAGTTGATAGAGTTATTTCTGCTTATGATACAGAAAGATATAACATAAATGAAATTAAAAGAATAGTTAAAATTGGTTTTGAAACAGCAATGAAGAGAAATAAAAAATTAACTAGTGTTGATAAGGCTAATATATTGGAAAGTTCAAGATTATGGAGAAGTGTTGTTGAGGAAATGTCTAAAGAATATCCTGAAGTTGAAGTAAATCATTTATATATTGACAATGCATCAATGCAATTAGTAAGAGACCCTAAACAATTTGATGTAATTGTTACTTCAAATATGTTTGGTGATATTTTATCTGATGAAGCTTCAATGATTACTGGTTCAATAGGAATGCTTCCTTCAGCATCATTAGGAGAAGGTACATTAGGCATGTATGAGCCAATTCATGGTTCAGCTCCTGATATTGCAGGAAAAGGAATAGCCAATCCATTAGCAACAATTCTTTCAACTGCAATGATGTTAAGATATAGCTTTAATTTAGAACAAGAAGCAAGGGATATTGAAGATGCAGTAATTAAAGTATTAGAAGAAGGGTATAGAACTGGAGATATAAAAAGTAAAGGAACTACACTTGTTGGAACAAAAGAAATGGGACAACTTGTTGTAGAAAAAATTTAAGATAGTTAGGAATTAGTAGTGAGTAGTTAGGAGTTTTAGAAAATATAAATTTAAGGGGATGTCGCATTAAGAATAAATACTACAATATATTGTGTATAAAATTTTTAGTGCGACATCCCCATCCTAAACTACAAACTATAAACTAAACCATAGAGGTGATATAAATGAGAAGTGATGTAGTTAAGAAGGGAGTTGCAAAGGCTCCTCATAGAGCTTTGTTTAAGGCATCAGGATTAACTGATGAAGAAATAAATAAGCCTTTAATAGGAATTGTAACATCTCAAAATGATATAATTCCTGGACATATTAACTTAGATAAGATTGTTGAAGCTGTTAAAAAGGGAGTATTAATGGCAGGAGGAACTCCATTAGTATTTCCAACTATAGGTGTATGTGATGGAATTGCAATGGGACATGAAGGGATGAAATATTCACTTGTAACAAGGGAACTAATTGCTGATTCTGTTGAATGTATGGCAAATGCTCATGCTTTTGATGCTTTAGTATTTATACCAAACTGTGACAAGATAGTTCCAGGTATGGTTATGGCGGCATTAAGAGTAAATGTTCCATCAGTAATTGTTAGTGGTGGACCTATGTTAGCAGGGAAATTTAAAGGTAAGGAAGTATCTTTATCAACAATGTTTGAAGCAGTTGGATCAGTTGAAAGTGGCTTAATGCTTGAATCTGATTTAGCAGAATTAGAAGAAAAGGCATGCCCTACATGTGGTTCATGTTCAGGGATGTTTACAGCAAATTCTATGAATTGCTTATGTGAAGTTTTAGGTTTAGCATTACCTGGTAATGGGACAATTCCTGCTGTTTATTCTGAAAGAATAAGACTTGCTAAATATGCAGGTATGGCTGTAATGAATTTATTAGAAAAAGATATTAAGCCAAGAGATATAGTAACAAAGGATTCTATTAAAAATGCATTAACAGTAGATATGGCACTTGGATGTTCAACAAATAGTGTTCTTCATTTAACTGCTATTGCAAATGAGGCTAAAATTCCAATGAATCTTGATATTATAAATGAAATATCAGCTAAGGTACCAAATCTTTGTAAATTAGCACCAGCATCTGATACACATATTGAAGATTTATATGCAGCTGGTGGAATTAAAGCTGTAATGAGTGAATTAAATAAAAAGAATTTATTAAATTTAAATTGTATTACTGCAACTGGTAAAACTGTTGAGGAAAATATTAAAGATGCTAAAGTTTTAGATTATTCAGTAATAAAACATATAGAAGAACCATATAGCCAAACTGGTGGTATAGCAATATTAAAAGGAAATTTAGCTCCAGATGGCGCAGTTGTTAAAAGATCAGCAGTTTTAAAGGAAATGCTTACACATAAAGGACCAGCTAAGGTTTTTGATTCTGAGGAAGAAGCTATAGAAGCTATTTTAGGAAAGAAAATTGTAAAAGGTGATGTTGTAGTTATTAGATATGAGGGTCCAAAGGGTGGGCCAGGAATGAGAGAAATGTTATCACCAACTTCTGCAATTTGTGGAATGGGGCTTGATTCATGTGTTGCACTTATTACTGATGGAAGATTTAGTGGGGCAACTAAAGGAGCAGCAATAGGACATGTTTCTCCAGAAGCAGCTGATGGTGGAAATATTGCTTTAGTACAAGATGGAGATATTATTTCTATTGATATTTCAAATGGAAATTTAGATTTACTTGTAACAGATGAGGAATTAGCTAAGCGTAAAGAAAATTTAAAGCCATTTGAACCAAAGGTTAAAGAAGGCTATTTATCAAGATATGCTAGGTTAGTAAGCTCTGCAAGTAGTGGAGCAGTATTTAGATAGTGGATAGTTAAGTGACAAGTGACAAGTTTCAAGTGACAAGTTTTAAGTGACAAGTTTCAAGTGACAAGTTAAGGAGGAAACTCCTTGGGGAGTTTCTGAAAAATATATTTATTAAATTCAGCCGATAGATCTTCGCTTATTCCATCTAGTTTTTTATGTTTCTAAAAATATATTTATTAAATTCAGCCTAAGCTGAATTTATACCTAAACTTGCCACTTGTCACTTGTCACTTGCAACTAGATAAGTCTCTTTGGGGAGTTTCTGAAAAATATATATTGTTTTAGTGAATATGCTTATAAGATATGGTGATAATTTAAATATTATTATATTTTGGAGGTGTATTTTGACAAATAGTATTATTGCAGATAAATCTTTCGATTTTGCCATTGATATAGTTGATTTATATAAGAAGTTATCGACTAATAATAAAAATTATGTTTTATTAAATCAGATATTAAGATCAGGAACTAGTATAGGAGCAAATGTTAAAGAAGGATTACGAGGACAAAGTAAAAGAGATTTTTTAGCTAAAATGTATATAGCATTAAAGGAAGCTGATGAAACGGAATATTGGATTTTATTGTTAATTGAAACGGGATTTATAGAAAATGATTTAGGAAATGAAATTTTAAATAAATGTAGAGAGATATCTAAAATATTAAATTCAATTATAAAAACAACAAAGAAGAAATTATAAACTTAAAAATAGACAATGATAATGTTAGTGGTAAATAAAGAATAAACCTTAAACTTTCCACTACATAAATAAGTTTAAAAAAGATAATGACAATATTAGTGGTTAATAAAAGTTAAGCTTTAAACTTGCCACTTGCCACTTGTCACTTGTCACTGAATAAGCTTGTCACTGAATAAGCTTGTCACTAAAAATGGGGGTGTTTTAAATGTTACTGACAGGTGCTGAAATTCTTGTTAAGTCTTTATTAAATCAGGGTGTTGATACTGTTTTTGGATATCCTGGGGGGGCTGTTTTAAATATATATGATTATTTATACAAATATAAAGATCAAATAAAGCATTATTTAACTTGCCATGAGCAGGGAGCAGCACATGCAGCAGATGGATATGCAAGATCTTCAGGTAAGGTTGGAGTATGTATTGCAACATCTGGACCAGGTGCAACAAACCTTGTAACTGGTATTGCAACGGCATATATGGATTCAGTTCCTTTAGTTGCAATAACAGGAAATGTTCAAAAGAGTTTGCTTGGAAGGGACAGTTTCCAAGAGGTTGATATTACAGGAATAACAATGCCAATTACAAAACACAATTTTATTGTTAAGGATATTAATAATTTAGAAGAAACTATTAGAAAGGCATTTTATATTGCAAAGGAAGGAAGGCCAGGACCGGTATTAATAGATATTCCAAAGGATATAACATCTGATAAGACGGAATATAAGGGATTAAGTCCATTACCAGTTGAGCCAAAAAGTAAGCATATTACTGTTACTTCATTAAATGAGGCAGCTAAGTATATTAATGATTCAGAAAAACCTCTTATTTATGCGGGGGGAGGAGTTATAAACTCAGATGCTACTGAAGAATTAATTAATTTTGCAGAAAAGATAAATGCACCAGTTGCAACAACATTAATGTGTAGAGGTGCAATTCCTTCAGAACATAGATTAAATACAGGAATGATAGGAATGCATGGAAGTAATGCATCAAATATTTTAGCAACTAAATGTGATTTAATAATTGCTCTTGGGGCAAGATTTAGTGATAGGGTAATTAGTGATAAGGAATTTATAAATAATGCTAAAATTATTCAAATAGATGTTGATCCAGCAGAAATTAATAAGAATGTAAGGGTTGATTCATTTATTATTGGAGATATTAAAGTTGCATTACAAAAATTAATGCCATTAATAAATGAAAAAAGAAATGAAAATTGGTTAAAAACTGTGGAAGAATTAAAGCTTTTATCTATTACTAAAAATAATAGTGATGATGGTGAACAATTAACACCTAGATTTTTATTTGAAAAGCTTAGTTCTTTAGATGATGGCAGTTTTGTCATGACAACAGAAGTTGGACAGCATCAAATGTGGACAGCACAATATTTTAATTTTAAAACTCCAAGAACATTAATTTCATCAGGTGGTCTTGGAACCATGGGATTTGGATTAGGAGCAGCAATTGGAGTAAAAGTTGCTAGTCCAAATAAAACTGTATTTAATATTGCTGGTGATGGAAGCTTTGGAATGAACTGCAATGAATTTGCAACAGCTGTTAAGTATAATATTCCAATTAAAATTATTGTTATGAATAATAATGCATTGGGTATGGTTAGACAGTGGCAAAGTTTATTTTATGAAGCAAGATATTCTCAAACTACATTAGATAGGGCAACTGATTTTGTTAAGCTTGCAGAAGCTTTTGGAGGAGTTGGATTTAGAGTAGAAAAAAGAGATGAACTTGATGGTGTATTAAAGGAAGCTTTATCTGTAAATAGGCCAGTAATAATAGATTATAAAATTGATAGTGATAAGAAGGTATTTCCAATGGTTGCTCCAGGGGCACCAATTCATCAAATTATTAATGAAGAAGATTTAGAAGGAAAATAAAAAAACAGCAATTAAATAGTTAATTTAAATTTCTATCAAAATATGAATGGTAGTAAATTTTTATAGATAAAAAATAAATAAGTCGGGGGTATTAAATATGGCAAAAATGTTTTATGAAAAGGACACAAATTTAGGGTTATTAAAAGGGAAAAAGGTTGCAGTTATTGGTTATGGTAGCCAAGGACATGCACATGCATTAAATCTTCATGAAAGTGGAGTTGATGTAGTTGTTGGATTATATGAAGGCAGTAAGTCTTGGGATAAGGTTAAGGAAGCTGGCTTAGAAGTTGCTACAGTTGCAAATGCAGTTAAGTCTTCAGATGTAGTTATGGTTTTAGTACCAGATGAAAAACAAGCTAAATTATATAAGGAAGAAATAGCTCCATATTTAGAAGAGGGAAATGCTTTAGCATTTGCTCATGGGTTTAACATTCATTATGGACAAATTGTTCCACCAGCTAATGTTGATGTATTTATGGTTGCACCAAAGGGACCAGGACACATGGTAAGAAGAACTTATACAGAAGGTTCAGGAGTTCCTTGCTTAATAGCGGTTCAACAAGATTATACTGGAAATGCTAAAGAAGTTGCATTAGCTTATTCTAATGGTATTGGTGGAGCTAGAGCAGGTGTATTAGAAACTACTTTTAAGGATGAAACTGAAACAGATTTATTTGGTGAACAAGCTGTTCTTTGTGGTGGAGTTACTGCACTTATAAAGGCTGGCTTTGAAACTTTAGTAGAAGCAGGGTATGCTCCTGAAAATGCTTATTTTGAATGTTTACATGAAATGAAACTTATTGTTGATTTAATGTATCAAGGTGGTATGGCTGCAATGAGATATTCTATTTCAGATACTGCTGAATATGGTGATTATGTAACTGGTAGCAGAATAGTTACTGATGAAACAAAGAAAGAAATGAAGAAAGTATTAACTGAAATTCAAGATGGTACATTTGCTAGAAACTGGTTAATGGAAAATCAAGTAGGAAGACCTCAATTTAATGCAATGAGAAGAATGGAAGCAGAACACCCAATTGAAAAGGTTGGTAAAGAGTTAAGAGAAATGATGTCTTGGATTGATACTAAGAATTTAGATTAATTAATTATTTCTATAAATTTATAATTTTATTAGTTATAAGGGAATATCTTTTAAGGTATTCCTTTTATTAGTTTATTTAACAGTTTACTTTAGAAAAAGGTTAATAAACAAAAACACGAACAATATTTTTTAAAAGTAATTAAAAATATAAAAAAATAATAAAAAACATGGACAAATATTTAAAAATATATTATATTATTCATATAATTTGTTTATTAATAATATTAATTATGTAAACATTAAATTATATTTGTTGATTTTATGGGAGGAGATATATTGCAAAATAATGAGGGGGTAATTAAATGATAAATTTAATATCTAAGTATTTTAATTTTCAAGAAAAGGATACTAACTTGAAAACAGAAACAGTAGCAGGAGTAACAACATTTTTAACAATGGCATATGCATTATTTTTAATTCCTAGTGTTTTAGGTGATGCAGGAATGCCAGAAAAAAGTGTGTTTGCTGCAACAGCATTGGCAGCTGCAATTGGGACTTTTATTATGGGGATATTTGCAAAGTTTCCAATGGGATTAGCGCCAGGGGTTGGATTAAATGCTTTCTTTACATATAGTGTTTGTATAGGAATGGATATTCCATGGCAAACAGCATTATCAGGTGTATTAGCATCTGGAATTATATTTTTAATAGTGTCAATTACAGGAATAAGAGAAATAGTTATAAAAGCAATACCAACAAATTTAAAATTTGCTGTAAGTGCAGGAATTGGATTGTTTATAGCTTTTATTGGATTAAAGAATGCTGGAATAGTTGTGGCAAATGAATCAACATTTGTAGGTCTTGGAGATTTAACAAATCCAACAGTATTACTTTCTGTATTTGGTCTTATTGTAATAGCAATATTAATGGTTAGAGGGTCTAATATAGCAATATTTATTGGTATGGTAGCAACGGTAATTGTAGGAATGATTTTTGGTTTAATAAATTTTCCAGATAAAATAATATCAATGCCACCATCAATTGCACCTACATTTGGAGTTGCAATTAAAAATATAGGAAATATATTTAATCCTCAAATGATATTAGTTATATTTACATTTTTATTTATGGATTTTTTTGATACAGCAGGGACAATGGTTGCAGTTGGGTCTAAGATTGGATTATTAAAAAATGATGGATCAATTGAAGGTGGTTCTAAAGCATTATTAGCAGATTCAGTTGCTACTTGTATAGGAGCAATATTTGGGACTACTAATACAACTTCTTATGTTGAATCATTATCAGGAGTAGCAGTGGGAGCAAAAACAGGATTTTCAAGTGTTGTAGTAGGAATTTTATTTTTAATTTCATTATTTTTCTCACCATTACTTACAGTAATTACTTCAGCAGTAACTGCACCAGCTCTTATTATAGTTGGGTCATTAATGTGTAGTAGTCTTAAGGAAATTGAATGGGATAAACCAGAAGTTTCAATATCATCATTTTTAACTGTAATATTAATGCCATTAACTTATAGCATTGGGGAGGGAATAGCATGTGGATTTTTAGCATATGTAGTCCTTATGTCTTTTAAGGGAAAAGTTAAAAAGGTTCATCCAGTTATGTATGTTTTATCAGGATTATTTATAATATATTTTGCAGTAAGATAATGAATAAAACTTTACAATAATAATTGCAGTCTGTATAATTAACTTGTAATTTGTTAAAACTAATATAGTAGATTGCATTGAAGAGGAGCAGTAAATAAAATTTTAACTTAAAGCGATTTAGGGATGGTGTAAGCCTAAAATTTAAAACTATTGAAGGAAACCTTGGAGCAATAAAAATTAATAAGTATTTGAGTGGGTTAATAATTTATATTAACCAATTTAGGTGGTAACGCGGAATATAAGTTTTCGTCCTAATAATATTTGGGATGGAAACTTTTTTATTTGGATATAAATGGGTGTACCTCCGTGGAACAACCATTTTTTATATATTATATATAAAGGAGCATTAAATATGGCGTTTGAAAAATTAGCTGAAATAATATTCCCTAATGTTGAACATGATAGAGAATATTATATAGCAAAATACCCAAAAAGAAACTTAAAAGAAGGTGCTAGAGTAACTAGATATGCACCATCACCAACAGGATTTCAACATATAGGTGGAGTTTTTGCTGCATTAATCAATGAAAGATTAGCAAGCCAAAGTGAAGGAGTTTTTTATTTAAGAATAGAAGATACAGACCAAAAGAGAGAAGTTGAAGGTGCTATTGAAGATACAATTGAAACTATGCACAATTTTGGAATGGACTTTAGCGAAGGAATGACTGGTCAAGAAACTTCAAAAGGTGAATATGGCCCATACAGACAAAGTGAAAGAGCTGAAATATACAGAACTTTTGCTAAAGATTTATTATTAAAAGGTTTAGCATATCCAGATTTTTGTACTCCAGAAGAATTAGCTGCTTTAAGAGAAGAGCAAATAGCTAATAAGATAACTCCAGGATACTATGGAGAATATGCTAAATATAGAAATATTACTGAAGAAGAAGCTATTGAAAGAATAAACAATGGTGAAACTTATATTTTAAGATTAAAATCACCAGGAAATATTGAAAATAGAGTAGAATTCCACGATTTAATAAAGGGAGATATATCTTTCCCAGAAAATAATCAAGATGTAGTTTTAATAAAAGGAGATGGGCTTCC
>ERZ506978.773-NODE-773-length-12927-cov-3.993319_pt1 | contig 12927 bp, 10 predicted proteins | sample MGYA00512888_ERZ506978 | MGnify/ENA metagenome assembly ERZ506978
ATGGTGTGAACCGGAAGATGCAGAAAGATAAGATGGATGCAGGTTGTAGAAATACAACCTGCATCTTTTTTGTATTGTATATCAATAATTGGTCCGGTGGACCAATTTTGATTTATAATATTTTGCCGTGAGCTGGTATTGACAAACGAGGAAATGTGCCATAAAATAGTTCGTGAACGAACGAACGCTACCGAACTGTTCGCATCCGAACAAACAGAAAGGAGGTCACAGGATGCTGAAAGTAGAATACAGGGATCACATCGGATTTGAAAATAAACGGCTGGAAAATGAGATTCACAGTCGGATGACCGCCTATCGTGCAGCGATGGGAGGCGAGGAATTGACGATGATGCAAAGCTGGATTATCCGATTTCTATATGAGCATTCCGAAGAAGACATTTATCAGCGGGATATTGAGGCAGAATTTTCCATAGCCAGGTCCACAGCGACAGGGATCCTGAAGTTGATGGAAAAAAGAGGATATATCCGCAGAGTCAGTGTGGAACGAGATGCCCGGTTAAAGAAACTGGAGCTGACGGAAGTTGGTATCAGGATGCAGGAAGGAACGATCCGCAACATCAATCGGCTGGAAAGCACACTTCGTCAGGGAATCTCGGACGAAGATCTGGAAGTGTTTTTCCGGGTAATCCGTAAAATGCGTTCTAATATCGAGATTCAACAGGGAGAAACAAACAGGAGGAGAGAGTAATGCTTAAAACGCTGGGAGCTCAGATCAAAGAGTTCAAGAAAGACTCCATCAAGACTCCGTTATTTATGATTCTGGAAGTCCTGATGGAGATGCTGATTCCTTTTCTCATGGCATCCATCATCGATGATGGTGTGGAGAAAGGAGATATCCGCCATATCTGTATCATAGGCGGATGGATGATCGTGGCAGCACTGATTGGTCTGTATGCAGGTATCATGGGTGGTGTCTGTGGAGCTAATGCTTCCGCAGGATTTGCAAGAAACCTGCGAAAAGGCATGTATGAAAACATTCAGCAGTTTTCATTTTCCAATATCGACCGGTTCAGTACCGCCGGACTGATCACACGATTGACCACGGATGTAACCAATGTACAGAATGCATACCAGATGCTGCTTCGCATGTTTGTGCGTGCGCCGATCAGCATGGTCTGTGCGATGATCATGTCTTTTTATATTAATGCAAAACTGGCAAGTATTTATCTGGTGGCAGTTATTATTCTGGGAGCATGCCTGTTCTTTATCATCAGCCGGGTGTCCGGATATTTTCAGGAAGTATTTAAAAAATATGATGATCTGAATGCGAGTGTGCAGGAAAATATTGCCGGTATCCGTGTGGTAAAAGCGTATGTGAGAGAAGATTATGAAGACAAAAAGTTTTCCAAAGCAAGTTACAATGTATATAAAATGTTTGTAAAAGCAGAAAAGATCCTGTCTTATAATGCACCTCTGATGCAGTTTGCGGTATACAGCTGCATCCTTGGAATCAGCTGGCTGGGTGCGAAGATGATCGTAACCGATCAGCTGACTACCGGAGAACTGATGAGTCTTCTTACATATTGTATGAATATTCTGATGAGCCTGATGATGGTGTCCATGGTATTTGTTATGGTATCCATGAGTGTGGCGAGTGCAGAACGAATCACAGAGGTTCTGGAAGAAAAACCGGAACTGACCAATCCGGAAAGACCGGTGACAGAAGTAAAAGATGGAAGTATCGTCTTTGATCATGTAAACTTCAGCTACAAAAAAGGAAACGGCGAATATGTCTTAAAAGATATCAATCTGAATATTCATGCAGGAGAGACGATTGGTATCATCGGTGGAACCGGAAGTGCGAAGTCCAGTCTGGTTAATCTGATCAGTCGTCTGTACGATGTGACCACTGGAAGTATCAAAGTCGGCGGTATGGATGTGCGGTCTTATGATATGGAGACTCTGCGAAATCAGGTAGCCGTGGTACTGCAGAAAAATGTGCTGTTTTCCGGAACGATTCTGGAAAATCTGCGCTGGGGTAACAAAGAAGCCAGCAAAGAAGAATGCATCCGCGCCTGCCAGCTGGCCTGTGCCGATGAATTTATCGAGAAGATGCCGGATGGATATGAAACCTATATCGAACAGGGTGGTTCCAATGTATCCGGTGGACAAAAGCAGCGTCTGTGCATCGCAAGAGCATTGTTAAAGAAACCGAAAGTACTGATTTTGGATGATTCTACCAGTGCCGTTGATACTGCTACCGATGCACGGATCGGGGAAGCTTTTGCAAAAGAGATTCCAGGTACGACGAAACTGATCATCGCACAGAGAATCTCCAGTGTACAGGGGGCAGACCGGATCATCGTCATGAATGACGGTCAGGTAAACGGCTTTGGTACTCACGAAGAACTGCTTGCAAATAATCAGATTTACAGAGAAGTATATGAATCTCAGACCCAGGGCGGCGGAGATTTTGACGAGAAAGGAGGTGCCTGATCATGCCAGGACCAGGACCAAGAGGACCGAGAGGTCCGAAACCCCGGGTTGAAAATCCGGGAAAACTGATGGGACGTCTATTAAAATATGTCGGAAAAAATTATGGAATTCATCTGGTAATTGTGGCAGTGTGTATTTTCGTCAGTGTCATAGCCAATGTCCAGGGAACCATGTTTATGAAGAATCTGATCGATCTGTATATCATGCCACTGATCGGGCAGAGCAGTCCGGATTTCGGTCCGCTGCTTGGAGCGATCCTGAAGGTTGCGGTATTCTATCTGATCGGTGTTCTGGCTACCTTTTCCTATAACCGGATCATGGTATATGTGACACAGGGAACACTGAAGAATCTGAGAAATGATATGTTCCATCACATGGAGAGTCTTCCAATCAAATATTTTGATACCCATGCGCACGGCGATATCATGTCGTTTTACACGAACGATATCGATACGCTGCGTCAGATGATCAGCCAGAGTATGCCACAGCTGTTATCCAGTGTGATCACGATTGTCAGTGTCTTTGTCAGCATGATCATTCTGAGTATACCGCTGACACTCGTATCTCTGGTGATGAGAACGCACACGGAATACCGCCTGAAACGTATTGGTTCTCGGACGCAGGTGTGAAACCGTACGCAGATATTCCATGCTGTGGCGTTTTTTCTGCAGCGGATAATCCGGTGCTGAAGCTCCCTCTACGCTGATCTCAGTTGCCTGGATCTCAAACGGCTGTTTTGCCTGTGGTGTTGCTACCAGTGTTCCTTTTACAATGATGGCCGCACCGACATTCAGTCTGGAAATCTCTGCAAAGTTCTCCATAGAATCGTGGTATACCACCTGTAAGGTCTCAAAAAATGTTCCGTCATGCAGAACGATAAAACCAAATGTTTTGGAGTCACGTACGCTTCGTACCCATCCACCTACTGTAACCTCTTTATCCAGGTATTTTTCTCTCTCTTTGTAAATCTCTTTTACTGTTGTTAACTTCATATCTATGTTTCCTCTTTCTCCTCATCGTTCTGGTCTTACACAAAAAGACGAAACGCTGTTTCAGATAACAGCCGTCTCGCCTTTTAGTATAGACTATTCCCTGTTTTCACGCAAGGAGTAATCTGGTATTTAACTATGTTTTTTCTTTTGTCAGGTGTAGCAAAATCATGCTCTCTGCCATTTGGTCAGGCAGGCACTCTCAATGAATCCATACATTTTGCAAAAATACGCTTATATGTCCTTGTAGTATAGTGAAGCCCGTCATCTACCGTACCGGTTCCGTAATGATCACTGGCAAAGCTGTATCCTGTTGATTTCAGATAAGAATACATATCAATATAAGTATAAGCAGAAGACAGATTTGCTTTCATATACTGATTGAATGATCTGACTGCCGCCTCACTTCTGTCCGCTCTTCCCGCATTGGGAAGCATCAGACGATTCACCGGATTTACAGACATGAAGTACAGTTCACATCCTTTGCTTTTAAGCTGTGGTGCAATCCAGTTATAATACTCCGCATAATCTGCAGATTTTGACAAGTCGTTTACTCCAAAATTAAAGATCACTGCGGTTTTCTTTGAAAGAATACTGTTGGAATCGTGCTGTACTATGGAATAAAGCTGAGCCCATCCTGTAGTGGTAAACCAGTCCAGTCCCTTTCCTGCCGAGCAGACAAACTTCACATTTTTAGTCGCAGATTCTCCCATTCCTGTCAGAACATTTTCCATAAATTCCGTACGGGAATCACCTACAAAAATCACCTGTTTATATTTATAGATATCTACCTGCGGAAGCTGATCCTCTGTAAGGTCTGTTTCCGTTGTTCTGTTAAATACCACTGCATAAAGGTCCACATTTCCATTTACCGTGATTTTTTCTTCTGCCTCATACTGCGGAGAGACACTCTGCATCGGTTTTGTGGACCACCCCATAAAAGTATAACCTTCCGCATCCCTTACGCCCGGAAGAGAATAAGAACTTCCTTTTGCCAGAGTCGTTTTCTGCCAGGTGCTGCCGTCACATCTGTGAAAAGTCAGCTGTACTGCCTTCTTCTGTACCGCATAAAGAGTGATATTTTTGTTGACTGTACATTTCGCCTTTGCTGTTGCTTTCTCAGAATTTTTCTTACTTGACCATCCCTGGTTAACATAACCGGTTCTTGCCGGTACTTTTGCAAAGGTAACAACCGTTCCCTCTTCTACTGTCTGAGTAAGTTTTTGATAAGCCGCATTAGTGCTTCCATTTCCCAGATAGTAGCTGACCGTATAATAATTACTCTTTCTGCGCACTGCATAGAACTGAGTTGCCTTTGTAATCTTTACTGTATCACCGGCTGAATATTCCGGTTCTGTTTCTCCCTTTTCAGTTGTCCAGCCCAGATTTGTATAGCCCTTTACTTTCGGCACATCAGGCAGTGTCACTTTCTGATTTTTTGACGCATACATGGTGAGCGAAGTATAAATTTTGCTGGTACTTGTTCCATTATTGTTATTGAAAGTAACTGTGTAAGGCAATTTCTTATATACAGCATAGAGAGTCAGTGTTTTTGATATAGTCACATTCTGGCCTGCTTTATAGTCAGCTTTGGAGGCTTTTTTACTCTTTGACCATCCCAAAGACTGATATCCTGTCTTGACAGGCACCTGCGGCATTGTAACTGTAAGTCCTTTTCCGACTTTCTGATTCAGTCTGGTAAATTTACTGTTGCTTGCCCCCGTATTGGTCTTAAAATTCACCTGAAGTGCTGTACGGCGCACAATGTAAAAATCTGTGTCGCCGGTCACTGTAAATTCTGAATTCAGTTCATATTTTACAGCAGAACTTCCCTTTGTATCTGTCCATCCATAATTAATGTATTTAGATGATGGCATATCCGGAAGTATGACGTTTTTTGTCTCATATGCCTGCAGAATCCCATTGGAAAACACACTGGTTCCTGAATTATTATAAAGGGAAACCGTACATTTCTTTGGCATATAGAAGTTCAGGATGCCTTTTTCGAGAAACAGATTCCAGCTCTCGCCTTTCTTCAGAGTAAGAATATCTCCACCCTTCAGAGTGATCGCATCTCCAAGTTTTTCATTTTTTTCCAGTTTCCACATATCTGGTGCACCTGTATCCGGTACATTGGGAAGGATCAAAGATTCACCCCAGGACATCACTGTTCGCAGCTGTTCGCATTCATTTCCTTCTCCGTCTATAAACCGGAGCATTACCTCTTTCTCCGGATTAATCGTCGGCGTGGGAGATGGTGATGGTGTGACTGAAGGAGTCGGTGTTGAAGACGGCATTGGTGTGACCGAAGGAGTCGGTGTTTCTGTCAGTGCAGGTGTACCCTCCGGTGTCGAAGTCACTGTTGGTGTTGGTGACAGTTCCGATGCCATTACTTTCTCCGAATCAGAAGCTGCCGGCAAAGTATTTTCTGTATCAGTTATGCACGAATCTTCTTCCCCTGAACTGAAAATCTCTTCAAAACTGTCCGGAGTGCCGAACTCTGCTGCCTGTACGGGAACTGTTGCAGTGATCAGTGCCACAGTCAGAAACACACTTGCCAGACGCTTTCCTCTTTTGTGTCTTTTTCTGTACATATTTACCTCCATTTTGCAAAAACGTCCCAACATAAAATATGCGGGACGTTCTCTATGCATTCCCAATCATTCAAAAACATCTTCAGACTGCCCGGCTTTTGATCAGAACCGCCACAACCTGCTCATATGTAAATAATACCAGATTTGTCATCCTGCTATGTAAACACTGTTTTCTTATGGTTGAAAATATTCCTTATAATTTATTGATAAACCTCATAAATGCTTCTCTGCCTTCAGCAGTGCATTTATATACGCCGGCATCCTCAAGTACATGAACGAATACATTACCGACTTCTTTTCTGAGAACATCCTGAATGTTGTCTTTATCAAGGTTGTCATATTTCGGAAGGAATTCTGCAACCCACGCTGCATGTTTCTCAATCTTCTCATTGGAAGAAATGTCTTTTCCCTCCAGAATATATTCTGCCAGAAGTTCCAATTCTTCTTTTAATCTTGCCGGAAGTACGGCAAGTCCCATTACTTCGATCAGACCAATATTCTCTTTCTTGATATGGTGATACTCTGCATGCGGATGGTATACACCAAGAGGATGCTCATCAGTAGTAATGTTATTTCTAAGTGTGAGATCCAGTTCAAACATATCTCCGGATCTACGGGCGATCGGTGTGATCGTATTGTGCGGTTCTCCATCAGTTTCAGCAAAGATAAACGCACTTTCGTCTGTATAACCTCTCCACGCTTCCAGAACATGTGTAGCAAGCTCTATCAGTCTCTTCTCATCCTTATGACGGATCCTTAAAACTGAAAGAGGCCATTTAACAATACCTGCTTCTACATCCTCATATCCCGGAATAGTCACATGTTTCTCGATCGGTGCTTTTGCCATTGCGAAAGTATAATGTCCGCCCTGGAAATGATCGTGACTTAAAATAGAACCGCCTACGATAGGCAGGTCTGCATTGGATCCCAGGAAGTAATGCGGGAAAAGTTTTACAAAATCAAAAAGTTTGATAAATGTATTCTTCTCAATCTTCATCGGAACATGCTGACTGTTAAAGACGATGCAATGCTCATTGTAATACACATATGGGGAATACTGAAATCCCCAGGGACTGTCATTTACAGTGATAGGAATGATTCTGTGATTCTCTCTGGCAGGATGATTAACTCTTCCTGCATATCCTTCGTTCTCCGGGCAAAGAAGACATTTCGGATAACTGCTGGATTTTACAAGCTTGGCAGCAGCGATTGCCTTCGGATCTTTTTCCGGTTTGGAAAGATTGATGGTGATATCGATTTTACCATATTCACTGTCTACTGTCCATTTCTGATCTTTCTTTACACGATAACGACGAATATAATCGCTGTCCTGACTGAGTTTATAGAAGTAATCGGTTGCTTCCTGTGGATCTTTCTCATATCTGCTCCAGAACTCATTCTGTACCTGCGCCGGACGCGGCATCAGACAGTTCATAAGTCTGGTATCAAAAAGGTCTCTGTACACAACACTGTCTTCTATGAGATTTCTCTTCACAGCCTCATCCAGAAGTGCATTTAATAGCTCTTCAAGATCGATATCCCTGTACTCTTCCTCAGGTTCCACATATTCGTCTTCTTTAAAGACATCCAGAAGAAGATTTATTGTATAATTCTTCTCGCAGGCCGGTGTAAGTCCTGTTTCTACTCCGTACTGTACTAATTTTTTAATGTTCTCATATAACATCTGTACGTTCCTCCGTTTCGCTGTTACTGTTTCACTCTTACAGTAACGTGTTTAAACAATAAATTTCTCTGCCACTGTTTGTCCTTTTTAGAATACTCAAATATCAGTGAAATGTAAAGAAGCATTTTTACAATTTTTTGGATAAATAACCGGCAGGTTGCTGTCGCGTTACTGTTCGCTCCGTTCTCAGCTGCCTGCCGGTTATGTTTTTCATCAGTAATTTACTGTTTCTATATAGGTGATAAACACATTTCCGGCTTTCTGGAAAAGATCCGTACTGTCATTCATTCCATACGGATAGGTCTCTTTTTTAACCGGATCATACAGCCAGGTATTATATTCATCATATCCTACGATCACCACGCTTGTATCTGCTCCCGTTTTGGCAATTACCGGACGCTGTGCACTTATCTCGTACAGCACACTGTCCAGACTGCAGCCGGAAAGATCGATCACAGTTCCGGTCTTTTTGAGGCTCTTTTTCAGGGTTTTAATATCATAGGTTCCCTGAAGCACACTCTCCGGAATCTCTTCTGTATCTATCTGCATTTTTGTCTTTTTATTTCCACGTTCCCATACATACTGCTGTGTACGGTTCAGCACTACACCTCCCAGCGTATCTGCACGCAATACAGCCTTCGCCGGATCTATATAGATACCGTCCAGTCCGCCCTGTCCGTAAACATAATATGCTATTTCCTGAGGAATCTGAGTGTCCAGAACAATGTCTTTCCGGTCGGAACTGCTTACCTTTGCATACATAGTCAGCGGAGAATCTGTCTGTTTGGTTGTGTTAAATACCAGTTTCACACGAACACCTGTCCTGGATGCAGAAATAAGTTCGATTTTTACTGTATTTGCCGCTGCCTTTTTATTATTCATGATCGTATCTTTCTTCTGGGCAACATAAGAGGTTTCTCCGGATTTTGCAGAAAGTTCAAACTCGATCAGAGTATTTCCTACTGAAATATCAGTGATATAAAGTCCGTCTTTCCGGTATTCTTTTTTTACATTTCCTTCAAAATCTTCAATACGCAGAATGCGGATCCCAACAGATTTATGTCCCTCCTCATCTGTAAGAATATCTTCTTTATTCAGCATTCCATAAATCAGATCTTCATTCATAAATCCAACTGTACGAAGTCTCTGGCCTTTCTGCGGTGCGATCAGTCGGGTTTTGCAGGTATCAAAATCGATTTCTTTGATATTTCCCTTTTCATCCCCCTCTGAAACCAGCCAGGCTGCATGGTCATTATTATCGGAAGATACAAAATTCGCATTTTTTATTCCTTTTTCAAGAATTTCACTGGAGTTCTCTTCGATATTGATCCTGTAAAGATTCTTCGCCAGAATCAGAAACAGCTCATTCTTTTCATTGACATAGGACAGTTTTTCAAGATCTTTTTTCAGAAATTCAAATGATTCCGAAACAGGGATAAAGGCTCTTTCTTCTGCCACATTTTTATCACGATTGTAATGGTAAACTGCAATTCCTTCATATCCTTCATGGCTTCCTCTGTTCATATATCCATAAAGTACGAAATCAATATCTCCTTCATCAGTTACTCTGACGATCTTGATGTCATGCTGAGTTCTGGAATCGCGGAAATCTCCGTCCTTCAATTTTCTGAAACTGAAAACCTGATTTACCTTTTCATTGCCCGGTGAATAGGACCACAGATCTCCCTCCTGCACAAAAGCTATCACAGTAGCAGCATCATTCATCATATATTCTACATTCTTATCGCGCACTCCAAGGATAATCCCATCATCCTCATAAACAGGCAGTGTACCATCAAAGACCTGATTTGCAGAACGCTGGAAATCCAGCAGATAAATCCTGGTATCCTGATATTTCATTCTGTAAAATTCTTTTACGTCATATAATTCCGTTTCCTCATCCTCATTCTGCGAAGTCAGCTGATATTCCAGCACAACGCTGGCAGTTGTCTCATTGATCTCCTTGATCACAGGAATTCCCTCCTGACACAGCTGCGGAGCAAGATTCCCCCAACTGATCTCACTCAGGGAAGAATTAATATTAATTCCCGAGTAATTCGTTGCTGCTCCTGTTGTCTGTGGTTCCAGATAACTTCCCAGTGCATCTGCTGACTCTTTGTCAAGACACGCTTCATAAAAATATTTTACAAAAGCTGCATAATCTGATGCATGTACCTGTGACCTGGAAACAACTCTCGTATAATAATATGCTGTACCCTCATCCAGTTCCAGGGCAATCTGCATGGAATATTCCTGATTCATACGCAGATCACTGCCAATCTCCACGTCTACGGACAAATACTGATCTTCTTTTACAAGATTCTTAATCTTCTTATTTTCAAGGACTTTACTTCCATCAGATGTACGGATCTCATAAGAAAAACTCTTTACTTCCGAATCATAGGGATTCACTTTAAATGTCAGTTTTTTTGATGTATCCAGAGGAGTCACACTGTCTCTGCTAAAATCCGCCTGCATAGGCTGCGCATATCCATACATCCGGTTTATCAGCGTATCATTCATATCCACCATGACTTCCGGAAACACTGCGTCATTAAAATCAGAACGGTTATCTGTGGATTCACTGTTAAGAAGCAATGCAGTACCTGCTGTACCAAGCAGAAATACCAGAAGAAGAATACCTGCTTTTTTCAGTATCCTTTTCATCGCACACTCCCTTCCTGTTCTTTTTCATTCAGAAGCCTGTCCAGTGTGGGATGGATATTCAGGGCTGCAAGCATTTTCTCCACCTTACCCTGGTCTGATCTTTTCCCTGTTCTGACTGCTCTGATCAGGAGATTCTTAGGTGTATGTTCCATATCAATAAACTCCAGGATCTGGGTATCATAACCTTTGCTCTCCAGAAGATCTGCACGCACAGCATCTGTGATCAGCGCAGACATCCTTTCTTTCAGGATTCCATAGCGCAGAACCGGCTCCAGCATTTCATTTTTAATCTGTTTATTAACTTCATGCTGACAGCAGGGTACGGAAAGAATGACTTCAGCTCCCCATTCCACTGCCTTGGCAAGTGCATAATCGGTAGCTGTGTCACAGGCATGAAGCGTTACCACCATATCCACACAGGATACACCTTCATAATCTGCAATATCACCATGATAGAAATGCAGCTTCTCATATCCGTATCTGAGTGCCAGAGAATTACATTTCTCAATTACATCTGTTTTCAGGTCAAGACCTATGATATTTACATCATATCCTTTTAGTTCTCTTAAATAATAATACATGGCAAAGGTAAGATAACTCTTTCCACAGCCAAAATCCAGAATCGTTATTTCTCTGTCTCTGGAAAGTCTGGGAAGTATATCTTCAATAAATTCAAGGAAACGATTGATCTGTCTGAATTTGTCATATCTGGCATGGATAATCTTTCCCTGTTCATTCATAACTCCCAGATCGATCAAAAACGGAACTGGAACACCTTCTTTAAGAATATATTGTTTCACCCGGTTATGTGCCTGGATCTGAACTTTTTCTTTCTGTTCATGGTGTTTCTGTTTAATAGTCATTTTCCCCTTTTTACTGACAAGAACAACCCCGTCTGTTACTGCACCCTGTGCCTGAAACTGTCTGAAATTCTCTGCAAGTTCTTTTTCCACATATTCAATCAGTTCCGTACGCCCGTAGTTTTTATGCAGAACTTTCTGTCCTTCTGTGGCAGATGCCTGATAACAGATCTGTCCTTTCAGCCGGATCGGACGAATCTTTATTTTTGATATGCCATCTTTATTTCTGCCGGCACTCAGAACAGCCTGTATCAGATTTTCATTTATCTGTTCTTCTAAATATTCTCTTAAATTTTTCATTGCTCTTTCTGTCTGTTAATGTTATATAATCTGTTGTAACTGTCCGGTGTACCAGCAAACCGATTTCCCGAGCAATTACAATCTGTTTTAAAAGTATCTCCTGCAGCGATATCTGCGGCATCTTCTTCTGGATATTTCCTGACAAAGCATTACCTGTATCAGTTCATCCAGAAAATCCTCCCTGATAGCCTGAGTGCTTATTTCCGGTTCCATACTCTCCCTAATCTTGCAGCTTAAATGATAAATCATATATTTATCCGGATATTCATCATAAAGGCGGCTTCCCTCATAATCCATGAGATCACATTCCTCTTCTATTTTCTCCTGAATATGCTGTACAGTCCCCGGATAATAGGATTTCATCAGGTTAAATTCTTTATCCTGCATCCGTTCTCCTTCATACAGAAGAGGATTTGCATATGTGGTATAAAACGGAAAATATTCTTTCAGATACATCGTACGATCCTGCATTCTTTTCGATTGTCTATTTCAGTATATGCAAAGTTCTGCAGACTGTGCCGAAATACAGTTCACGTGCCGCTTTATTTCATCTGCTTCTTGCAGATTACAATTCCTGGATCATTCTTACAGTTAATTTGACACTGTGTTCAATTGCCGCCATCTCAAACTCAGCGTAATCCATGTGAGCACTTCCGTCTGCCTTATCAGAGATTGCTCTTACTACAAGAAATGGAATATGGTTCAGATAAGCAGCCTGACCGATAGCAGCACCTTCCATCTCTACTGCAAATCCACCAAATTCTGAAATGATGGCATCTTTAACGCTCTTATCTGAGATAAACTGATCTCCGGAACAGATTCTTCCTTCAAATACACTGATCTCAGGATTTACTTCTTTACATACTTTTGCAGCCAGTTTACGAAGTTTTTCATCAGCAGGGAAGGAAAATTCATCCATCTGCGGAATCTGACCTTTCTTATATCCGAAGCCGATCGCATCCATATCATGATGCAAAACATCTGTGGAAAGAACAATATCCCCAATATTTACATCATTATTCAGACTTCCTGCAATTCCTGTATTGATCACCGCTTCCACACCAAATACATCTGCAAGGATCTGTGTGCACATACCTGCGTTTACTTTTCCGATTCCTGAGCGTACAACAACTACTTTCTTTCCTTCCAGAGTTCCCTCATAGAAATCCATACGGGCTCTGGATGTAATTGTGACATCCTGCATTTTTTCCTTGATTTTTGCAACTTCCTGTTCCATTGCTCCGATAATTCCGATACATTTCATTATTAAAACACCTCTTCTTTGTATATTGTAATTTTTCATTTTCATGGTATCAGGTTCAGATGTGTAAACAGTGACAAATGTTCCTGACATTTCTTTATTATAGCAAAACTTT
>ERZ506978.774-NODE-774-length-12925-cov-4.038539_pt1 | contig 12925 bp, 17 predicted proteins | sample MGYA00512888_ERZ506978 | MGnify/ENA metagenome assembly ERZ506978
GATGCTCAGTATCTTTACGATACTTTGTATTCAAGTATATTTTAGCATACTTTGCGTCGTATTTTGCTGTTTCTGTGATGTCTTTTGTACAGTCATCATCCACAAAAAGTCTTTCCTTGGATATGTATTTTGCATATCCTTTGTGGAAAGGATCATTTGTACAGATGAAGATAATGATTGCCTTTGGAAGCTTCTTGAATGTCTCGCCTTTCTTCAGTTTATCTGCATCGTTCAATGAAATGTAGAATCTTGATCTCAATGAATAGATTTCTGGAGAAGTCTGCATTTCGAAATCTGCATAAAAATCTGAAGAAGCCATATAGACATCCAGTCTGATACTTCTTGCGTCAAGATTCGGATCAACAATCTCCTGCCGGCGTATGGTGACGTGATTCAAATCAAGACCTTCAACTTCTTTTCCGGCTGCCAAGATCAGAATTTTCTTCGCAATGTCTGGATTTTGTTCAAGAACTTTGCAGAAAACTGCATCGTCCCTGAAGTGAAAAAATGGTTTTTCGTTCATGTTTGTCATCCTCCTGTATGTTTGAAAACGAAAAAGAGGGCTCACCAATACGGCAAGTCCTCAAATAGAAAAAGAACCTGCCATGACATCGGCTGCCTGAACAGGTTCTTTACTGCAGAAAAAAAACGTTCATTAGCCAATGACTTCCGAACGAATTTTTCTTACAGGAATATTGTAGCATAATTTGTATTTTCAACCAAGGATTGCAATCAAACGAACATGAGAAAATGGTATCTCTGCGTATAAGAATCACAAAAATTTCAATCACAAATTTCAAAGAAGCAACTTTTTCAAAAATGGAACAAGTTGTAATCAGCGGTTGAGTTTCATAATCTGCAACTCGTTCTTTCATCCACGCATATCTTTGTATTTTGAATATGAATATAACGTAATGAGTACAAGCCCAATGAATCCAATGATTATCATAACTTCTGTTCCAGTAACATCATGAATACCTGTAGGAACACCTGCGGTTTTTGTATTTGTAACTGCTACTGAAAGATTTCCATCTTTCTCTGCTGTTTTGCATGCCGTTTTGTACCCCTCTTTTGAGTAGTTCTCTTCAGAAACACCGTACTCACTTGTGATACGCAGGGAGGTTACTTCATCATCGGTCAGACCAGAGAATGTAATTGTTTCACCATGCTTCAGAGTGAAGTTAATGATACCTGTTGAACTTACCTGTGTGTATGCAGGAGAACCGTCAGGCTTTGTAGTCATAACTGTCTTTCCGTACATGCTTTCAGGCATCTGCACTGCAAACACGAATGCTTTTGATTTATCACCCATATTTCCAGCTACTGTCTTTGTAATGCTCAGAGAGTGTGTTTTGGAATATGCATTCACAAATTCAGCAGTATAGTTTGCTACACCAGGCTTTACGGTTGCTTCTTCTGAAGTCAGTGACTTTGCTGCTTCTGCAGAGCCTGTGCTTAATACAGTGTCATCTGCCTTGACTGTGCAGCTTGGCTTGTAGTCAGGAGTGCCCGTTTCTGTAACAGTAAACTTTGCACCTGTTGGAACACCTGTGATATCAATTTTTTCTCCGCTCTTCAGGAAGAAAGACTTTGTGGCATATCCATCAGCGTCAGAAATGATTCTGCCATCAGTGCTTGTATTGATCGTACTGTTTGGTTTGAGGCCAGTGAACTCAATCGTGAACTCAAATAGCTGATCCGTTGTTGCACCCTCAACCGTTTTGCTTACCGTGATTGTGTATTTTGTCTCCATGACATCATCAAAGATCAAGGTTTTCGTGTTTTCAGCAGCGATCGGTTCCGAATATGTTGAAAGATCTTTGCATACGACTCTGTTTGCATCTGCTGAATGGGCAATATTATCCGTTGTAGACTCTACTGTATATGAAGTAACGGAATCCTTTGCTCCAGCCTGTGTTGCAACTGCTGTTGAACCGTCTGGCAACATTGGCACTGTCACTTTATCATCTTTTGAGAGTTTGAGGTCAAGAACTGCAGTACCGTTACTTTCAGCAGTGAAATACTTAATATTTGAGGTTGTCTGATATTTATATATTTTCTCTGGTGTCAAATTTGAAAATGAAACTGTATACGTAAAATCCTTCAAAGTGTTGATCGTATCGTACTTTGAAAGGCTGCGGGTATCTTCAATTTCGAGTGAGCCAGCTGTTAAAGTATCGGAAGGTCTCATACGGTCTGAAAACAACGAACTTTCTGGCTGTTTGTTACTGTTTTCCTCAGAATTCTGCTGTGCTTCAGAATCTGTTGTATTTTCTTCTGATTCTATATTTTCAGTAGTTTCTTTCTGTGTATTTTCTTCTGAAGTTTTTGTCTGCTCACTGTCAGCTGTTTTACCTGTGGTCGGTTCCAAAGATTCTTCTGAAGATTGAAGAGTTACTTTTGTATTCTGATTTTCATCAGTTTCAACATCAACAATATTATTCTGATTCTGCCTGTCAGTCTGAGCAAATACGTGTCCGCTCATAGAAATTGCACTGATAACAATTGTTACCAGAAGCAGAACCGAACTCAGTCTTGTGAGAATCTTCTTCATCTCATACACCTCCTTCTTTTTCAATTTTTATTGTTTTTTTGATTAATATGCCGTGTACTGTACGCCGCCGTCTTCAATCCATGAATAATCGCCAACACGATACCATTTTGTGTCTCCGTCTTCTTTCATTTCGTAGACAGCAAATTTTGTATTTTCACTTGGGTACTTTGAATTCACGTAGATCCAGTCCTTGACTTCATCTGAACTGCTTCCACCGTATCTGATAGAATTGTCTTCCGTTACTTCAAGTTCACCAATGCGGTTGAGTTTCAGAGAAGCAATGATTGATTCAACCTCTTCACTGTTCCACTCAGGACCACCATGCTGATAATAATTGAATGTGATTGACTGAGAGCCAAAATCATTCCTCATAAGAAAGCAGTATGAAGGATCACTGTATTTTCCATAGTTGTCTTCAGTGCTGTGATTAAACGTCGTCAGAGAGTACGGGTACTCGTTATAGATGACATCGTATGTATGATCTCCAATTGTCTGATTTTCAAAGCATTCTTCAGGGAAATTTTCTCCTCCAACACCTACGATTTCAAAGGATGAAAGTGCAATATATGGATTACTCTTGTCGATTGCTCCCTTGTAAGCGTAGATCACATGTGCCTTGTACTGCTGATTGTTGCCTGTAAACACGCTTTCTTCCTGCGTATCAAACACCCAGTCTTCTGGTGCTGTGAGCGTATAGTCTCCAAATGTTACAGTATTTTCAGCTGGTTTTTCTTTCTTTTCTTTTTCTACAGAAGTCTGTCTGTTCTTTTCTTCTGAGCTTCCAATTGAACTTCCCATTTCTGAATTTCTCGCTGCCGAGCAGCCAAACATCATGATCGTAATCAGTCCAAAACATAAAATTTTTTTCATTTTTTTCTCCTTTTTCAAAAAAGACAGGGACAAGCACAGACGCTGCCCCTGTTATTTCGATTTTTTTCTACATTCTCGCATCAACGAGATCAGGTTCTTCCTTCAAAGCTTCTGCAAATGCTTCTTCATAGCTCTTTTCAAATTCGGAATCATCCATTTCTTCAATCAAAGCGACAACAAATTCCTGACGATCTCTTTCAATAGAATTTGTGACGAACCCCTGAGTATCGTCAATCACGTCCTGTGCAAAAGTGTTTTTGACAGGTGCATCTTCCAACTGTTCTCTGAGTGAATCAAAAGCTGAATTGGAATGTTCAGTGGCAATGTCATAACCAAAAAGGAATGCCTTCTTCTGGCTGTCTAACAATCCTTCCCAGTAGACATTCAATGTCTTTTTGCCATCAGCTGTTTCGATAATTTTTTCTCTTACATTCGTTTCAAACATCATATTCAAAATCCTCTCCTCCGTATCATTAAGAATATTTTTCCCTTCAGAGCATTTTTTGGAACTGCACCAAAGTTTCTTGAGTCTGTTGTTCCTTCACTGCGGTAGTCGTTCAAGATGTAGATCATGCCTTCAGGAACCGTATATACATCTTTTTCAGATGCATCTGACGTTTCGTTTACGTCATCACTTTTCGTTTCAGTATCATTTTTTTTCGTCTCATTTCGTTCTGTTGTCGGGTAGAAAATTTCCTCACTTGCAACACATCCATTCACCATGAGTTCTCCATCTGCACTGAATTCAATCGTATCTCCAGCATATCCGACAATTCTTCCAAGCCTGTCTTCACCGTTCATGTCGTACAGCACGACATCATTTTTGACTGCTTCTTCCAGCTTGTATGTCATGACAAGATCACCGTCTCTGAGTGCAGGAAACATGTAGTTTCCTCTCAGATAATGGATGCCAAAGACAAAGTGGAAGATTGCTGCAAACACCGCCACAAGAATTGCAAGTTTGCCAGCAAGCTTGAAGAGTCTTTTGAAGAACGGCTTGAGTTTCTGTTTCTTCTTTCCAGTAGTTTTTTCCATTCTTTTTTTACTCTTTTTTACCTTTTTTTACCTTTGAAATTTTGTTTTACCTTTTTTTACTTTTTTTTACCTTTTCAAGATCGTCCATCTCCAGACGGTTCCTTCATCAAGATTCTTGACGGTCGCACCTCTTTCACTCATGGCAATGAAAAGGTGTCTGTCTGTTCCTGCCTGCTCGTAAAGCTCGGAATACTTCTTGGCCGCAGCATCAGCAGCTGCCGAACGAGCCTGTTCAAATGATGCGTACTCATCCGTCTTTTCGATAATATGATTGATGCTGAGAATTACAGCAGTCTTTGATGTTTTCTTATTTTCCATCATAGTGTGAGTGCTTCTCTCTGTATCTGAAGGCAATCAACAGCAGTCCAAAGCAGAGTGCTGTCACAAGTGCCGCAACTTCATATCCAATTTTGGTTTCATCTGATGTATCCGCACCGCCAGAATTCTTTTTTTCTACAGTGTTTTTGAAACCGACAGATGCTAATTTGGAATCCTGTGACTCTTTCCATACGATTACATGAGGATCAAGACTTCCGTCATCCTTTGTCTCAATGAATACATGTGCAATATATTCTGCTGAATCGTATGTGATCTTTTCACCTTTTGAATTCTTTTCTTTTCCAGCTGTCTGAGTCAGTGTGTATTTGAAGTCAGCAGGCTCGTCATATTCAATTGTGAATGCACCCGCCTTGTCGATAGTAATTGTCTTGTCGCCTTTTACTGCTTTTATTGCTTCCTTGTCTTCAGAAGCAATTGTCACAGTAGCTTTTTCAGTACCTTCTACTGTAACTGGGATCTGAACAGTACTTGTTTCTGCGTGTACAGGAAGTACTGCAGCCGAAAGAAGCACAGGCAATAATATGAGCATTTTGATTTTTTTAATCATTACTTACTCCTTTGAAAGCCATTCGGCTATTTTATCAATCCAGTCTTTTTTGACTGCTTTTGGTCTCACATTTTTGTATATCTTTGTACCGGACTGAATATCTGCACTGCTCAGTGTCTGATGCTTTGTTTCATCAAGTTCGATGTTGTTTCCTTCGTATGAAAGCGTCATTTCGCACAGTACAATCGTTCTATCGTCCGTATCAGGATACTTGCATGTACTTAGTGCAACGACATGCGTAGGTTCAACTTCTTCATCCAGCAGCACTGCATGTTCCTTGATGAAGCTGAATGTTACAGATGGTGATATATCTGTAGGCTGAAACAGTTCGTCAACAGAAGCTCTCTCTTCACATACAGCAAATACCTTCAGATCATAGATTCTATTTGCAGTTGTAATATGACCTGTCTTGTGTGAATCGAACCATTCCTGATCAAGCCAGTTGTCGAGGCATCCGAACATCAGGCCCTTTTCCATATGATGGCCGTATACAAGGTTGTAGTCATCCACAAAGTTCGGACTGTTTCTGTAGTCGAGAAAAATTGATCCCGACAGAGCATATTCACCGTATGGATCTCTATCCAGATATTCCTCATTTGTGTCGCCCTGCATGATTGGATAGTCAACTGTTGAATCATCCAGTGTCAGCCATGCAACATTTCCAGTAATATCAGGTTTGAGAAGCTCTCCAACATCCGGTTTGAATTTCAGAGTTCCTTTGTCCTGAGATGCGTTATATACGGAGTACGTATCAATCAGCCCGTACATTCCGATAAGAAAAAAGAGCAGAAATATGACCGTTACTATCTTGTCGATGAATCTGTCGATAAATTTCAGTACTTTGGCCAGCTTTTTCTGCATCTTTCCTCCGATTTTTTTGATTTGGGAGAGTTTTAGATCTTCTCCCGACGATCGACAAAAAGATATAAATACATTTACCATCATCACAGGTGGTAATTGGGAAGAGTGGGAATCGAACCCACTGCTTTGGAAAAAAACAACTTTGCAGTTGCCGAGGATAAGCTTCACCGGAACCTCCCCACAGGATGAGCAGTTTTTCAACATGCTCAGGTTTAATTGGAAAGAAGAATAGCCTTTTTACGACATGCCGGGGTCGCAGAAGAATATATTATTCTTCGTCTTCTTTTTTCTTTCTTGCGTTGATAGTAACAAGACCTACACCGCCAAGTAATGCGATTGCAGCTGGGCCACCAATAGACATGATGAGACCTGTTGGAACTGCACCAGACTTGTCGTTTGTATAGGCAACTGTTGTATCAGCTGTAACAGCCTTATCAGTTACAGTCTTTGCAGCTACTGTAGCAATATCGTTTTCAGCTGCATTTGTTTTGTCGCCGCCAACTACGATATTTGTCTTGTATGCATTTTCTGCTTCAGTTACTGTGTAACCTGTCTCTGCAGCAAGACCTTGGATTTTGATGGACTGGTTATGTTGAATCCAGAAATCCTGTGTCAATGTCCCGTCTTCACCAGCTGTCAATAATGCTGGGTTTGTGTGTTTTTCAGTATTTACACCTGTTGTCTTTGTTTCTGCATCAGCATTTGTCAAATCAACCTTGAACTGAGTTCCAGCAACAGCACCCTTGATATTTACTGTAAACTTGAAGTATTCATCCTTTGAGCCTTGGTTTCCTGTAACCTTCTTGGATAGAACTACATCAGATGTTGTCAGTAAGTGTTCAAAGTTTGTGTCCTTGTCATCAAGTCTTACAGCACCATCAGCACCGTCTAATTGCTTTGCAGCAGCATCTTCCTTGTCATGCATTACATAAGCAGATACCTTCAATGCACCGTCAACATCTGTGACGTATACATCCAATGCCTTGATTCTGTCTTCCTGCTTGTGAGCTTTGTCTTCATGTGTAATACCCTGAAGTTCACCTGTTTCTGTTACTACGTAACGGTAAACGCCTGGTTCCTTGAAAGTTACGCCAGAGAAGTCAACAGTGCCTGTTTTCTTGATTGCTGTTCCGTCTGTAGCTGTCTTTGCATCACCTGCAGTGAAAGTAATGTCAGCAATTGTTGGCAAACCAGTAGAAGTAATACCGTCATTACCCTTATGTACTGCCAGATTTTTACCTACAGTATCAGCATTTTGTGCTGTTCCTTGAGTTACGCCATATTTGAATGTAACATTTGGAACACTTGCTGCATCTTTCATGTAGATTGTTGTGTCAAAAGTTGTTTTTGTGCCTGAATTTTGCCTTGACCGCCCTGCAAGGTCTTTTTCCTTTTTGTATGTAGCGGATTTCTATATGGCGAATGAGCCATTTTTTTATATTGAATTGCTGTGAAAGCCAATATCAATCAGTTTTTATGCCATTTCTCAATGGGCTTTTTTTGGAACGTCATATGACTGATCATGAATTGCTGCACGGAAAGCTCTGTCAAAGATCTCCTTTGCTTCTTTCATTGTCTCGAATCTTCCGAGAACAACTTCTTCACTTCCGTCCACAGGTCTTCCCATGATCAGAGTCTCATCACTGTTCCTCTTTGCTTCCGTTAAATAAAAGCCTGAACAATTGATTGCCTTCATTTCGTCTTGCGTCTTGATCCACACCGCTCATCACCTCCAGATTCTGTTTTCTGTCTGCTTCGCCAAAGTCGATATTCGCTGTCTTTGGAGGCGAACTCTCCAAAACAAGCTTCCTGAGTCTTTCGACTTCTGGGTTGTTTACTTCTTTTGAAGGTGGTACAGAAATTACCTTGCCTTCTTCAACCTGAGAAAGCATCTCACTCATTGCCTTCTTTACTTTCTCTTCTAACTCGAAAAAACCGACAGCACTGATACTCCCAACGACTGAAGTCACGGGGTTCTGCTACACAGGTTTCTGATATATTCGAAGCAGAGCTTCCATATACCCACTGGCCTGGTTCGCTAGAATCGGACATCCTGTCGTGCTGGACGATGTGCTGCACTGCTTCACCCATGAGCGGACTCATGACTTCCACATACACTTGCGGATGATCCTGTTACGCCGGCGTATCACTTCGGCGGATGGAGCATGCCATCACAGGTAGATATTCATAATCAGCGGAGATACCAGCTCAGCTGACCGTTTTCTTTAAGTCTCTTTATTTCTCTATTCTGCAGATCAAGAAATCTGTCGAAGTCTTCTCTGCATGATGCTCGGTTAATGGATTTAAGGTCACGGTTCGTATGTTCAAGAATGTATGCACTCAGCATGTCACGCTGAACGATAATGCCTGGTGCAAGTTCGATCATTCTGTCTTTCAGATTTTTCCTATGGAATGATTCATCCAGCGGATTGTACTGGGAAGCTCTTACTCTTGCGGTATCAACTTTCTTTAGTTCCAGACCGTAGTATTTCAGCTTTCTGTCAATGATTGACAGGAGCATCGCTGGTGCTCTCTCACCGATGGTCTTTCCAAAACGCTTTTTACTGTTGTATCTGCCGTTTCTGTTTTTCGTGGTCTTCTTTGCACGGTGCTGGAGACCATTGAACTGCATTTTTTCAACACGGATATCTGTGCCGGACGCAATGATCTCATTGGCGAGCCGTTCATGCGAAGCTTTTCGTTTTGTCGCCATTCTGCGGTAGATATCGGCACGCTTTGCCTTCAGCTTTCTGTAGGATCTGGAAAATTTCCATTTCAGATGACCTTTTCTGACAGTTCCGTTTCTGTTGTAGTTCTGCGGATTGAGCTTTCGACAGTTTTCTGCCTCGTTTTTCTTTTGCCAGCAGACGTTTATACCGTGCCAGCGTTTCCTGATATGTTTTATCTAGATCAAGTCTGTGCATACGCTTCAGGCCTTCATTCAGGACTTCGTTGTAAATGGCAGCCGCAATCCTGTCCAGCTTCTGCAGTACAGACATTGGATTGTAATCGTTGAAGGCAAGCCTGTATTCAACGATATATGATGATGTTCTACTTTTTCCCATGAATACAGACCTCCTTTCTTTACTTTGATTTCTGTTCTTCGATATGATAGCCAAACAATTACTTACTATTTCGACATTCCTCCACATGATTCGAAGTCCCTTATAGTATATACTACTTTCTGTACCAAAGTAACCCTAAATGTGCAGTGTTTTTTGCAAAAAGTCGTCATTTTTGCACTTTTCTCTCATGGCTTGTACAAAATTTTGAATATGATTGTAGTTATTCCTTGGTTATACGATCTATTGCAAGAAACTCAAGTTTCCCAATTCACAAAAAAAGCCTGCTGTGGTATTTCCACAACAGGTCTGTTATTTTGCATCTTCGTGTACTTCAGCAGTTGTAACTTTTTCCCAGATTCCAGTCTGATAGTCACATTCATATCCCGGTTGTACATTGTAAATATATACGCAAATCTTCAGGCTTTCGCCCTGATCTTCCATCGACTCTGCTTCCATAAGCACACCTTTTGCAGTCGAATCATTGTTTTCAAAAACTGGAGTGACACGATATCTAACATGAAAATCAGAATTTTTTATAAAATCGGCGATCTGATTTTCGTACTGAAGCATGGAACCGGAAAATTGCTCCGTTCCCGCATTCAGCTGACGGCTGCCTGTAATCATGTTCTCGGCACAGTCTGTCACATCTCCTGCAAGCTGATTTCCAATCAGATGTGAACGGTTTACATTGACATCAGTCTGTTTTGCTTCCCACCATCCGCTTGGATGGATGTCAGCAATACTGCCACGTTCATGTGTCTGCATGGTTTCTTTTCCGATAACTGAATCAGCAACACCTACTCTTCCACGTTCATCCAGTGGTGAAAAGTTTGTATATGTTTCTGTATAAACAAGATCTTCACTTGTGAAAAATGGTGTGTTTTCATTCAGTACATATGCGTCATTGTATCCGTCAAAAGCTGGAATACTTTCTCCCGCTACTGATGTAATCGTGTTCGAATAATCGACAAGCTTTACTTCTTTGCCTTCAGTTGCCTCTGTTTTCTTGCCGTCCGTTTCAGTCGTCTTTTCACTGCCGAGAATATGCAGCGGATCATCAATCACTCCATATGCATCTGCAAAGACGTACATGCAGAGTATCGTGGCAACAACCGTTGAGAGAATTTTTGATAATTTTTTCATATTTTTTCCTTTCTTTTCAAAAATAAAAAGATGGCTTTTCGCCACCCTTATTCTGTTTTTTGTGCTCCTGTCTGGCTGATGATCTCATCCTTCTCAGGCAAATCTTCTTCCGTCTCAATCTCAGCATCATCGAAAGGATTTGATCCTCCTTCTGCTTCAGGCTTTTTAACGACTTCTTCGATTTCTGCAAGTTCTGCTTCGAGTTCAGAAATTTTCTTTTCAAGTCCTTCGATTGAAGCAAGTGAATTTGGAACCCTTCTGCTGTATGTCTTCATGTAATCCTTCTGGATGTGCTCCATCGTAGTCTTGAAGCTTTGCATTTTCAATTTATTGGTCATTGCTGCTTCGCCTTCAATTTTCTTTTGTTGTTCACATGCAGCAGCATAGTCTTCTTCAAGCTTTTTATTTTCTGCTTCAACGTTCTTCACGTCATCTGCATACTTTTCAAAGACTTCTACACCAGCAAGTTCACGCTTTTTAATACCTCCAGCAATAAAGCAATCCACAAGCAATGAAAGAATCACGCCTGCTACAATTGCAATGTCCACTTCGCTGAAATGATAGCCTGCTACCGGAAAAATATATTCTGGAATGTAAATCGAGTTTGGAATCAAATAGAAGTCAAAAAGTGCAAACAGCCCAAGCATTGTTACAACCCTGATCACCCATCTTGCTGTTGTAAAGTAGCTCTTTGCCTTTAATTCCGGTTCTGGTTTTTCAGGCATTTTTTTTGGAACTGGAGCTGGACCTGGTTCTGCCGGAATACTTGCTGCCTTTGCCTTTTCAAACGCATTTCTTGTTTCATCGTATCGTTTTAGGAGCTTCAACGCTCCACTGTAGACAGAAATCTCTTCTGTCACTTTGAATTTATCACGCATTTTTCTTCCTCCTGAGCTTTTTGCAAGCTCGTTTTTCCTCTGTGCTTTTTTTTAACACAACATAATGATACACGAGTTGATGTACCATTTAAAGTACCAAAAGTGCAGTTTTTGTCTTTTTTTCTTGTTGGACAAAAAAAAGACACCAAAATTGGTGTCTTATCTCCCGCAAGCAGGAGTGGTGAAACGTAGCCTCCCCGAACGGGGAGCAAAGTTATCCTGGATACGATCTATCTGAAGGAAACATAGAGTTACCTCCCTGTGTATGGAGTCGAGCTTTTTGTACTTTTTCAATCTCAAAACTCTTCGGAGTTACCTCCCTATACAGGGAGTCAAGAATTTCTTCCATGTCGCTCGTTCTGTAATAACAGAGTTACCTCCCTATACAGGGAGTCAAGAGAAGACGAGATCTTATACGTACTACAGCACTAGAGTTACCTCCCTATACAGGGAGTCAAGACTAAGTAAAATGGGGCTTTTCAGCATTTCACTCAACTTTTTATAGTCTCAAAAATCGTAAGACTTCCTCAACTACAAGATCAATATACAGCACTTTTTGTACTTTTTCAAGATGTATAGGCAAGGATACTCGGTTACTTGTAGCCGAGTAGTTGACTCTCAAAACTCTTCATTTTTCCAAATGCCAATTGGAATAAGCTCTTGAGAATTTGGCGTATCCTTTTCGAAGAAGGATACCTCTGCCACAGACCTCAGAGGGACAGATGTTTCACACTGCCTCCCAAGATGATCCGTGAATGTTACAAGATATCGCTTTTCGAGAGGATCTTTTCCTGTAATTTCAATTTTTCTGACATCTGTGACCCATTTTTTGATTCCGCCTCCCCATTCAATGAGAATATCAAGGAATTTTCCATCTGTTGGTTTGTAATCAAATCGCATATGAGTCCTCCTGAAAGTCTGCAACAAAATCATCGAAACTCGAAAAAATCGCCTTTATATGAGCGAAGAACCAATCATCATACTCTTCGCTTTCTGCTTCATAAAGCTCGTTGTACTCTTCTTCGTACATGTCGGAAATGATTTCATTTCCAAAAAACTGTAAATCTGTAGATGTCATCTTCTTTTCTCCTCATCATCAACAAAATCTTCGCCAGCCTTTAGAAAGATTGGCAGATCTGCATTATCTGTACACCCCCAGGTGGTGCAGTATTCACCATTTTCATCAACGGACCATTCAATATCATCCAGAATATCAGCGGTGTCCGGAAGAACTGTCTCGTCAGCCGTATCTTTTCCAGCATCCAGAATTTCTTTTCTTTTTGCTTTCAGCTCTGCGATGAAAACATTGACTTTTCGTTTTCCTTTTTCTGTAAATTTCATTTCTTCTTTCCTCCTTTTGAAAAAGAAAAAAAAGAGAACTCGTTTTCACATCATCACTTTTCAGTGACAGACACGAACGAATTCTCTTTTACTTTTCTATTGTACCACAGAAGTACAATTTTTGCACTTTTACAAAAAAAAGAGTTCACCAATAAGGCAAACTCTTCATTGTGTCTGAAAAATCATTCTCAGAAACCTGTGTAATAGAATGGAGCTAAAAACTCAGCTCTTTTCTTACAAGCTTCTTTGAACTTTTCTTCAATTTCATTTAAAGAAAGTGTGTCACAACCAC